>Ga0070740_10003815_pt1 | contig 15524 bp, 23 predicted proteins | sample Coa_R2_FD_67286 | JGI IMG/M metagenome (GOLD analysis project Ga0070740, IMG submission 67286) | Surface soil microbial communities from Centralia Pennsylvania, which are recovering from an underground coalmine fire - Coalmine... | ecosystem: Environmental > Terrestrial > Soil > Unclassified ... | reverse complement strand
ATATGACCACTCAATTTGAATTTCCACCACTTTCCGGCTCTTACGGTGTTGGCGTTACACAGCGCTATATTAAAACTCAGCGGCAAGATCCGCATGCACCATCGACCAATCGAGAACTGATGGTTAACATCTACTACCCTGCGCAAACAGATAAAAATACTCTCAGCCCGTATTCCCAAGAAGATATTGCTGATGTGCAAACTACCTTTAAGATGTTTGGTCTCGATGAACAACAACTTGCACAACTTAAAAGAGTCTATACCCATGCAATTCCAGATGCATCAACATTAAAAACAGATAAGCCTTTTCCAGTGATTTTTTTCGAACACGGGTATGTGGGTTGTTTGCCATCAAGCTACACTGCAATATGTTCAGAACTTTCAAGTCATGGCTATGTAGTAATAGCCACTGCGCATACTTATTTTGCAAGCAAGGTCTGTTTTCCCGATGGAAGATCTATTGCCACTGCACCAGAAAAATATTCCGTTTCTCCAGAGCAAATGCCGGCAGAACAAGAAGTTTGGCTTGCCGATGCTCATAATGTTCTTGAACATATAACACGGTATACTAATGATCCGCATGATCGATTTTATCACTATTTTGATATCAATCGCATGGGAGCATTAGGTCATTCATTTGGCGGCGCAACTGCATATTTGCTCTGTTCACACGATACACACTTTAAAGCAGGAATCGATTTAGATGGTTCTTTAATAGGTGTTGATAGCCCAACTGATTTGAAAAAACCATTTATGTTTGTCTGGGCAGAAAATACGATCCGCTTTTTTGATCGATCAGATGAAGAGCTAGCCACTGAGCAGCCAATAGAACGCATTCGCTTGTTCCGCAAGGCATTTGAAACAACGTATCATGCGCAGGCACCAAATATAGTGCAGAAAACAATTCCCGGTCTTAGTCATGGTGGTTTTTCTGATCGCCTCGTTTTAAATGAGCTATTGCCTGAAAAAAATAGCAAAACAGTGCCCGCAGAAAAAAATTATCTTTATTTTATGGCAACTGGGAATGTAGAGGGATTTGCTACAATGAACATGATATGCACAATGATTGTCGATTTTTTTAACAAAAATGTTTAATCATAAAATCATGATAAAATCTAATTCGTCGTTATTGCCTTTTCTAGTTACTCTCTTACTTTGTTTTAATACACCATTAAGAGCGGGAAATCCCAGACTGGTATTAGTTGGTCTAAGTATAACTAGTGCAAGTGCATTTACTTATACAACTCTTTCGGGAATTAATACAAACTCGAAAACCTGGGGGGCAAGTATAGGCACCAGTATACCCTCGAAAATTGCCCATCTAATTTATTTACGTACGGTAGCGAGTAATAATGAAAAAAAGCAAAAAGTTGATAGCCTTTTACAGAAGCTAAAGTATGCTTCAATGGCAACAGCTGCCGGCGGCTTAGGCATTATGGCTTATAGCCTTATAAAATGATTCCGATGAAATGCATGCATAATCCTTGCCAATCGTTCTAATTGACTTATAATCATAGTTATAATTATAACATCAATAATTAGGGCTTATGCATGTTCACATCTATTAAAATAAAACTATCACTTTCTATGGTAGTGGCTTTAGCTACCATTCCAGTTCAGGCAATTAATACTAAGTTAACCGTATTAGGAGCAGGCTTGGCACACATAGGCACCATTGGAGTAGCCTCATCAATAGCTACTTCATCAAGTCCTTTAGGATTGCTAGCTGCGGCACTTGATGTAAAAGAAGAAAAGAAACAAATTAGGAATTTTCTTGCTTCTGTTGCAGTAACAGCAGGCGGACTAGGTGTTATGGCTTATGGATTATCTCGATAAATCTAATCCAAGACTAAGCTAATAAATCCCCTTTTGGCCGAGTAACCCCAATTGGTCATTAGCCCCGCTATGATACTATAAGAATTAAATGGTGGAATATAGTTAATCAATATATAAAAGGAACGCTCAGTGAATACTTCAAAAGCTTACCAATTTTGGCCTAAATGGCTCTTAGTTTGTATCATTTTATCTGCGTTAAGCTTGGTAACTTCTGTAGCTGTGGGAGCAGGAATCGGCAAATTAACAAGAAGAGATACTCTTCGAAATGCAGTTAAGGTAGCTCAAATTGCAACATCCGTTGGCGCTGCCATTGTCGTAGGCAAAAAAGTATTTGATGTCTATAATAATGTGCCCCGCTGGACCCGTTATAAAAGTTATAATCATCAACTTGATCAACAGTATAAGGAACATGTTGCGGAATTGAATCCAAGTGTACGAACACGGGCTCTTCAATTAGGTTTGGACGTATTGGAAGCACAATATAGATCTAAACTAACTCCAGAGGAACGAGAAGCACGAGATAAACAGCAACGGGAACAGGCAGAAGCGCAAAGAAATGAAAAAAATGCTCAAATTGCTAAAGCAACCATGCGCAAACGTCTCGCTAAAGATAATCCTGAACTTTTTGATAGGGAAGAATTTTGGCAAGATGCGAGTATGGGATTATTAGGAGGCGCTGCTGGTGGCGGTGCAACTTATTTACTTTGGGAATTGTGTACTGGTTTTTTTGGCATTTCTTAAAGACATATCACGATAATCTAACATGGCTATTTAATTCCCCCACAATCTAATGTGGGGGATGTTTTTTGCTTATCCTAAATACAATCTAATTTCACCTTCAATCTCTTAATTGCATGCGCTCCAAACAACAGTACGAAAATCAGCAACGCTGGCAACGTCAGGTAGAATGGCAGGAACCCTTCTGCTCCCAATACTGCATTACGACTTCCTTCCATCACATGCGCAAAAGGATTTAATAAGGTTAAATAGCCAATGATGGGTGATAATGCAAATGCAGCTTTCCATGGGTAGAAGTAACAACCAAAGAAATAAATTGGTGAAATAAACCGTATCCACAAATGCGATAAACTATTTACGCCACCTTTGAGCATGCTCGTGGTCCAAAGTGCAAAAAATCCAAAAAAGAGATTTGCTGCAAAAATGATTGGTATTAATTTGAGCACTGATATCTTACTCATATCAAAGCGAGAATACAGCAACAGCTTACCGATGGGGAAAAGTATGATATTCACCAATGCAGATTCTAAGGCCCAGGAAAGTGCTTGCGCACAAAATACCCAGTTGGTATTGATCGGTAAGATCAGTTTATAATTAATGGTGCGATCACCATCAATATCTGCAATCAACATACCTACTTTGCCTACTACTTCAAAAAACCCAAAGCTAGCGATAGCACCTACTAGAATGAAAGTACCAAAATTATCAGCAACCCCCGGCATGAAGTAGCCAAAGATCAACACGTTTAATGTGAGCATAATAACTAAATCGATAAGCTTATCTTTAAGCCCGCGATAAAATATGGTCAAATCTTTTGCAATCAGCTGAGTTAAAATATAAAACTGGTTTGTAGTCTTCATACAGATTCCTTTCTGTTATTATCTACTGTTTCATCAGCCGCAGAAGAAAGTTTCAAAAACACTTCTTCAAGACTTGCTTTTTGATGAATAGATTTCAAATTTGCCGGCGTATCAACCGTCATAATTGCACCTGCATCAATAATGCATACTCTATCTGCCAGTGCATCAGCCTCATCAAGATAATGGGTAGTTAGCAGTACGGTGATTCCTGATTGCTTTAATTCCCTAATAACCTGCCATAGCTGGTGCCTAATCTGTGGATCCAGGCCAACGGTAGGCTCATCGAGAATTACCAATTTTGGAGAATGCATTAACGTTCGAGCGATCACAAACCGTTGTTTAAATCCGCCAGAAAGAATGGATGCATTCGATTTTAGATAAGTAGATAAATTAAATTTCTGTACCAGTTCAGCAACTCGTTGTTTGATGGCTGCATTGTCTAATCCATAATAACGGCCAGCAAAGATTAAATTTTCTTCAAGCGTTAACGCCGTTTCAAGATTTGGCTTTTGGGGACAGAAGCCGATGATTCTTCGATAATTTAATAAATCATCAAAAATTGATTTACCATTCCAGAAGATATCTCCCGATGTTGCCGGGTGCAATGTAGCTATAATTGATGATAAAGTAGTTTTACCAGCACCATTTACTCCAAGAAGACTTAATATTTCACCTTCCTGAATTTCTAGATTGATGCCTTTCAATACTTCACGATCGTTATATTTTTTACGGATATTTTTAAGCGTAAGAAGCATTTTACTCATAAAAGCTCCCAATAGAAAGAGATAGAAAATAAACAACTATGAACGCTGTTTTAAGCGGTGATCAATAAAGCGGAAAGTTAGGGAAAAGAAATAATGACATTGAACACAATCAACAGCTAACGCATAAATGAGTTAGTTTGAGGTGTTCACGGCACTTATCCTTTGAAGAATAGAAATTAATACAGTTTTATATATATGATAGGAGAACGATCTAGCACTGTCAATAATAACATAAGGAGCGATCAATCTGAATGAGAAACCCTATTCTTCATTCCCTTTGATCTCAGGAAACTTTTCAGGGTTTGCGAGACAATAACGCTCCCAATAACTTCCTTCGGGATATGCTACCGTTTCAAGATATTTACGCTCAAAAAATCCTCCACGTTCATCAAATTTTTTTGTTTGTGCACTTACAATTTCTTCCTCAGAAATTTTATGTAACCTTTTTAATGCCTCGATCACCTCATAGATATCAGCAAGTTCCTCTATAAGTTCTGCACGTAATGATGCTGTTTTTACTTCTTGAGCCTCTTCGAGAAGTTTATGAGTAAGAGCAACGGTATATTCCTGATCATTTAAATAACGCCAGCAAACTTGAGCGCCCATAGATTCCATGTGCTCAATAATCTTATCTCTGGCTAATTTATTTTTATAAAACGTGCGCATACGTAACCTCCTTACAATCTATCGTTATAGAATATATCAAATACAAGCTTACTGCGATACTGCTTCATTTAGGCTCATAGCCACATGGATATGAAAGTTAATTTCTTCAAAAATATATATACAGATTTATACTAGAGTCTAAACACATACATCAAAGCTAACTTAACTATTGGAAAAGAAAAATGCTTCCAGAAGTAATTTTATATATTGCCATCAGTTCTGATGGGTTCATTGCCGACAAAAATGGTGGTGTTGGCTGGCTTGATCAATTTGATAACCCAGAACTGCGCCAAGAGCTAGATCAAAAAGGGTATGGTTTTGAAAAATTTTATGAGACCATTGATGCTATTGCGATGGGTAAAACTACCTATGAGCAAGTATTAACCTTTGGCCCCTGGCATTTTATTGGCAAAACAAGCTATATTTTTGTAGATAAAGATACTCCTGCAACCGATAAACAAGATATTGAATTTGTATACACCGATATTCCCCAATTTATGCAGGATTTGAGCCAAAAAAAAATAAAGCGATTATGGCTGATGGGTGGTGCAAAACTGGCAGAATCCTTTTACAAAGCCGGTTATATTGATGAATATATTATTACCATCATTCCAATAAAGCTTGGTGAAGGTATTTCACTATTACCTGCCATTGTCAGTGGTCAAGGAATAGAATTAGTTAATGAGGTTTCTTTGCCTTCCGGCATCCAACAAAAATATTATAAGAAACCATAAAATATCATTTTAATTCTGATCAAAGATTACTATATCTTCTAACTATCATCCACCCATGCACCGCAATACTGCACACAATGTACGCCGAAAGCACCGTGAACAAAATCGGATACCCTTTTACACTTCCTACAATCCAAGCTACAGCCAATGTAGTTGCAATAATGCAAATCGTTGACCGCCTCATACTCGTTTTCTTAAATGAAGGAAAGCGAATCGGCGAAATCATAAGCAACGCTAATGCAGTAACCAATCCCACTAATGCATAATCAGTAAACAGCCAATATAGCGGACCTTGTGCCAATACCGGTGCATTTGCCACTAAACTGGCCAACAATAATGCAGTAATGGTTGTTGGTAATCCGGTAAACGCTGAATGGGTATTGGGGATTGTGTTAAATTTTGCCAACCTAAATAGGCCTGCGCACAAAAAAAGCATTGCAGCAGCAATTGCCACAAAACCAATATCGTGTAACCGCCAACTATATAACAATACCGTTGGTGCCAAACAAAAAGAAACCGCATCACAGAGTGAATCAAGTTCCATGCCCAGCATGCTGGTGCACCCAAATGCACGAGCCAACCGACCATCGAGCATATCAGTAATACCTGCGGCAATAATAAATAATGCAGATGCAATAAAATTGCCTTCCAACACCATCATGATCGAAAGAAAACCACATAGTGCATTAGCAAAGGTAAACAAATACGGAATTAAAAAAAGTTTTCTTTTGCCAGACATGCGCAATTTACGCAACATAATCATCTTCATGCCGTCCACCTCCCTAGTACGGTTTGTCCCCCATATACTCGTTGTCCTAAGCCAACGGATAATGCCACATTCGCTGGCAAGAAAATATCAACGCGTGAACCAAATCTGATCATACCAATTTTAGTACCCGCTTTTACAGAATCTTGCGGTTTTACCCAACAACAAATTCTGCGTGCAACGGTACCAGCTATTTGGCGCACTAAGATAGTTTTACCATTTTCAGCTTTGATATGTATATCGTTCCGTTCATTAAGCTCAGAACTTTTCGGTAAAAAGGCCATTGCAAAGGTGCCCTGTCTATACTGTACTTGATCAATGGTACCGGCAATTGGTGACCAATTAACATGCACATCAATTGGAGATAAAAAGATAGAAACTTTGCTATAGAACCCTTCAATACCGCCTTTTGGATCATATTGAATATCCACTATTTTACCATCAGCCGGACAAATAATAATCTTTGGATCGTCTACCGCTGGCAAGCAAACACGATCTGGATTTCTGAAAAAATAAACAGTAAATAGTAAAAAACCAAAGACAGGAATAAGCAATGGACGATAGAAGAGCAACGCCCCCACACCAGCGGCAATGGTAACCAGTAATATTTGAGCGCCTTCGGTCCAAATTAAATTATTATGCAACCAATCAATCATAGCCTGTATACCCAATTTCGCTAAATCCTAGAAAAAATTTGGCACAAAAAAAACGAGTATTCTTATGCTAGAATACCCGTTTTTTTGAAAATCTAAAACTTATATGGCTTATCTTGGCCAACGCTTTTGAATTGCGTAACATGCAGCTGAACCTACCGCCGCACCTAAAGCCATGCTATAAGAGCTAAAACCATTTGTTGTTACCACAGCCGTATTTGTAGCTACCGGCATTGTTGCAGCAGTGCTGAAAGAAGGCAGCGGAGGAAAGTGACCAGTTCCTGCAACATAACCAGCTAAAGCACCGAATGCACAGAATGTTAATGGTATAGATGCCTCTACTACTGTTTTTGCATATCCTTCTCGCCATTTTTTTAATGCTTCTGAAACGCCACTAAATAACCACATACCAGCAACAGCTCCTGCAGCCCCTAAAACATACGGAGCAGCATTTGCTTTGGTATTAGTTGGTATCATCAGCCCGGTAGCAATGCTCGCAACCATAATAAGTGATAATAAATTCTTTTTACATTTCATAAGTAGTAACCTCATTTAAATTTTTTATGAATGAATGATAATGCTTTCCAAGTGATGTTTGCGACCTTTTTCTGCATGTTTCTTAGCTGATTTGTCAGTTGCTTTTCGTACCACTCTGCCTTCTGATTGTGCAGCTCGTTTTAAAGGAGCTTTTGCAACTACAGGCTTGCCTTTTGCTGCTTGGACATCAGCTTCTTTAACGGGAACTGGTGGATTGCCTTCAGCTTTTTTTACTGAAAAAACTTTACCAAACCAACCTTTTAAATTAAATTTCACGAGATCTTTAAGACCATCAAAGCCGCCTCTATAGAGTGCATACGCACCAAGAGTAGCCCCAAAACCTAAAAGAAAATTTCTTGTATTATTATTAGATACTACTGATCCTATCGCATCGCCATCAAACATTTTATAGTACCAAGGCTTTGCAGCATCAAGTTCTATTTTCGCTTGGATCATTTTATTAAATCCTTTCCAACCTTGTTCCCAAGCTGCAGCATTCAGGTCTGCTGTTGCTTGCGCTTTTGTTTGCGCCACTTGAGCTAAAGCCTGCTGATAGTTAGCTGCAAATAACGAAATGGGTAGAACTGATATAAGACCAGCTAGAATAATTTTTGCTCCGTTTTTCACGAGATCCTCCATTTAGTAAAGATCTTAATGATTAATATATTTTCTATATGAAACAATTGGATTTTTGTAACCCACCATTTATAGGTATAATTCAGGATAACAAGCAGGCTGGGCACTGTCAAAAGCCCAAGAGGTTAAATAAGCTGATCTTCAGCTACTGGTTGCCTGGTCAATAATGCCCTTTTCAAAGAGGCCAAATTGCCAGTATCCCCAACCAGGCAAAATCCTTTTAAAATTCCCTCTCGAAAAGCATAGGTATTGTGCTTGCCGTTAGTTTTTCTGGTTACCAAAGTCATATCTTCTTGGGAGTAGATGGCGCCACCTGAAGCAAATTTGAGCCCAAAGAATGCCGAGCTGGTTATTACCGTAACCCCGGGATATGGCTTTTGCCTGCCAGCCATAGCATGGGCAGCAATAAGGCCCTGAAACATGGCATCTGGCCAGGTTCTGCTGGGCACTAATTGCCCGGTCAATTGATCTTTTACTAATATTACATCGCCCCCGGCATAAATATCAGCAACGGATGTTTGCATATAATCATTCACCACAATGTGACTATTGTTAACATGAATACCAGCGTTTAATGCCAATTGGCTGTTTGGTTTAAGGCCAACGGCACATACAATTATATCAGCAGATAATTGCTTGCCACGTGAAAGCGTAACACCTGCATTATCACTGCCAGATTCTATTTTGATAACCGTTTCATTACAATGCAAAGCCACCTGCTGTTCATGCATTGCATGGTGAATAAGTTCAGCACCTTCAGCTGTTACCAATGAACTGAGCACCTGCTTTTGCTTTTCAATAACTGAAACTTGCAAACCGCGTGAGCGTAATGCATCAGCACATTCAAGGCCACTGAGACCTGCACCAATGATGAGCGCTGATTTTGGTTTGTGTTGCTCAATATGCTTGAGGAGTTTATTAACATCGGCCAAATTGTGGAAGGTAAATAATGATTGCACCTGATCAATACCTGCAATGGCTGGAATAATAGGCGATGATCCAGTACCAATAAAAAGAGTATCATACGAGAGAAGTTGCCCATCTGATAACGCTATCTGTTTTTGTGATGCATGAATTGCCGTTACGCGAACACCAAACATAAAATGAATTGTATTGGCAGCAGCTTTTTCAGCCGAATAAATAAAAATCTGATCGTGCGATTTAGCACCAGCAGCATAATCGGCGAGCAAACATTTATTGTACGGAAGCTCTGTTTCATCTGAAATACAGATAATGCGTGCATCAGGCTGCAATTGGCGCAGTGTATTAACAACACCAATTCCTGCTGCAGCAGCACCGATAATGACGTGAGTACTGGACATATTAACTCTTAATTTATTCATGCGCCCGACAGGGATCGAACCTGCGGCCTGCAGATTAGGAATCTACCGCTCTATCCAACTGAGCTACGGGCGCGTTCATTTCATGATTCACTATCATACAATATTATCCCATTAAGGCTACTTTTTGGCTATTTAACGGGCAAAAATGGAGGTTTAGCCTTTGACTAAATAATCCCCGAGGGTACACTTTTAAAAATAGGGAAAATTAGTTAAATAATGGCTTTATAAAGGGGTAATTTCATGGATAAGATACGGTCACTTATCTTGATGGTATATTTGTTTGGATTTATAGGTTTTATGCCATCACTAATTATGGCTGCTGAAGCTGAAAAATCATGGAGCTTAGCATTTCCTGAGCTTCCTGATGCAGAAGATGACGGTGACTTATTGCTGCCTCAACAAGAACCAAGCCTCAGTAAGGAAGAGCAGCAAAAATTAGTTGCATCAAGAGGATCGTCGGCAACTCCTCCACCACAGATAGCAGCTGAGAATCCATTACAGGCAGAACCTTCTTTTCATTTACCAACGGGCAGATTGAGCCAAATGTCATCTTTAGGTAGTCAGTTAAGCCAAGCGTATGATCAAAGAAAATTGCTTCGCGCTCAACGCCACACTTCTTTACGATCACCAAGTCCAGCACCACAACAATTTCAATCTCTCCAATTGGAAATGCCAAGTTCAGCTTCGCGTGCTTTAGCAACACCTTCACCAGCACCAACACCAAGCCCTACCGTTTTTGGTGGCACGCCACCGTTTCATGTGTCAGGAGCCGGCACGCCATCCGCTTCACCATTTTTCGGCGGTTCAACTCCTTTCCCTCATGCGCATTCTCAACAACCATCACCCATTTCGCATTCTTCACAACCATTACCCATTAATTTCCCTTCAATCGCGGCAAGCAAAGCATATGTAGCACCGACAAAAACACTCAGTGTGGCAAGACCAGTGGCTCAACCAGGAAGAGCACTCAGTGCTTCGCAATCGGTTAATTTAAGTTCTACTGCACTCGTAGCATTCTCCGGAAAAGGATTTGCAAAACCTCGCACTGAACGGAAACAATAACCATTTACTGTTTATAAACGAATAATAAGGAGCTGGATAACATAACCAGCTCTTTTTATTAGCTTTGATTTTTTTTCTTTATTTTCATTTTTTGCATGTTCTTTTTATAACCAAGCTCAGCAACATACTGAATATCGTTTTGAGAAACATTATCTTTCAGCAAAAAACCTGAGTCTGTTTTTGCCCCTCGTATGGTTGCTAATGCTCTTGAACCAATCTGAGGATATAATGATTCTCTATTGCCTTTGAGCTCAAACACAAGATATTTAGTTTTCTTTGGTGCAAATATTTTGTAGATCAATGAAGGTTCGCCAGTCGTTTTATTCTCATAAATTCTAATGATAATCGTTTTTTCTGGATCTATTTGCGAATCAGATTGCGTGTATCGCTCACCTGGCTCAATCTTTTTCATTTTTTTCGATTGAACCGTATCATCAAGATCATCTGGTGGCGTTGCGTTAGAAACAATTACGTGGATTGGAAATTTTGTATCATTAAGTAACTCAAACGGAATATCAGTATTGGTTGGATATTTCTTGGCACTAAAAACAGTACCTTTCTTTACAGCAGTCATTACGCCCGCATGCACTAATGGCTGAGCTAGCATTAGCACTATAATAATTGATGATAGTATCTTCATGCTTTGTCCTTTTTAAAAATTATCTCATTAAAATCCATGCTCTGAATATGCAATTCCCTTTTGGATGTTTTCAATAATTTGTTTATGAGCGGGCAATATATTGGCTGGCAATTGATTGAGGGGAACTAATTGCAAATCATCATGCTTTTCTGGCTCATGGTTGCGTGGTTGCATGCCAGCAATATCTGCTTTAAAACAGAGTGCTATGAAGTTCGATTCAGTACCCTTACGGTGAATAGTATGCATCAAAGTAAATGCTGATTCGGGTAGAACTAATGCTGTTTCTTCCTGCACTTCCCGCTTTATAGCATGTAATGCCGGTTCATTTTCTTCCACTTTGCCGCCAGGAATGCTATACATGCCATTACCAAATGTTGCATTATGCCTCCTGAGCAGCACAATTTCATGATCTTTGCACAGTAATGCAAGAACATACAGGGTAACCATACTAATTCTTTCGCTCGTTTTAGGTACATTATATTGAGATGCGCTACAGTATTGCTGAGGAAAGCTGCAATCTGTTAGATTTAAAATATATCAGGAAAGCGGAGAAAACAATGAAGATTAGTTATATTTTAAGTTTATTGCTTATTACAACATCAGCCCTACATGGCGTGGATGTAACCATATATAATGATTCAAACCTAGAAATTAAAATTGGTGTTTTTGATATCACAGGAAACGTTGTTGTAAAGCCTTTTACCCTTAAAGATAATGCCTCCGCACTTATCAAGGAAATGGAAGCAGGCTATTACCGCTTTGCAATACAAGGCACTAAATTTTATGAAACCGTGGCAGGAATTTCTTCTGCAGTGAGTCCAACTACGCTGATAAACGATGAAAATAATAGTTTCTATATAGATGAGGCTTTAAAACTCCAAAAAAATGAGTAAATGTGCTCTAATATGCATGTTTATCTCTTTTTTCCCTCTTTACCGACATTTGCATATGAAACATACATAAAAATATCTCGAGCCCATCAGCTATTGGTTATTTTGTAATTATTGCTTATAGAAACTTTCATTTGTTATCCTAATGAAAAGGAGAACATATGAAAATCAGTATTCTATTGGCCCTTTTATGTATTTCAGTAATGAGTACAGCAAAAGAACTAGCAAATTATTCTGGCAAGAATGTGTATATTTCACTATTTGATAGTCAAAATAATACCGTTATGATGCCAACTTATATAGCCGATCAAGATGTTACGGATCTTCCACCATTACAAGATGATACGGCTTATCGATTTGTAGTGAGCTATATGAGATATCATCCGGAATATCCATCCACTGCAGGTGCAACAGAAGTTCAAACCACTATTACTGCACAAGCAGCTATAGAAGGTTATTATATAAATGATGATTTAAACATCGAAGAATATGAAGAAGAATCAGAGTAATTGTGAGAATGGTATGAATAAAACTATTGCGTTTGCATTAATTATTCTTTCAATAACAAGCATCAAAGCTTTACCAGTTGATGTTGATCTGATTAATTATTCTGATAAACAAGTAACCGTTTCTCTGCTTGATGAGGCTGGCAATGATATGATGGAACCAGCTCAATTGGCAGATAGAGATTCCTTATCTATTACCAATGTGCCAATTGGGGAATATACATTCAGAATAACTTATATGGGCGTTTATCAATCTGTTGCTGGAATCTCAGAAACTGATTCCACAAATACAATCGATGAAGAAACAAGCAATTTTTATATAGACACTGATTTGAAAGTAAAGCCTGAAGCTGAAGAAGAAACAGAGCAAGAAGAACAACCCTCGCCACCAAGTAGTCCGATAGGTTAAAAGCTATGAAAAAATATTTAATATTGGTTTTCCTGAGCACAACAATAGCTGCTTTGCACGCTGCTGAAAGAATAGTTCAGCTCGATAACAATAGCGGTGGCCGTGCAACATTAAGCGTTTTTAACGATGATGGCATACGGGTAGCTGGCCCCTTTAGCAACAGTTCTGGTGAAGTATTTAGATTTGTAGTTCCTCGACCAGGCCATTATGTAGCAAAAATGAACATCCAAGGTAGCCCACTGACTAATGAGGAAATTGAAGCGTACACAGCAGATGTTGTACAAGCTGCTGCTCTAGGATTACCAAACCCGCATCCGGAATATCAGCCGGGTGCTGATACATTTTCAGAAACCCGCAATATTGATCTGAACGTTCCAGAATAGTTTTTACAGAGCTTAAATAAATTGAATGCTACCTGAGCAAATAAAAACTTACTTAAATCTGATAAAACTCTCTTTCTTTGATCTCTTCTTGAAATTCATCAAACTTCATTTTGAGCTGTTTCTTAATCTCAATAACCAGCTCTTTGAGCTCCACTTCTGTCGAATACAATCGAGGGTGCCTACCATGATCTTCTTTATAGGGAGAAAATCTATTAGATACTGTGCTTAATTTAGAAAATAATGCTGATTCAAGAGGAGTTAGTGTGCTTGAATCCAATTCCAGATCATAACAATAATAAAACTCATTACAGAATGACCATGCGCTCATTTTATCTGATAAATATAGAAAAGCTTTCTCCGATCATTATTTTGAAATACATACTTTTTATAATAGGGTAACATAAAAGTAACTCGATCTGATCTTAATTTTTCTATATCAAGTTATATTTTTCTAATCATTTGGTTTGTAATTCACAACCATCATCAAAAACAATGTTGGTCGATTCAATACCGATAAGCTTCTTGTTACTAAATAAGAAATGAGCATTTCCACACGATACTATTAAATCAATAGGATACCGTTCAAATAATATTAAAGCTCTTAGATTATTCTTATCTAAATACAAGAATGGCTCTTTTTCTTGCTTACTATTTTCAACAGCAAAAATTGGCAAGCCATCTTGAAGATTCGAACATTCAATTAAAGGATAGTTTTCCAAAAATGGCTTAATAAATAATAACTCTATTTCTATAAGTTGGCCTAACTCATCGAAAATAAGCATTCCTGCATAACCAATTGATGTAACAAATCCATTATCACTCTTTTTATTTGCTAAAAGATTCAAGGAATTATTTTCTTCGCTAATAAAACTCTGATGTAAAATGTCATTATTTTGTTCAATCTTTTTTAATTGCATAGTGCTAAACTTATTCAGTTTTTAACTTTAGAGTAATAGAAATAAAAGGTTTTAAATTAAGGATGACTGTCAGTTGTTCTTTTTTATATTGGTAGAATAAAAATTGAATTAATCCAACTCTATCTTTATAGCACTTGATATGCGATATATTGGGCAACATAAAATCAAATAATGTTTGTTGATTTCTATATTCTTCCGTAAAACAAACCCAATCTTCATAAATATTCATAGAAATCGAAAGTTTAATATCATCTTGGGTTACAGAATAATCAACATAACCCGCCTCTTCATCTTTAACTTCTTCTGTATCAAACCATTCCAAAAATTCAATGCGGTTAAATTCCATGTTTAATCTATTTTGCTTCAAAGTCAAAATCTAAATAAATCGAAGGGTGAATATTAATTTTGAGAATCGGGTGCTCTTTTCCGTCTTCATAAAATAAAAATTGCACTATTCCAGGTTTATCTTTATAACACTTAATATGTGATATGCCCTGCAATATAAATCCAAGTAAACTATGCCTTGGTGAATCCAAAGAGCAGCTAATAAAATCCTCATGGATATTCATAAATATTGAAAGGGTTATATTTTCATCAGAAGAAACTATATATCTAACATATCCTGCTTCCTGATCAACAACTTCTTCAGTATCAAACCATTCCAAAAAATCAATGCGGTTAAATTCCATTGTTTCTCCTTGTTCTCCTAAACACCGTTAACACATCACCATCAGGCTTATCTAAAGCCAGTTTTATCTCATCCGTAATATAACTCCAAGTTCCATGTTCCTCATTAAAAACTGGTTTTGCAGTCTGTATTACATCTTCCACAACACTTGGCGGTATGTCACGTGGCGTTGTCGCAGAAACCCAATCTGAGTTCAATTCACCATTTACTTTGTATTTTGGAATCCCTTTTTCAGCTGCACGCCTTTCCAATACAGCCCGAACTTCCGGTGTATCAGGAGCCATCTTTTCTAGAGCGTGCTTTGAATGATATCTTTGATATGTTTTACCATTTTTATCCACGTGTTCAATAAAAGATCCATTTTCCGATAAATTCCAACCTTTATCCGCTTTAGCATAGCGAGCTTGTCTATCAACTGGAACTCTTTCATTATTACCAGTTAACTTGTTACCATCTGTCACTGATTTTGCAGGTTCGATCTTTGAATTATCCGGAGA
>Ga0070740_10003812_pt1 | contig 15533 bp, 13 predicted proteins | sample Coa_R2_FD_67286 | JGI IMG/M metagenome (GOLD analysis project Ga0070740, IMG submission 67286) | Surface soil microbial communities from Centralia Pennsylvania, which are recovering from an underground coalmine fire - Coalmine... | ecosystem: Environmental > Terrestrial > Soil > Unclassified ... | reverse complement strand
TCGCCGCCTGTGCGGTTGCGAACGCACACGCCGGTCACACGCTCGCCATCCGAGAGGATCTGGCGCACCTCGCAGCCGAGACGGATCTCGCCACCGTGCTCGAGGATATGGCGCTCCAACTGGCGGGTGAGCGCACCGCAGCCGCCCGCCACGATAGCGGGCGCGCCGTACCGCAGCATATTCCTGGTGGTGCGCACAACTTCTTCCGTGCTGACCTGACTCAATTCGAGACTGAGAGCAAAGCGCGAGATACGCTCGAAGAACGCCACCAGTTGCGGATTGCGCTCGACGTTGATATGACGCGCCAGCCACGCGTCGAAGGGCAGGGCGCGTTCGCTTGCCGGCAGCGGGCGCAGGAACATCAGGTAGCCAACGCGCGTGAACCAGAAGAACTGGCGCAGCCCCAGGAATTTGAAGACGCCCAGCAGCCCGCGCGCTCGATACTGTTTGCCATGCACATGAAATGAACCGAAGACATCGGCATCAAAGAAGCGATGCGGCACCTGCAAATAGCGCAGCATGCGCGCCAGGACGCCGCTGCTGCCGAAAGGAACCATATGCACGGCCCCGGTGCTCACCTGGACGCCCTGAAAGGTTTTCGCCGTGAAGCGCCCTCCGCAGTGGGGCAGTCGTTCCACAAGAGTGACACGCAGGCCGCGCCGTAGTAATTGCGCGGTGGCGAGCAGGCCGCCCAGGCCGGCGCCGATCACCACTGCGTCGCGGCAGTCGGAGGTAGGAGATGTATATGTTCGTTCGTGCATCGTATGTCAGGTAAGACAAGAGCATGTGAGCGCGAGGGCGGCGCGCCGCCCTCGCGCTCACATGCTCTTCTTATTTCTCCTCGCCGATCATGCTGCGCAGCAGGCTGTTGCACTCGGCCATCGTATTGAGAACGTTCTGGTGGATCTGGAAGACCTTGTTAAGATCGCGCGCGCGGCGTGTGAGCTTGGATGCATACTCAATATCGCGCGGATTGTTGGTCACATCCTCGATCAGTTGCAACAACTCCGCCCAGGCCAGCGACTCGCGGCTGCGCGCCACATCGGCGATGGTATTATCCATGCGCTCGGAGACGCGGCGGATCCCGGTTCGCAACTGATTCGCCGTCTGGCCGATCTCGGCTTCGTGGTTGCGCATAGCATCCTGGGTAGCATTAAGCTGCTCCTGGAGCGCCGTCACCTGACCATCGAGCGTAGAGAGCGCCGCTATCAGCGCCCCGATATCGGGCAGCGTCGGCAGAGGCAGGCTGGTGAGGCGGTTGAAGGTCACATTTGTTTCGCCAGGGGCCGGCGAGGCGGGGATTGCGGCCCGGTCTTCGGCGACTGGCTCCTCCGCTGGCGCCGCGTTCTCGGGCAGAGGTGAGGGCGGTGGAGGCGGCGCGACGGGAACGCTCGGCGCCGGCACAGGCGTGCTGGGAACCTCCGGCGCGCTGGCAGGCGGAGGTACAACATCTTCGGCGTTATCTATCGAGTGCGTGCCGTATTCATCATTGGTTGCTATCGTCGCCAGGTCATCGTCGCGCGTGCTGGAGGTCGCTTCGGCCCCGGCAGCCTCAAGGGGCACAGCGATGGTCGGTAGATCTTCCACATGCGCCGCCTGTCCATTGGGCGCGCGGAAGATCAACTCATGTTCGCCGATTCCGATGCGGTCCCCATCCTGTAGCATTCTTGGCACCATCTCATCGATCTGCTGACCATTAACAAACGTACCGTTGGCGCTGCGCTCGTCACGTAAGGTGTAGTGACCGTTCTCATAACGCACCGTAGCATGCCGGCGCGAAGTGAGCTTATCTTTCGAGAGTAATATATCGCTGCTTGGCGCCCGGCCAATCGTCATCTCGGGCTTATCCAGCGTATATTCCTGCAAGACTTCGCCGTTTTCGGAACGAAGCACGAAGTGCGCGGGGTGCTCGATCCCATTCATCGATGGTTGCGCTGTAGGAGCAACGGGCGGCTCCGGCCCTGACGCGGCAATCGTTCGCCCGTCGTCATCGGGCCAGCCACTCGCAGGCATCCCCCTCCCCTGCCCGAGAGCTTCCGCCCAATCCTCCGGTGCGGCGAGCGTGGCCTCGCCCATACCCGGCTGTGCCTGCTGTGATGATTGCGAGGGAGTAGAAAGCAGGCGATTGCCGCAGTTCAAGCAGAAATTATCCCCTGGCCGTGTTTCAGCGCCGCAATAGGGACACTTATCCATGATTAACGTTCCTCCCATTCGTAGCACGCTTGGACTTTTATATTACGTGCAAGCGCAAAATTCCTGTCCATTATATCAGAAGTGCAGGTTGAGAGTCGAGAGCACCCGCACTTCCCTTCCGGCTCAACTCGCGGCAGGTACCCAATCAACATCGGGCCGCAACGAGTGAAAAAGTTGCTCTAACGCAGCCGTTTTTCCACGCGCGGAGAAGACGATGCTCGTCTGCTTGAGTGCCCCGCTGCACAGTTGTAGCGACTCCGCTGCGCTGCCATGCGCCGGCGTTGGCGTTCCTTTGACGCCACCTCCACCGGCGCTCATGGTTGACGCAGGACTGCACTGGAAGCGCGGATTTTGCGAACGCAGCGGAGCCTCTGACAGACTCAGCGCGCTGTGATCCGGCAAGAGATAACCTATTGTAAAGCTGCTGCCAAAGATCGGATCGTGCAGCGTGCCCGATGCACTCACCAGGCATGTGCCCTGTGGCAGCGCCGCCGGCAGGTAGACCGTAAAACCCAGAGCCGGCTTGACCTGAGACCAGTTGGTGATGGTCTCAGGCTGCGGCGTACTGGCGGGCATAGCGGACGCCACCGCCGCCGGAGTCGCAGTACCCGTTGTCGATGGCCGGGCCGTGCCTGTAGCTGCTGCCGCGCCTTCATCGCGAAAAACTATCAGAGGCTTGCCGCACCAGTGCAGCCTGGCTAGCGCCGTCGCAGGCGTTGACTGCCCGGTGGGCGCCGTATTTCCCCCCGGGTTCAGTCCTGTACACGCCGCCAATACCACACCCATTATCATCAGGAAGCTACAGAGCCACAGCCAGTTGTAATTTCTTGAGAAGGCCCAAAAACAGCGTTTTACCTGTAGCATAGAACGATTACTCATAGCGTAAGAAACATAATGCAATAGAGACATGGATGCTCCTTCATCAGCGCCATCACCTATCCACCAAAGATATGAACGCGCCGCGCGCGAGAATCGCAACATCGCTTTCTGGCAAGTATACTCCAAAAAGAATGAGAAACCTATGACCTTGCTCTCTTTTGGTACCAAAAGAGGGGCCTTTACAGCGTTTTAATTTAATGCTACCATTACATCTCGCCAGTAAGAGTGTGTCTGCTTTTCGACACAATCGCTTGCTCGCGCCTGCGACGCGAGCCGGATCTATGTTGTTGTATGGGAAAGGCGCTGTGTGCCTTTCCCATACAACAACATAGATCCCTGGCGCGGCAGAGCCGCGCGAATACCCGGCGCGCGGGGGCAAGGACGCATGCGAATCAGATGCCCTCTAATACAATAATAACAGGGGACCGCTTTTTGCCGAGGCGAAATATCTGCAAAAGTAGGTGAGCGTCCGTGAACGCAAAGCAAATATGGCAAACGGCACTGGAACGACTGCAAACAAAAGTCTCCCCTGCCGTCTTCACAACATGGTTTCAGGGCACCTCGGCGCTTTCTTTTCAAGATGGCGTCTTCGTAGTGCGCACTCCTTCACCATTTGCGAGAGCGCAACTGGAAGGCCGTTTTCTTGAGCTGATCCGCTCGGTCCTCTCAGATATCATCAGCAGTCCCATCGAGGTACAGGTTGTGGTGACTAAAGAGTCCGCTGATGAGCAGGGAAAGACGGCGCAGGACGATCTATCCCCGGAACAGCAGCGCGCTCATCGTCTTGCGCGTGGGCGCCCGCCGGCTGCGCAACGCAGGAGGCGCATCGCCGATATCGCCGCGGCGGCAATGAATACACTGGCCTCCGTCTCTGCACATGTCGAGGCACGCCACGAAACGGAAAGCACGCCCCCGGCGACGGGTAGATCGGACGCGGGCAACGGCGCCACGCGTGCGGCGGCTCAGGAAGATGGCGAGGTTGTACCTGAGACCGCTGGAGTATATCCAGGGGGGGGAGCGCTCAATCCGCGCTATACCTTTGGCGCTTTCATCGTAGGCAAATCGAATCAGTTAGCGCATGCCGCTTCGTTCGCGGTATCAGAAAATCCAGGGCATATTTATAATCCCCTCTTCCTTTATGGAGGCGTAGGGCTGGGGAAGACGCATCTTTTGCATGCCATCGGCCACGTCGGCGAATCGTCAGGATTGACCGTACTCTACGTCACGTCCGAGAAGTTTACCAACGAGATCATTAACGCGATTCGCTTTCAAAAGACCGAAGAGTTCAGGACGAAATATCGCCAGATTGATATCCTGCTCGTCGATGACATCCAGTTCATCGCCGGGAAAGAATCAACCGAAGAGGAGTTTTTCCATACCTTCAATTCGCTGCACAACGCGAACAAGCAGATCGTCGTCACCAGTGACCGGCCCCCAAAGGCCATCCACAGCCTGCAAGATCGCCTGCGCTCGCGCTTCGAGTGGGGGCTGCTGGCCGATATTCAGCCGCCGGAGTACGAGCACCGCCTGGCGATCCTGCGCTCCAAAGCCGAATCGCTGCATTTCGCCATTCCCAGTTCGGTGATCGAATATATCGCGCGCCCCGAGTGCAGCAGCGTGCGCGAACTCGAAGGGGCGCTCAATCGCGTGATCGCCTATGCGACGCTGCACGATGCGCCGCTCACAGTCGGGTTAGCGGCGCAGGCACTTGAGCACATTTATAATGATAAGCGCCTGCCATCGACGCTGACGGTTTCAGAGGTGCTGGAGGGCGTCTGTCGCTACTATAACGTCGAGGCTGCGCTCATCAAAGGCAAGCAGCGTGACCGCGAGATCGTCTGGCCGCGCCAGGTCGCCATGTACCTGATGCGTGAGGAGACGAACGCATCGCTGCTCCAGATCGGCACAGAGCTGGGCGGGCGCGACCATACGACGATCATGCACGGCTGGGAGAAAGTGCAGACTGAGATCGCCAACAATGACCGCGTGCGCCAGGAGATCGCCGCCGTACTCGAATCGCTCCAGCGTCGAGAAGTATGAGCAGGAGGCAGCGAGGCTGCGCGAGAGGGCGAGGACGTTGGGAAGCAGACACACGCTGAAATTGTTATCATTTATGGGACAAAAAACAGATTTTCCGCTCCATAGGACTTATCCACAAAAATGCACGATAAAAGTATACTGACATTAGAATACCCAAAAATTCTGGCGAAGGTCGCCCAGGAGGCCGCATTCTCCGCGAGCAAAGAACTGGTGATGGCACTGGAACCGACCTCGGACCTGGAAGAGGTAAGGCGGCGCCTGGCCTGCACCACCGAGGCAGCGCGCCTGATCGACCAGCACGCCGATGTGGGGGTGCGCGGCGCCCACGATATCCGTCCCCTGCTGGCCCGCGCCGCCCGCGACGGTATCCTGAGTCCGGGCGAACTGGTAGACGTGCTGGCAACCGTGCGCAGCGCGATCTATGTGGCGCGCGTGCTGGAGAGGCTCGATGCGGAGAGCTTCCCACTGCTGCGCGCGCTGGGAGCCGATATTCCCCTGCGCCCGCGCATCGCGCAGCGTATCGAGGAGACGGTGAACGAAGAGGGCGAAGTGCTGGATACGGCCAGCCCCACGCTGCGCAAATTGCGCTTCGACATTCGCGGCGCTAATCAGCGCTTACAGGAGCGGCTGCGCACCCTCGTCAATGAATTTGGCTCCGCGCTCCAGGAGCCGATCATCACCATACGCAATGACCGCTATGTGGTTCCGGTCAGGGCGGAGAGCCGCGGGCAGGTGCGCGGCATCGTCCACGATCAATCCGCCAGCGGGGCCACGGTCTTTGTTGAGCCGCTGGTGGTAGTTGAGTTGAACAACCGTGTGCGCCAGTTGCAGGTGGAGGAGCGCCAGGAGGTCGAGCGTATCCTGCGCGTGCTCTCGCATGAGATCGGCCAGGAGGCCGAGGCGCTCAAGGTCGCGGTAGAACTGCTGGCCGAGTTCGATCTTTACCTGGCGAAAGCGCGCTATGGCCGCATGACCAACGCCCACGAGCCGCGCCTGAACGACCAGGGGCGCATCGACCTGCGCAACGCACGGCACCCACTGCTCACCGGCAACGTCGTCCCGATCAACTTCCATCTTGGGCACGACTTCTTCATGGTCGTCATCACCGGTCCCAATACCGGCGGCAAGACCGTCGCGCTGAAAACCGTGGGCCTGCTGACGCTCATGGCTCAGGCTGGCCTGCACATCCCTGCCGACGAGGAATCGGAAGTCAGCGTCTTCAACGACGTATTCGCCGATATTGGTGATGAGCAGAGTATCGAACAGAGCCTGAGCACCTTTTCGTCTCATCTGAGCCGCATCATCGAGATCCTGCGCCGCATCGATGCCAGCGCGCACGAGGGCGCGCCCGATATCCACGGCAGAATGGCCGCTACGCTGGTGAACCAGCCGGAGCGACCCGCGCCTGTGCTGGTATTACTCGACGAACTGGGCGCTGGCACGGATCCCAGTGAAGGCTCAGCGCTGGCGCGTGCGATCCTCACCTACCTGCTGGAGCGCCGCGTAACTACCGTCGCCACCACGCACTATTCGGAACTCAAAGCCTTCGCCCATGAGCAGGCGGGCGTGGTCAACGCCTCCGTCGAGTTCGACATCGAGACGCTCTCGCCGACCTACAGGCTCAGCATCGGCCTGCCGGGCCGCAGCAACGCTCTGGCTATCGCGAATCGTCTGGGACTCGATCAGCGTATCATCGAGCGGGCACGCGAGTTCCTGGGGACAGCGGGCGTGCGCATGGAGAACCTGCTCGAAGACCTGCAATCCGAGCGCAAAGCAGCCCGGGACGAGCGCTTCCATCTGAGCATGGAGCGGGCCGAGGCCGAGTACCAGCGTCAGCAACTTGAGGAGGAGCGCCACCGCCTGGAGGAGCAGCGCGTCAAGATCCTTAACGACGCGCGCGCGCAGGCGCGGCGCGAACTGGACGAGGTGCTGTCCACGCTGGCAAAGGTGAAGACCGAAGTGAGCCGTGGGCACATGACGCGCGAACAGCTTGACAGGGCGCGCCAGCGTGCCAGGAGCCTTGAAGAGAAGGTCACGCCACTGGCGGAGCCGCAGCGTCCCCGCAAGAAGCCCGCCCCCGAACAGGAGCGGCTGGAGGGACCGTTGCAGATCGGCGATACTGTGCGCGTGCTCAGTTTCGGGCAGAACGCCGAACTGCTCGGCCTTTCGCCCGATCACAGTGAAGCCGAGGTGCAGATGGGCGCGCTGCGCATCCGCGTGCCCGTCGACAACATCGAGCGACTGAGCAAGCGCCGTGCAGCATCCGAGGAGCGCATGCCGGGCATCGTGCTGCCGCGCTACGAGGACCGGCCAGAGGTCTCCAACCAGCTCGACATGCGCGGCTGGCGCGTCGAGGAGGCGCTTGAGGAACTTGAGAGCTACCTGAACAATGCCTCCATGTCGGGCATGTCCTCTGTCCGCATTGTGCATGGCAAGGGCACGGGTGCGCTGCGCGCCGCCGTGCGCCAGCAGCTTGCCCATCACCCGCTGGTGAAATCGTATGCGTCCGCTCCCCCGCAGGAGGGCGGCGACGGCGTAACCATCGTCAAACTGAGCGCATAAACATTTTATAGCTAACCCTATGTGCATGTTTTTGTGCGCCTGCGGCGCACCCTTCGCTGAAGAGCCTGCGGGCACAGCGCCTGTGGCGCTGTGCCCGCAGGCTCTTCATCCTGGCGAGCCGCGCAGCGGTGAGCCGTCAGCGCAACTTGCACATGGCATAGCTACAGAAGGGGCTATCAGGGCCGCAGGCTCCTGATAGCCCCTTCTGTAGCTATGCCATTTTTTAGTGATCTATTTCACCCTGAAAATGTTCCGTATGGCATAGCGCGCACAAAAAAAAGTGAGTATAGTCGTCAATAATGAGGCATACAAAAATATATCCCGTAAAAAAAGGAGTCACACAATGAAACAATTTCTGTTAAAGCGTATAAGTCCGCTGGCCGTAGGCATTTTTGCCCTCTTCGCCATGCTGCTGTTCTCGGCCTGCGCCGGAGTAGCCACCACAACGAACGCGAATGGCACCACAACAAGCACTCTCACCGGGTCGGTTGTCTCCGTGAACTCTTCAGCGCACAGCGTTACTCTGAACGTTGGTGGGCAGCAGTTCACAGTGAGCGGCCTGACCGATCAGCAGATCACGGCATTGCAGAGCCAGATTGGCAAAACGTACTCGATCCAGGCGACGCAGACGGGCAGCAATGCCTACACCATCGCCGCCAATACTGATCCGGTAGAAAATGATACCGCGACGCCCGGCGTCGCAGCGACGCAGCCTGCAAGCGCAACTGGCGTAAACGAGCCGGGCAGCATCAGCTTCATCGGCAAATTGCAGAGCATGAGCAGCAGCAGCGCCGTTGTGGCGATGCCCAATGGCGACTCTCTGACAATAGCTCTCACGGCACAGACTGACCGCTCTGATCTCGTCGGCCAGCCGGCTCAGGGCCAGTCCATCAAGGTTGAGGCTACAGCTAATACCGATGGCAGCTTTATGGCGACCAAGCTGGGAACCGTCAAAGCCGACGACCTGGCGGATACCACCAAAATGAACACGGTGGATTTCGCCGGCGTAACGACGAGCGCAGTGGGAAGCGACAACGTGATCCGCTTCGCGGTTGGCAACAAGAGCTACAGCTTCACACTCAGCCCGACCACCGAGGTGAAGAGCTTCGCCAGCGCGCAGGCCATTGGCGCCAACCAGGCGGTCAAAGTCGAAGTCCTCTTCAACAACGGCGCGAACGGGACCGTGATCAAGGTCGATAACGCTAACGACTAGCCAGCCATTGCCGGGCGACGTGGTGAGGTATACATGAGAGAGGCAACCGCTAGACTCCGGCGGTTGCCCTTATCGTAATACTAATACGTTCAAGGCAACGATGCCCATGATAAGTGCTGCTGCCGCGATAGCTCCAATTACCATCAGGCGCAGCAGGGCAGCGCGCCGGGCCGCTCGTATGCGCAGATCGCGCAGGCGCGCATCTTCAGCGGGACACCAGCGTGCCTTCCCACAGTACGGGCAGAGTGGGAAGAGTTCATAGGGTGGACACAAAGGGCCGAGGTCCGAGATGTTCTTTACGGGCCAGAAGCCCCACTTATATGTATATATGCCAACCTCGTAACGAATCTGCTCGCTTTCAAAGACGGCCCCACAATGGATGCAGCGCAGCAACAGGTAATCGGTCCAGTCCAGCGCTTTACACTTTGGGCAGCGTTCGGGCAGATCTTCTCTGCTCTCGATCCAGCGACGCGACGGCTCTCCATCCCAGTGATGATGACAGCGATGGCAATAATAAGAATATGGCGCGGTCTCGGGCGCGACGCCGCGCAATAGCCCCTGTTGTATCAGCGAGGCGGCTTTAGTGGGCGGCAGCGTATAGATAATATCTATCATATCGATACGCACGGCCCGGCCTTCACGAAAAGCGGGGAAGTCGTAGTAGCGATTGCGGTCCCGGCGCGCCGATGGCGAGACCCCCGACGCTGCCCGCACGCCTGCTGCGGAACGCGGAGCGACACGCTGCACACTCGTCCCACGCGACCCCTGGCTGTCCCGGCGTTCGGAGCGGCGAGCATCGTATTTCGCACGCTCGACAGGATTGCTCAACGTCTGATACGCACGCAAAAGGAGGCGCATGCGCTCATGAGCATCGCCCCCCCTGTAGACATCAGGGTGATAGCGCAGCGCAAGTTGCTTGAAAGCTGCCTTGATTTCCTTTGGTGACGCGTCTACAGGGACACCCAGTACGCTATAATAATCGAAAGAGTCCATAGGCAGTCCGGGTACGTGTCGACTATATGGTAGACGAAAGAGACCTGCAAAGGCTGTATCAAAGCAAAGAACAGGTGAATATCATGCAATATTATACGCATGCAGGCAAGAGGATTGTCTACTCAGAATGCTATCTGGTTCCCAACACCAGGGCTGGCTTGCGCCTGCGGCACAGCCGCGCGACCATTCCGCCAGAGCGGGTGAAGAAGCTGCGAACCTGACACTCGGTCACAATGTGTCAGGTTCTCATCATCCTCGCTCGGACCGGGCAGCCGCACGGCTGCGCTGCGCAAAGGGGAGAGTGAGAGGTGTGGCCCACTGCGAAGCGCGCATTTTGCCACACCTCTCACTCTCGCCGGCGAGCGCCGCAGGCGCGAGCACGCGAGTCTATCGGAAGCCTGACACTCTCTCAGTGCATTTGTAGAGGAGGCAATGATGCACAACCATGAAGAGCACGAGCACGGGCACCGTCACGAACATGAGGATGACCAGGAGCATGAGAGTCATGGACATGTTCACGGCACGGTCAACGCCGACCTGTACGGGAACAAAGCCGGGCTGCGGGCGGTTCAGATCGCAACTCTGGGCATGCTGATCGTCTCCGTCATCCAGTTCGCCATTGCCTTCATCGGCGGCAGCGCAGCCCTGCTTGCCGATGCCCTGCACAACACAGGCGACGTTTTTACCACGGTGGCGCTCTGGATAGCCTTTCTGCTCTCCAGCAGAGCGGCCAACGAGCGTTATACCTACGGCTACTACCGTTCAGAGGATCTGGCCGGCGTTTTTATCGTGCTGGTGATTATCGCGAGCGCGGTAGCGAGCGCGGTAGAATCTATTTACAAGCTGACGAGCGGAGCCGTACCGACGCAGCTCTACCTCAGTATGGCCGCGGCGCTGGTCGGCGTCGCCGGGAACGAACTGCTCGCGCAATACAAAATCTCGGTTGGCAAACGCATCCATAGTGCATCGCTGGTTGCCGATGGACAGCACTCGCGCATCGACGGGCTTACCTCGCTGGCAGCCTTCATTGGCCTGGTCGGGGCCGCGCTTGGCTTCCCTATCGCCGATCCTATCGCCGGCCTGGTGATTACGGTTGTGATTATTGGCGTTGTCTACTCCAGCGGCAAGAGCGTGCTCCAGCGCCTCCTCGATTCCGTTGATCCGCATATCGTCCCGGCGATCATCGGGGAAGCCAGCCAGGTACCGGGTGTGGAGGGCGTCAACGAGGTCCGCGCCCGCTGGGTAGGGCACACGCTGCATGTGGCGTTGAACATAGAGGTCGATGGCGCGCTGACACTGGCGCAGGCGCATGATATCGCCGAGGAGGTACGCCACCGGCTGTTTCACAGCATCGCAGGCATTTCTGAGGCCATTATTCATACTGATCCCCACAGCCACGACACCGGCGACACCGACTATCACCGGTTGATGGCGCACCATATGCAGGCCGCGCAGCGCTCTATCGCGCCGCGTTATGGAGAACCGTCGAAGGGCGGCTAGCCGCCCTGGCGTTGTATAGTATTGATGTAGAAAAATGCGAGCAGCGCATTTTTCTACATCAATACTATACAGAAGGCGAGCGCCGCAGGCGCGAGCACGCGAGAGTGCCTGACCGGTTGCGGAGCATACAAAAAGAATAGTACAACAGGGAAAAGAAGAGAGCCGGTTGTAATTCCATAGCAGGAGGAACATTATGTGTGGCCGTTTTACGCTCACCCACGATATAAACACCATCGCGCAGGTCTTCCATGTCGCACCATCGCTCCAGACGACGCCGCGCTATAACATCGCTCCCTCACAGAACATAGTAACGGTGATGAGCAATGGCGAGGCGCACCTGGAACTGCTGCGCTGGGGATTGATCCCTTCCTGGGCAAAGGAAGAGAGCGTCGGCAACAGGATGATTAACGCGCGGGCGGAGACGCTGGCCGAGAAACCGAGCTTCAAACGCCTGCTGCGCGGAAGGCGCTGCCTCGTGGTCGCCGATGGCTTCTACGAATGGAAGCAGGAACACGGCGGGAAGACGCCGATGTACATCACGCTGCAAAATCAGGATGTCTTTGCCTTTGCCGGCCTGTGGGACTCGTGGACCAGTCCCGATGGCGAGCAAATACGCACCTGCACGATTATTACCACGGAGCCGAACGAACTGCTGGCAACCATTCACAACCGCATGCCGGCGATTCTCTCGGGGGATGCACGCGAGATGTGGCTTGATACGGAACTGCATGATGAGCATGCGCTGCTGCCCCTGCTCGCGCCTTATCCCGCCTCCGCCATGACGGCGCGACCCGTTTCGCGCCTGGTAAATGATCCCAGGCATGATAGCGCGGAACTGATTGCGTAATGAGGTAAACCAGGAGACGAGGGCAAATTCGCGTGCGCCAGCACAAGGCCCCCACCGCCCATTCCAACCGCTCCTGGCCCCTACGGTGGTTTGACGCGCGAGCCTGGTTCGGGCCACCGAAGGGGCCGGCCTTGTGCTGGCCCACGAGCATATACCCGGTTCTTTTGCGATATAATAGGCTATCATTATCGTAGCCTCGTGCATCACGAAAGGAGAAGCTTTTTCATGGCAATCGCGCCGGGATCCACTATCGTAGATTATCTGGTTCCCACAAAAGCATCACGCAGCGCCAACCTGCTGCGCGATGCTCTTCTTGTAATTGGCGCAAGCGTATTGATGGCATTGAGCGCACGCGCCAGCATTAATCTGCCATTCACCCCTGTTCCTATCACCTTGCAGACGCTGGTGGTCATGCTGGCGGCGGCGGCGCTCGGAGGGCGGCGCGGCGCGCTGGCGATGCTGCTCTACCTCGCTGAAGGAGCGGCGGGCCTGCCTGTATTCGCAAAAGGAGGCGGGCTGCTCTACTTCACCGGGCCAACCGCCGGCTACCTGATCTCTTATCCCTTTGCAGCCTTTGTCGTCGGCTGGCTCTGCGAGCGCGGGCTGGACCGCAGCCTGCTGACCTCGATTCTGGCGATGCTGCCCGGTACGCTGATTATCTACGTCGTCGGCGTCGCGTGGCTGGCCGTCCTGCTCCACCTGACGCTCTTTCAGGCGCTCGTCGCCGGTATGTTCCCCTTCATTCCAGGCGACCTCATCAAGCTGGTAATTGCCGCCCTGCTGCTTCCGGCAGCATGGAAGATTGTGCGCGCCGCGCGGCCCGAAAGCCAGAATCACTCATAGAGACGATACAATCACCGTAGGGGCGCTGCAAGCGCCAGGCTTGCCGGAGGCGGATGAAGGATCACCGCGGAACAGGCGGGCTTGCGCGCTGCCGCTTGCAGCGCCCCTACAGTGATCCCTTCCCGCTTCTGTTCGGGATGTTCTATCAGGCGCGTCAAATGGGCAGGGCGCCGGGCGCGCGATACTGGAAGGCGCGAATAATCAGCAAGATGCCCCAGATGATGGCGTAGATGGCGATGAACCAGACCAGCGCCAGGATGCCAGCAATCGGGCGCAGGAATAGCAGAATACCGAGTATCACCGAGAGAACACCGCCCAGGGCCAGCGCCCACTCCCAACCAAAGGCATGCGGCAGCGCGAATGCCTCCACGATCTCGAAAATTCCCATGATGACCGCCCAGACCGCGATCACATAGATCAGCACAAAAGCAGTAATCGCCGGCCAGAAGAATGTCACCAGGCCGGCTATCACGCCGATAATTCCCTCGATCAGCACCGCCCACCAGCGTTTGTATACCTGGCGTTCCTGAAAAGAGACAACGATAGCGATGATGCCGTCTATCAACGCATAGGCGCCGAAAAGGTAGACGAGTATCAGATACGTGAAGCCAGGCCAGACCAGCGCCAGGATGCCGAAAATGATGCCAACTACGCCTCGTATCACCATCGACCAGCGATACTGGCGTGGCGTCTGCACCGGAGCAAAAACGCTCATGCTTTTACCTCCTGAAAGTCACTGAATAACACTCTCACTTCTCCCTCTGTACACGTCCCGGAGGTATAAAGCGTGGACGCTGATAAACTCGAGTATTGGATAAACCTCTCTACAATACGTCTACGCTGGTAACGTATAACATTAAGGAAGATATTATTCTCTCTCAGGATTACAATATAACAACCGGAGGCTGGCTTACGATGCAAGTACGTTTTTCACCCAATATACAGCCCTTTATCATAGTACTGGGGCTTGGCAGTATATTCATCCTTGTCTCTCTGATCGCACTCGCTTCCGCTATCAACACGATGAGGATGCAGCAAAGTTACCAGGCCGGGCAATGCACAATCACCGCAAAGCACCTGCTCCATAGTCTTAGTTCTTCCACCACAAACACGGGTACAGGTCAAATCCATACAACCAGCGATGTGTATGCACCTTCCTTCGAGTTTACGGTGCGGACGGCTGATGGCAGGAGCTACGCCTCTCAAGGCTATGATGGGTTGAACGTCTATACTTCTGATCTTGCCGGCCAACAGGCGATTCTTGATCGCTATAAAGTTGGGCAAACATATCAATGCTGGTATGATCCGTTGCATCCATCACAGGCGGTACTTGTACGGGGCTTCAACTGGCTGCTCTTTCTGATTGGAGGGGCGTTTTTGCTCGTAGGAGCTGTGCTCGCAATTATTGGCTGGGCGCTTTTCAGGGGTTTTCGCAGGCGCCAAAGCTACACCGGGCAAACCATGGGTTCCTATTCCGGCGAGAAAAACTGGACCAGTAAGTACTGATGATCCCAAATTTTCCAAACAAGGCGGGAAGAGATTCTGAAAAAGTGAGTGAATATGTCATCCTGAGCGGCAGTGAGCCGTAGCCCTGAGGAACGAAGGGGAAGGATCTGCACGCCACTACGAGATCCTTCGCTGCGCTGCGCTCCGCTCAGGATGACAGAGAGCGAAGGACGACATGACAGAGCAGCAAGGTGCGGAAGATAGCATTCTTTTCAATCGGTATCCCGCTCTCCTCTGTCTTCAACGCGTGGTTGATCCTGGCCGCGCGTCTGGGCTGCGAGCGCATCGGTATCGGGCAGATAGCTGGAGACGTAATCCGCTACAGGAGCGGCTGAGCGCCGGTAGCTTCTGCGCCGGCGCTGCGCCGGATCGAAGCTTACCATCGTGCCGAGCAGGAGCAGCAGCAGAGTGACGACGCAGAGCGCGACTACAGCGTCGCGCAGCGTGAGGAAGCGTAGATCTACCTGCTGGGCGACGCTGGCGGAGGCTTTGATGCCGCCGCATACCAGGGGCAGGGGCGAAAGGAAGGCAACAGCAGCGACTCCCAGGGAGACGATGCCCACACCAGCGGTCAACCCGCGCAGCAGTCGTTGCCCGCGCCTTCGCCTGGCGATCAGCAGCGCCTCGGCCAGCAGGATGATGCCACAGAAGGCCGCGACTACGCTCAGCGCCTGCAAGGGATTGCCGGAGATGAACGGGAAGAGGTTGGGCAGCGCTCCATGCAGCGGGCTGCATCCTGCTAGAATCAGCATGTACATCATCTCATGATCTCCTTCCTTAAATTGGGGATGCCGGGGCCTTGCCTCCTGACAACCCCGCCCACAAGACAGAATACCCGCTCGCCCTCCGATATTCCGAAAATTGAGAGAAGCTGACCCAAATGTCCTACTACAACCTGCTTCTACCTGGCACGTAGAGATCCTGGGTGGTTCAAAACCTCTATGTTAGAAAGTGTGT
>Ga0070740_10003811_pt1 | contig 15534 bp, 13 predicted proteins | sample Coa_R2_FD_67286 | JGI IMG/M metagenome (GOLD analysis project Ga0070740, IMG submission 67286) | Surface soil microbial communities from Centralia Pennsylvania, which are recovering from an underground coalmine fire - Coalmine... | ecosystem: Environmental > Terrestrial > Soil > Unclassified ... | reverse complement strand
CGGCAATAACTTCGCGCGTGAGGATGCCATGGCGGCGCAGCAACGTCATCGCCAGCTGGCGCGCCGCATCCGGTTGCGCGATGCCCTCGCTTTCGGCATCGGCCCCAAGTGCGACCCATCGGCCGCCAAGGCTGGATTTAAGCCGCGCGCGCAGCCCCGCGTCGTAGCGGGTGGACTTGCCGCCCACCGGCGCGCTGACAAGCGCAGACGCATCGGGCGCGCCGGCCAGCAGGCGCAGCGGCGCGAAGCTGTCATTGGTCGCCCATCCGCCGGCCGCCAGGCTCCACAATGCGCGCAGGACGTCGCGATCGGACAGGCCGGCACGCTGCGCAATCTGATCGAGGTACTGCGCGCCGCCGTCGCGCAGCGCCTTTAACACACGCTCTGCCTTGGCGTCTTCGGGTGCGGTGCCGTTTGCGGGTTGCCGCGCCAGCCGCGCGCGCTCGCGCGGCACGAAGCACACGCGCGAAGGAACCTCCTCGCCGCCGGCGCACCGGGGCCCCGCAACCCACATGATCTGCCCGCCCAGGCACAGCACGTCCAGATACTCGGGGCGATAATCCGGCACGCGGGCGGGCAGAATCGCGCGCTCCCACAGTTTGGTGTCGAGCGCGATGCCGCTTAACTGGTCGAGCACGGCGGCGACGCCTTCCGCGCCCGGCGGCAAATCGATTCCGCCTATGTGATGCCAGCGCATCAGGAAGGCGGCGTACTCGTGGTCTTCGCACGGCTCCGCCTCGGCGCGAATCTGCTCCAGCGTCAGGCGGTGGATGCGCTCCAAATTGTAGCGGTCGCACCAGCTTTCGCTGCTGTCGATAAAACGTCCGCGAAAGACCGCGCCGCGGGCTTCCAAAGCGGTCAGATGGCGCAGCGTTTCGGCGGTCTCGAACCCCAGCCGCCCGGCCAGATGCTCAACCGTAACCGGACCGGAAGTGCGCATCGCGCGGCGCACGATTTCCAGGCGCGCCGCGTCGCGTCCGACTTCGTTGGCGCCGCCGGAGTTTGACGGCGAACTGCGCAATTCGGCTTGCGCATAGGCGGCGCAAAACAGTGCGGCATCCTCGGCGGCGATCCATACTTCGCGGCGCCGATGCACCAGCCGCATCGGCGCGATTCTCGAACCCGTTGCGAGCGCGCGGATCAGGCCGGCACCGTCGCCGGCGACGCGCGCGCCGATTTCGTCCGCGTCGAGCGCGCCGTGCGCCTTGAGCAATTCGTAAAGTTCGTCGGCGTCGCGCGCTTTGCGTGCGGGCGCGGTGCCGGAAGCTTCCGCCTCAACGCGCGCAATCGCATCGCGTGCCAGCATCCCCGAGAGGTCTTCGCTCCGCAGCACATCCTCGGCCATCGAGCGATTCATCGTCACCGAGCGGCTGCGGCGGTTGGCGCGCTCGCCGTCATCGAGGAAGGAGTAGTCCCACGCCAGCAGCAGGCGCTGGGCGAAGACGGAGGGAGCGATCGAATCGACCGCGATGGTACGCACCCGGCCCTGTTCGATTCCCGCCAGCAACTCGCCCAGGCGTTTGATGTCGGCGGACTCCTCCAGGCATTCGCGAATCGCCTCGTTGACGATGAAGTGGTCGGGGACCTCGACGTGGGGCGGCTTGTTGTCGAAACAGGCCTGCTGCTGCGGGAACAGCGCAATCGTCAGGTCCTGCGCGCGCAGGCGCTGAATCCAGGCCGGCACCTTGCGCCCCCTGGTATTGCGCACCACGCTCAGCGCGCGCGTGGCGACATGGCGAAAGCGCACCTCGAAGGCGGGTGCCGCAAGCATCGCCTGGGTCAGCGTGTCGCGCACCGTGCGCGAATTGAGAAAGGTGAAGACCTGTTCGAGCGCAAAGCTGTGGCGTGAATTGAGCGCCAGCAGCACGCCGTCGTCGGTTGCCGAGGCCTGGATTTCGAAATCGAACGACTGGCACAGACGCTTGCGCAGGGCAAGCCCCAAGCCGCGGTTGAGCCGGATTCCCAACGGCGAATGGATCACGATCTGGGTGCCGCCCAGGCCGTCGAAGAAGCGTTCCGCCACAATCGTGTGTTGGTCGGGAATCGCGCCCAGGGCGGCCAGCCCGCGTCGGACGTAATCGACCGCTTGCGCCGCGGCGGACGGCTCGATTGCGCATTCCTCGACCAGCAAGCGCTGCGCCTGTTGAGGATCGGACAGGCGGCGCGCGATCTCATGGCGCAGTTGGCTCATCTCGGCCGACAGCGCCGCCGTTCTGCCCGCCGCCTCGGCCATCCAGAACGGCAGCGTCGGCGCCATCCCGGGTGCCGGCTCGACCATCAGGCGTCCGCGCGAGATGCGCTGGATCTGCCAGGGCATCGAACCCAACGCGAAGATGTCGCCGCGCGATGATTCCTGGGCGAAGTCCTCCTCGACATCGCCAATCTTGCGCTGCTGCGACTCGATCACGACGTCGTAATTTCCTGCTTCCGGTATAGTGCCGCCTGAGGTGATCGCGGCGATGCGCGCGCCGCGCCGCGCCCGCACCCGTTGTCCGAGGCGGTCGTAAAAGATTTTCGGATAGGCACCCTGGATTCGCTCGGGCACTTCGGCCGCCATCTGTTCCAGCAGATGGCGCAGTTGCGCGGCGTCAAGCGCGGCAAAGTTGTGCGCGCCGCGCACAATCCGCAGCAGTTCGGCCTCGCCAATCTCGCCCTCCTCCGCCGCAATCGCCACGATTTGCTGGGCGGCCACGTCCAGGCATCCGGTGGGAATCTCGACCTGGTCCAGACGCCCGCTGCGTATTGCGCGCACCGCTGCACCGCATTCGAGCAGGTCGTCGAGCGTCATCGCGAAAAATCGCCCCTTGGGCGTCTGCCCCAGCGCGTGGCCCGAACGGCCGACGCGCTGAATCGCCGCGGAAATCGACTTGGGCGAATCGATCTGGCAAACCAGGTCCACGGCGCCGACATCGATTCCCAGCTCCAGCGAGGCGGTGGCCACGATCGCGCGCAGCTCGCCGCGCTTTAGCCGCTGCTCGGCCGCCAGGCGTTCGGCACGCGCCAGGCTGCCATGATGCGCCATCACGGCCTGCCGGCCCAGGCGCTTTTGCAGCGCCAGCGCCACCCGCTCGGCCCATCGCCGGCTCAGCGTGAAGACCAGCGTCGTCCGATGCTGCCCGATCAGTTCGGCAATCCTGTCGTAAACCGCCTCCCAATGCGGATGGGTCGCCAGGGGACCCAGTTCGGGTCCAGGCGCGAGCACTTGCAGATCCAAATGGCGCGGACCGTCGCTGGCTTTGACGATGCGGCATGGGCGCTCGCTGCGATTGCCGGCGGCATCGACATCGGCCCCGGTCAGAAAACGGCCCAATTCCTCGATCGGACTCAACGTGGCGGAAAGACCGATACGCGCCGGACGCGCACCGGTGCGCGCCGCGACCATCCGCTCCAGACGCTCCAGGCTGATCGCCAGATGCGCGCCGCGCTTGTTGCCCGCCATCGCGTGCAGCTCATCGACGATTACCCATCGCACCGCTTCCAGCTTTTGGCGGAAACGGCTGCTGGTCAGCAGGATGAACAGCGATTCCGGCGTGGTGACCAGGATGTGCGGCGGCCGCCGCAGCATCGCGCCGCGCTCGCTGGCGGGCGTGTCGCCCGTACGCAGGCCGGCGCGAATCGGCGCCAGCGGGATTCCGGCTGCCACCGCCGCTTCGCGCACGCCGCCAAGCGGTTGCTCAAGGTTGAGCCGGATATCGTTGGCCAGCGCCTTGAGCGGGGAGACGTACAACACCGACACCTGGTCGGGCAGAAACCCCGACTGCGCTTCGATCGCCAGTTGATTTATGGACCACAGGAAAGCGGCCAGGGTTTTACCGCTGCCCGTGGGTGCGCACAGCAGCACGTCGTGGCCGCCGCCGATCAGCGGCCATCCCGCCTCCTGGATCGCCGAGGCGCGCCCGAAGCGGCGCTCAAACCAGGTGCGGACGATCGGATGGAATGCCGAGACTGCCGAGGCCACACCATCTTTATATCACGTCGCGCGCCTGTTGCCGCTCCCATTGTAAGCTGCGCGTCCGAGGGCATCGTCGACGCGCGTCGCTGCGCCCCTCCCGACAATGACCCGGCGGTATTTGGCCAGGGAGATTGCCGACGAACGGCTGATGAGCTGTCGTTATCCGGGCATGGCGCAAGCATCGGCGGCGTTTTGCGAATGCCAGCGCCAGGGCGGGTCCGGTCGCAGTTGTCCGCTCCCGATACTGTCGCGGCCGCTGCTCTGGTATAAAAGTCGGTTTAAAGAGTTGAGAAATTCCTTGAAACGGCTGTTGATCGCACTTGGCGCGGCGGCGCTGACCCTGCTTACCGCAGGCGCGGGCAATGCCCGCGCCCAAGCGCCGCTTTCGCTGGGGCAGCGCAACGAGCTGCTGCGCCCGCCGCTTCAGGACGGCGAGCCGATTGCGGTATCGGTTGGAATTGATGTCATCAACCTGACCGATATCGACGAGGTCCTGCAGCGGTTCCACATGATGCTCTACATGTTCGTGCAATGGCACGACCCGCGGCTGGCGTTTACGCCCAGCCGTCCGGGCGAACGCTTCCATGTCTATGCAATCGACGAAGTCTGGCATCCGCGGCTTGATTTCATCAACGGCGTGGGAGCGCGCACCATCAGCGAGGCTTCGCTGCGCGTCCAGCGCGACGGGCAGGTGCTTTACGCCGAGCGCGCGGAAGCGACCTTGAGCACGCGTTTTCATCTGCGGCGTTTTCCTTTCGATTGGCAGACGCTTCAGATCATCGTCCATCCGTTCGTCGGCCAGGCCCATATGGTCAGCTTCAAAGCGGGCCAGGAGCATGCCTGGATCAGCGGCGAGCAAGCCGCTTATTCCTCGCTGGCGCAATGGGAGTTGGCGGGCATCCGTTCCGGACACGACCATGTGCCGGTGTCGAAATTCGGCACCATACCCGAGGCGAGCTTCGAAATCGTGGTGCGGCGCAAATACGCCTTTTACCTGTGGAAGATCTTCCTGCCGCTGCTGCTGATGGTGATGCTGTCGTGGACGGTTTACTGGATCGATACGCACGACCTGAGCAGCCAGGTGCAGATCTCCATCACCACTATCCTGACCGTCATCGCCTTTGCCTTTTCGATTTCGCTCAGCCTGCCCAAGGTGCCCTACCTGACCTTCATCGATGCCTTTTTCCTGGACTGCCTGGTGTTCGTGTTCTTCACCGCGATCGAGATGACCACCGTGCACGTGTCGGGACGCACGCGGCGCGCCGCCATCGGGCACAAGTTGCAGCGCATAAGCCGGGTTGCGGTGCCGATCGCGTTTGTCGCCAGCAACGTGATTATCGCGCTCTATTATTTCGGCTGAGGCGGCTGCGGCGCGGATTTGAGCAGGGAAGGGAGCCGGGCGGCGAATTCCTGGCGCGACAGCACCTGCGTGAAGCCGGCCTGGCGCGCGCCGGCCAGGGACTTGAGATCGACGTGCGAGGCGAATCCGATCACCGCTGCGCCGGGCGCACGATCGCGCAGCACCGCCATCACGGAGTCCGGTGCAAAGGCCTTTTCGGAAAGGTCGATGATAACTACAGAGGGGCGGATTTCGCTACAGCGCTGCGGCAGAACTTCCGGGGTCGAAACATAGCCGACCTCCACGCCCAGGGATTCGCAGGCCGCGTCGATCCTGGAGCGGAACATCAGGTCCCTGACCAGGCCTAAAACCCGCATGGCTCAACCCAGCCCGGCGTGGCGGCCAGCGTTGTTGAAGCGGGCGGGTGAAAATGGCGCGAGGTCAACCGCGGGCTTGCTGCCGGTGACCATCGCTGCCATCTCGCGGCCGGTAATCGCCGCCAGCAGGATACCGCTGCGGAAGTGGCCGGTCGCATAATAAAGCCCGGCGATAGTGGGTGAGGGGCCCAACACGGGCAGGAAGTCGGCGGTGGCAGGACGCAAGCCGGCCCATGCCTCGCGAAAGCGCATCCCGGACAGCGAGGGGAGCATGTCGCGCGCCGCGCGCACGATGCCTTCCATCCCTTCCAGCGTTACGTCCTTGCTGTAGCGTGCCATCTCGCGCGTCGATCCGGCCAGCATCCGGCCGTCGCGCCGCGGCACCGCATAGCCGCGCAGCGAAAAGATCGAGGGACCGATCAGGTTGGGCCGGGTCTGGAAACACACGATTTGGCCGCGCACCGGGTAGAGCCTGACGTTGTCGGCTTCCGCGCCGCGAATCACACTGGCCCACGAACCGGCGGCGTTGATGGCGACGTCGCCCTCGACCAGGTCGCCGCCCTGCACGCGCACAGCCGCGAACTTACCGCCGCGCGTTTCAATCGCCTCGACGCGGCTGTCTTCCATCAGCCGGGCGCCGGCCTTGAGCGCCGCCACCAGGAAGGCTTGGGTAAGCTGGCGGTTTTCGATGCGGTTTTCGTGCGGGAAGTACAGCGCCGAGATCGCCTGGGGCGAAACCGCCGGCGCGATTTTGCGCGCCTGCTCGCCGCTGATCTCATCGACCTGCAATCCCGCCTCGCGTTGCGACTTGGCGCGCGCCCCGAGCTCGGCGCGGTCCTTGTCGTTGAAGGCGAGGTACAGTACGCCGCTCCCCTGGTCGTACTCGGGGTCGATGCCGCTTTCGGCAATCAGTTCGGGCAGCAGCGCCTCAAAGGCGTTTTTGCCTTCCACGCAAAAACGCAAAAACGGGCCGGCACCCTCAGCCTCGGCCTGGGGGGCAATCATGCCCGCCGCCGCCCACGACGCCTCCTGTCCCGCGCGTCCGCGCTCGAGGATGGTAACGTTGGCGCCCGCCCGCGCCAGGCGCCATGCCACGGCATTGCCGATAATCCCGGCACCAATAACCAGAGCTTTCATCTTCACTTGCGCACCGCTTGCAATAAGCTTAGCGGCGGGGCGCGGCGAATCAAATGGCCGGCATCAATCCTGCGCCGCGCGCAACAGGCGGTCGGGCGCTGCGGGCGTGGCGCGCCGATAGGCGAAGCTGAGCGTCCAGGCCATCGCGGCGCTGTATACCAGCCCGCCCAGTGCGATAAGCGCGGCTCCGGTGCGCGCCACCGCAAGCTGGCCGGTCAGCAATCCGCCGGCCATAAGCAGAACTCCGCCGTTGAAGGCGGCGAACACCAGCGGGCGTCCGGAGCTGACCGTAAGCTCGGCGGTGTTCAGGGGCGGCCAACCCAGCGCCAACCGCGCCCGCATCACGAATCCGGTGAACAATTGGTAGGACATTCCGACCACGAAGTTGCTGACCCATCCGAGCAGTCCCAAAATGCCGTAGGCGCCGGCCAGACGCGCGCCGAGGGGGCTGCCCACGCCAATCGCGGCCAACCAGACTCCGGCGCCGGCCGCCAGCAGCAGGTAGAACACCCCGGCCAGCGCGTGGCGCACCGTCCAGTCGGCGCCGGTGCCGCGCCGGCGTACGATGTCCTCGAAGATGATCGCGTAAGCGACCAGCGCCGCCGCGCTTGCCACGGTCCACACGCTGACGCCGCCCACGCCGGTGAACAGTGCCAGGAACAGCCCGACGGTTGCGGCGGCCAACGCGAAAATCTGCACCATCGCCGAACGCGGCACCTGCGCACCCTGCGGTATCAATGCCGTCATGAAGCGGTATGAGACCGCACATACCACCAGCGTTACCCATCCCAGCGCGGCCAGGTGCGCGTGCGCCGACAGATTGTGGAGCAGCGTTCCGGGCACCAAGCCGCGGTCCTTGTCGAACGCCAGCAGCGCGCCCAGCGAACTGGCGCAGAGCAGGAAAAACAGCGCTATCAGCATCCCGGTCTCCGCCACGCCGCGGCCGAAGCCCGGGGTGATGCAGGGAACGATATTGATCGCGAGCAGGATGACGCTGATCACCACCACCACACCGGCCATCCACACGCCGTCCCAGCTGCCCAGCATGAAGTGCGCCACCACGCCCGAGGCGCCTAGGAAATACAGCACCAACTGCACGGTGGCCAGCCGCGGATACCGGATTTCACGCTGCGTCATCGCCGGCACATAACGGTACATCACGCCGAAGATCGCCGCCGTGATCCATCCCAGCGTAAAGGTGTGCACCCACGACAGGATGGAAAGCTGATAGAAGTAGTCGGCCAGCCTGGGGGCGGCCCACGGCGCCGCGGCGGTGCCCAGCGCAAAGGAAAAGATGGCGATGGTGAAAAAGTGGATCGGGAGGCGAACCGGTTCGCCGGGTGCCGGCCGAAGTCCGATGCCCGCCAGTCCGCGATGGGATTGGAGCTTGTGCATCACCGCACTCATTTAACGCCAGATGTAAATTCCAGGCCAGCTACCAGTGCCGGCCGGTTTTGCGCGCCGGGGCGCGAATCTTTTACAATCTCCTGCGGGGTCCTGGAGCAACGATGGCGCAGCCGCTTCCCGAGGAATTTTTCCGCCGCATCGACGAGAGCGATGACGCGCTGTTCTACAGCTTTCCCCGCTTTGTCGTGCACATCGACGACTGGGCGATCGCCACGTTGGGCGAGATTTTCGAGCAGCGGCTGCCGCGCAACGCCGTGCTGCTCGACCTGATGAGCAGTTGGCGCTCGCATCTGCCGCCCGCGCTGCGTCCGGCCGCGGTGACCGGGCTGGGCCTCAATCGTGCCGAGATGGAGGACAATCCGGCGCTGACCGCGGTGGTCGTCCACGACCTCAACCGCGATCCGCATCTGCCCTTTGCCGACGCGAGCTTCGACGGCGCGACTTTGACCGTGTCGATTCAGTATCTTATCAAGCCGGTTGCGGTATTTGCCGAGATCGGCCGGGTGCTGCGGCCGGGTGCGCCGTTCGTGGTAAGCTTCTCCAATCGGATGTTCCCGACCAAGGCAATATGGGCCTGGCAGCGGGCCACCGAAGAGCAGCGCGTGGACCTGGTCAAGCGGTACTTCGCCGACAGCGGGGGTTTCGACCGCCTGGAGTCGCTGGAGCGGCGCTGCGCAAGCGGCTATGCGGACCCGGTATTCGCGGTGATCGGCACGCGCCGGCGCTGAGCATGGGGGGGTCGCATCCGGAAGCGGCAACCGCAGCTCTTGAAAATCGCGCGGCGCCGTGATTCTTAAGACAGTCGGGCTTCTGTGCGAAGCGGTCCCGAGCGGCCGCTTGGGTGTCAGGAGCAACGACTTACCGGGTTTGGAAGCGACGCGGAATCAAACCGCCGGAGCGCAAGACGCCCGGGCGGAGGAAATTGAACGATGGCGACCTACGATACGTTTGCAAATGTGCTGAGCGCGGAACCCGACAATCGCATGAAAACCTGCGATGAGCGGATCGACGACAACGGCGCCTTTGACGATTTCTACTGGCAATGCGGCTGCATCATCGAGGTTTACGCCGGCGACGGGAGCGCCAAGCTCAAGCCCTGCGCCAAACACGCCAATCTGGCCGCGAACTGAACGGCAACGCCGGCGAAATCCTGGGCCCGGAGCTTTAGCAATAATCATTTGCTGCGGGCGCAGGGCGGGAGTGCGGCTGTCCGGCCGTCCAGCGCCGACGTACCGTACCAGTACACTATTGCGCGTATTGCGGCGGCGGGCAGAGGGCCGGTTCCGAGCTTTTCGCGCCTTCTCCGTTCCGGTATGATTCAGCCACGCCCCGGCGGCAATTTTCAGCTTCCTTGACCGCGCTTGATTTGACGGCGCGCATGCGGAGCCGTCCGGGAGACGAGGGCAGGCGACGTGGCAAAAGAAAAGGCAGTCCGCAAAACCATCAAAACGGCAAGCACTCCGGCGCCGGCGCGTCAGGCCAAGGCCAAACCGGCCGTCCGGCGCCATCACGACGCCAACGTCGAGAACATCCTGGGTTCAGCAGCCAGCCTGTTCGCGGAAAAGAGCTTCGGCCTGGCCTCGATCCGAGAGATCGCGGCGCGGGCCGGGATTTCCTTTCCGCGCATCTATTACTACTTGCGCAACAAGGAGGAGCTGCTCTACCTGGTGGCCAAACGCGGCATCGAGCGCTCCATCACTTCCTACGACAACCTCTCCGCCAATGTCACCGACCCGGCAGAAAAGCTGCGCCTGTTTATCGAGAACCACTTCAGCTCCTCGACCGCCAGTCCGGCCGAAGCCAAGGTGCTGATTCAGGAAACCAGCAAGCTGTCGGAGCCCTACCTGTCGGAAATCCGCGCGATGGAGCGTCAGTACACCGAGACCTGCCGTACCCTGCTGACCGAATTGGCACGTGCCCACGGCAAGGAGCTCAGCCGCGCGCGCTCCCGAATCCTGGTCTCGCTGCTGTTCGGCACGCTCAATTCGATGGGCAACTGGTTCGATACCGAACGTGACATGCCCCATCTGCACGAGATCACCAACGAGATCTACCGCATGTTCGCCGGCGCCGTACAGTAGGATTGGACGGCCCAGGCGCGCGATGCACCGGCTTCAATACTGTTTGATCACCGAGACCCGGCCGGCGTCGTCATAGACGTAGGTTTCGCCTGCGGCTTCGTCCTTGGTTCTGCGATGGGAACCGTCGCAAAACGGCTTGTTCTTGGACAGGCCGCACGCGCAGATGTAAATGGGCAGCTCGGTGCCCTCGGGAATTTCGTAGGGCAGGTTCTTTTCATGCTTTACCATACGCGCCATCGGTGAACTCCTTCGACCCGTTATGGAACGCACTCATCCTGGGTCCGCGGCACGCCAACTAAAGACCAGCGGCCAACCATAGTCAATACGCGGGCGCCTGTGGGCCCGCACAGGCTAATCTTCGTGCCGATTTGCGTTCAGGCTCCGGGCGGCGCGGGTGCCTCGATCGCCTCAATTTGGGCCGCCGCCGGGCGCGATGGATCGGTGCCCAGCACCAGGCCGAGGATCCCGGCCACGGCGAGGGCCAGTGCGGCAAGCTGACGTGCGGAGGTGCGCTCGCCCAAAAACAACGCCGCAAACACCACCGACAGCACCGGAACCCCCGGCACCACCAGCGCCGTGGTCCAACTGAGCGACAGGCGGTTGATTGCGCCGTACCAGGTTAGCGTGCCGATAAAGTACACGATTGCGCCAGTGGCGAGCAGGATGCCGATGACGCTGAGATGCCCCAACTCTGACAGCGCCGTGGGGCGGTACACGACGGTGAGCGCCGCCAGCATCATCGCGGCATAAGTGTTGCGCGCCGCGGTGACGCCGATCGGACGCAGCGGCGGCATCACGCGCAGCGTAATGACGTGCGAAAGCTGCCACATCAGGGGCGTCAGGGCGACCAGCAAGGCCGTGCCGCTGAGGTCGATGGCGCCGCCGCCCCAAAAGGCCGAGACGATGCCGGCCAGGATCACCGCCGTGGCAATCAGTTGGCGCGGTGAGGGGGCTTCGCCGACCACCAGCGTGGCGATAATCAGCGAGTAAACCGGCTCGGTCTCAAGCAACAGCACTGCGCTCACCGCGTTAACCCGCTGCATCCCGTGCACCATCGCCAGACTGGGCAGAACGGTTCCGGCGATCGCAATGGCGGCCAGCGCCAGGCGGTAGCGGCGATCGAGCAGCAAACCCAGACCGTCGCTGCGATGCAATATCGGTAAGGCGCAGGCCGCCGCGACAATCGCCGAGCCGGCGCAGAAGAGCAGGGGGTCGATGTGGGTTGCGCCGTAGCGGGTTACGATCGGCAGCAGCGCGCCGGATATGGTGGTAATGGCGGCGCACGCGATTCCGGCCGCCGGGGAGCGCCTGCGCGATGGCATCGTTTCTCGGCGGCCTTTAGCCCGCGCGCATCAGGTAGATTGCCACCACCAGCACCGCCAGCGCCAGCCGGTACCAAACGAACACCTTGTAGGTGCGGGTGCGCACGTAGGCGATCAGCACCGCGATCGCGGCAAAGCTGAATACGGCCGACGCCACGAAGCCCGCGGTCAGCTCGCCGGTCATGCCCGAGCGCAACAGCTCATGGGCCTTGAGCAGGCCGGCGCCAGCAATGATCGGCGCCGACATCAGGAAGGAGAAATTGGCCGCATCCTGACGGTTGATCCCGAGCACACGGCCTACCGTGATGGTCGCGCCCGAGCGCGACACGCCGGGAATCAGCGCGAAGGCCTGCGCCAGGCCGATCAGGAGCGCGTCGCCCAGCCGGATGTCGTCGAGGTCGCGCCATTGCGGAGCGGCTACATCGAATACCCACAGCGCCAGGCCTAATACCGCCAGCGCAGCCGCGATCAGCAGGGGCGAGCGGAAGACCGTTTCAGCCTGCTTTTCGAACAGGAAGCCCAGGATGGCGCCCGGGACCGACGCCGCCACCAAAAGCACGAACAGCCGGCGTCCGCGTTGGTCGCCACTGAGCGCGCCGTTGATGATCAACAGCCAGTCGCGCCGGTAATAAATCAGCAGAGCAAGCAGGGAGCCCATGTGGAGCGCGACGTCAAAGGCCAGACCGGGGTCGTTCCACCCAAACAGCCAAGGGGTCAGGGTGAGATGGGCGGAGCTGGAAACGGGTAGAAATTCCGTCAAACCCTGGATGACACCTAATACCGCAGCATGAAATTCTGAATGCATGACTTCCGTTCACTTTTCGGTCCGAACCCGACTCCCTCCGCCTGACCGGCCGATCAATAGGGCGCCTCAAAGCCTTGACTCTCCCGGCTGTTGCCGAGAATACTGTATAGTCGGGCCTAGGATGAGCCCAATCAGATTCTTTGTAACGCTATGGCGAGCAACCTGAAGGGCAAGGTCATCCCGCTATGGGAAGATGATGCCGTAAAGAAGAAGGCGAGCGTTCCATTCACGCCATCGCCCGCTCCGCGCCAGTTTCCCGTCGTCACCACGCCACCTCGTTTGCCGGTCATGATACCGGACGAAATCCTCGACTACTACGGATGGGTCTTCTGCCAGGGTGGGTTTGTCCACCTGCAGATGACTTTCGAGCAGTTTCTCACCGTGATCGCTGCGGTCAGTCCCTCGGGCCTATGCCCCGAGTACGACGGCAGTGAGGAACGAGTCTCATCGACCGAGTAGCCGGCCCCCGAAGCTGGCGCTACCCTTACCGGTCTGAGGCCTGCCTGCGCGCTGCCTGGCGGCGATCGTTTTGCGCCGTGCACGGCCTCAGCGCGTTTGCGACGGGGCGGAGGATGGCTTGGTCTTGATCAGGTTGTCGGGCACCCAGATGGTTTGGAAAGGGGTAACGTCGGTGGGCGAGCTCAGCCCGTTGCGTTCCGCGATGGCCTTCCAGTTGTTGGGGTCGCCGGTGACGCGCTGGGCCAGACCGCGCAGGTCCTCGTTGGGAAGCAGAGCGAAGTTGACGCCGCCGGTGGTGGGCGTTTTACGCGCGGGCGGCAAAGTGGCCGCCAATTCGTCGATCTTGCGGAACATGTCGAAGCGCGTGCTTGCTTTATACTTGGCGACCTCCTGTTCAGGGACGTATTCGGTGCGCACATTAACTACCAGCCGGCTTTTGGAGCCGCCTTCGGGCACCACCGTGATCTCGTAGCGATAGCGCGGCTTCATCCCGGCCAGGGAGCTGAAGAACCCGGCGGGATTGTCGGCCGGCTTCCACAATGTCACGATCGTCTTGTCAGGCTGCACGTCGAACAGCATTCCCTCGCCGCGCAAAACGTCCTCGACCAGTTCCAGCGTCTGGTCGGCGGGGAAGGCTTCCTGATGCTCCTCGCCGACGGCGATGTCGGCGTGGGCGGGAGACGTCCACTGCACGCCACAAACAGACCAAAACAGTACAATAAGGGCAGCCCAAACCGGATGTGTGCGCATGACAGTCGATTGATACGAAACCATGGCGCGGCGGGCCAGTGCAAGGCTTCCGCGGCCTTGCGGTCAATGAGAGGGGTTATTGAGCTTGGATCGCGCCTATCCTATGCTCACGGGCCGGCACGGGGTGGAGATCCGGTAATTTCGGGTTCGGAACCCATGGGCCGTTTAGACCACTGAAGCTTAAAAGAATTTATGGCCACTGACAGCTCCCTGGCGCGCCACGTAGTCGCCGTGATCGGCGGCGCCACCGCCGGCTCCGAAGTCGCCCATATCCTGGCCCAGCGCGGGGCTTTGGTCGCGGTCATCGAACAAAACCCGCGTCCCTATGGCAAGATCGAAGATGGGCTACCGCGATGGCACGTCAAGCAGCGCAAGGATGAGTATGAGGAGATCAACTCCCGCCTGTGCCATCCCAATATCGAGTTTGTCCCGCTGACCCGCCTGGGCCGCGACATCAAGTTCGACGACCTGGCCCATCATTGGGGACTCAGCGCGGTCGTGCTGGCCAACGGCGCATGGCGCGACCGCCCGTTTCCGGTCGAGGGTGCCGACCAGTTCATCGATCGCGGGCTGATCTATCAAAACCCTCTCATCTACTGGTTCAATCATTACCCGGAACAAAACTACCAGGGGCAGCGCTACGAACTGGCGCCGGGCGCGATCGTGGTCGGCGGCGGCCTGGCGTCGATCGACGTGGTCAAGGTGCTCCAGATCGAAGTCACGCTCAAGGCGCTGGCCGCCCGCAACATCGCCGAGGACATGGTCAAACTGGAGCGCGAGGGACTGGAGCCTGTGCTCAAAGAGCACGGCCTGGCCTGGGCGGATTTGGGCGTTGCGCCCTGCCGCCTATTCTATCGCCGCCGGGTGCTGGATATGCCGCTGTCGGACATCCCGCCCGACGCCAATCCCAAGCGTGCCGAGGCGTTGCGTGCGGCACGCGCGAAAATCCTGGAAAAGGCACAGCGCAAGTTCCTGTTCCAGTTCCAGGAACTGCGCGCGCCCACCGGACTTATCGAACATGGCGGGCGGCTGGTCGGATTGCGCCTGAGCAGGACCGAGGTGGTCGATGGTCAGGCGCGGATTATTCCGGGTACCGAGGAGGAAGTGCGCGGTCCGTTCGTGGTCAGTTCCATCGGCAGCATCCCCGAGCGCATCCCCGACATCCCCCAGCAGGGCGAAGTCTATCGCTTCGTGGATGCCAAGGCCGGCCTGCTGATGGACGGCCAGACGGCGGTGTTCGCCGCCGGCAACGTCCTGACCGGCAAGGGCAACATCAAGGATTCACTCGACAGCGGCACCGAAATCGGCACGCGCGTGGCGGAAAGCTACCTGGGGCTGAGCGAGGAACGGCTGCCGTTGGCCGAGGTCGAGCGCCATCGCGCCCATCAGCAGGGCGAGACCGTAGCCAGTGCCGTGGCGGCGAGACCACCGCTGTCGGCCGAGGCGGTCGCGCGCCTGCGCGAGCGGATCCGGGCGATACAGCGTGCGCGCGGCTACGACGGCGATTACCGCGCCTGGATCGCCAAGGTCACCCCTGCCGATCTCCAGTAGAGCCACTTCTCCATCCGGTTGCGGCCAGGGCCAGAAGTTGGGTTTTCCCGCTCGCGTCATGGAATGGCCTCGGCGCGCCCGCTAAGCTGATGAGCAGGAGTTAGCACCGTGCAGGCACTCAAACAGACCGACCCGGAGATCTACGAGCTGATTCGGCAGGAAGAACGCTACGAACTGGAAACCATCCGCCTGATTCCGTCGGAGAACTACGTCTCGCAGGCAGTGCTCGAAGCGAGCGGGTCGATCCTGACCAACAAATACTCCGAAGGCTACCCGACCAAGCGCTATTACGAGGGCCAGCGTTACATCGACCAGCTCGAATCGCTGGTGATCGAGCGTGCGAAGAAACTGTTC
>Ga0070740_10003808_pt1 | contig 15556 bp, 10 predicted proteins | sample Coa_R2_FD_67286 | JGI IMG/M metagenome (GOLD analysis project Ga0070740, IMG submission 67286) | Surface soil microbial communities from Centralia Pennsylvania, which are recovering from an underground coalmine fire - Coalmine... | ecosystem: Environmental > Terrestrial > Soil > Unclassified ... | reverse complement strand
CCTTGATGTTGGCGATCGCCTGGAGGAGCGTGGGGCGCGGCGTCACGTAGTGCGAATTGGCGTAGACCTTGACAAATTCGAGCTCGTCGGTCTTGGCGCCGGTGAGCGGGTCGAATTCCTCGATCTTCTCGATCTCGTCACCGAACAGGTGCACCCGCCAGGCGCGGTCCTCGTAGTGGGCCGGAAAAACGTCGACCACGTCGCCGCGCACGCGGAACGAGCCACGGAAGAAATCGCCGGCCGTGCGCTTGTACTGGAGCGCGACGAGATCGGCGATGAGCTGGCGCTGATCGATCCGGCCGCCCTGTTTCAGCGTGAAGGTCATCGCCGAATAGGTCTCGACCGAGCCGATGCCGTAGATGCAGGAGACCGAGGCGACGATGATCACGTCGTCGCGCTCGAGCAGCGCGCGCGTCGCCGCGTGGCGCATGCGATCGATCTGCTCGTTGATCGACGATTCCTTCTCGATATAGGTGTCGGTGCGCGGGACATAGGCCTCCGGCTGGTAGTAGTCGTAATAGCTGACGAAATATTCGACCGCATTGTCGGGAAAGAACGACTTGAACTCGCCGTAGAGCTGCGCGGCGAGCGTCTTGTTGGGCGCAAGGACAAGCGCGGGGCGTTGCGTCTGCTCGATCACCTTGGCCATGGTAAAGGTCTTGCCCGAGCCGGTGACGCCGAGCAGCACCTGCGTGCGTTCGTTGCGCTTGAGGCCCTCGACGAGCTCCCGGATCGCCTGCGGCTGATCGCCCTTGGGGCTGAGATCGGACGCGATCCTCAGCCGCCTGCCGCCCTCGGTTTTCTCCGGTCGCGGCGGGCGATGCGGCGTCCACACCCGCGCGGCGAATTCCGGCCGGCCCTCGCGCAACAGCCGCTCGAGCGCGCGCTGGCTTGCCATCGCGGCGAAGCCGCCCGGCTGCGTCGGCAGGTCGGCGCGCGGCAGGCGGTACTTCCCTTCCTTCGTGGCCCCTCGCACCGGTGATGAGCGCGGCGGAGCGCCTTCGTCCGGCGACCCGGCGCCGTCGCGCGCCGCATTGTCAGGACAAGGATCGGCGTCGCGGTTTTCGTCGACGAGCCCCAATTCCTCCGCCAGGCGCGGATCGAGGCCGGTGATCGGCGAGGCTGCATAGCTGCGCTGCCGCGCCTCGCCGAATCCTTCGCGCGTGGAGCGGCGCGCGACATGCGCGGCGGAGAAATCGCGTCGCCGATCCCAGGAATTGTCCGGCGGCGGCGAAAGCCCGGTGCCGGAGCCGATCCCCGCGGTTCCCTTGGCGATCGCCGGATTGAGCAGGTCGGCGAGCGCGGCGGGCGTGGCCGCGGCGGGCGGCCGGGCGGCCTTCGCGCGCGTCGGCCGCGCCGGGTCCTTGCGCTTTCGCGGCCGATCGCCGGACTTGGCGGGAGGTTTCGCCATCGCTCCGCAATATGGGGCGAGTCCGCAACGGACGAAAGGGAGGCCGCCGCGAGCGCGGCGCGGCGAGGTACGATGCGCGCCGATCCCTACCCGCCGGTCGGTTCGGGGTCGCCGACGATCCTTCCGACCCCGGCGAGCGACGCCGCCTCGCGGAGGCAGGCACGACACAGACAGTCCGCGCCACAATCCCCGCCCCGGGCGCGCGTCATCGGCACCCGGTAGGGCTCGGCGGCGCACCAGCAGTCGGCGGACAGACCGCACTCGAAGACGATCCCGCAGCGCGCACAGCGGGTGCGACGGGAAGCCGGTGCTGAGGGAGGATCGGCGCGCGGCATGGGCTGACGTGTGATTCGTCACGCGATTGAAGAACCGCCCCGCCGCGGCCGCAAGCGGCGGACGGTCCATCGCGTCGGCCTCGCCCGCGCGGCGGGGAGGGCAGGCATGCAAGCCGGAGCCGCCCGGCCGACGGCCGCGCGTCATTGTTGCCGATCGGATTGATCGGCCGCAAAAAAATCGTGATTCGGGGAAAGGAACCTGGCCGAGGCGTGGCTTGGCCGGGTGCGTGCCCGCGCCTCGCCAAATCGGCTGCAGCCAGGACCGGCATTGACGGGATCCGACATCCAACCGCAAGGGACGCCGCGCGTTTCGCGTCCGAGGTCGCGCGTGCGGCGCATCGGCCAGCGACCGGCTCGCCGTGCCGCCGCAGCGTCATGCGTTTCGACCCCCGGCGTCGCCTCGGGCCGACGGGAGAGGGCCGCCTCGCGCCGCATTCGTCGAGCTCGCGCATGAACGATCTCACCACGACCGCGGCGCTGGCGATCTTCGCGGCGACCTACGTCATCGTCGCGCTCGGCAAGGTTCCCGTCTACCGCATCGACCGCGCGGGCGCGGCCCTGCTCGGCGGCAGCCTGATGGTCGGCGCCGGCGTGCTGTCGCTCGAGGAGGCCTACCGCGCGATCGACTTCGACACGATCACGCTGCTGCTCGGCATGATGATCGTGGTGGCGAACCTGCGGGTGTCGGGCTTCTTCCGCCTGGTCAACGACTGGATCGCGCGGCACGTCCGTCATCCGCTCGCGCTGCTCGTCGCGGTCGTGCTCGTTTCCGGCCTGTTGTCGGCGTTTCTGGTCAACGACGCGATCTGTCTGGTGATGACCCCGCTGGTCCTGGACGTGGTCGACCGGCTCAAGCGCAATGCGGTGCCCTATCTCCTGGCGATCGCGATGGCGTCGAACATAGGCAGCGTCGCCACCATCACGGGCAATCCGCAGAACATGATCATCGGCAGCGTCTCCGGCATCCCCTATGCCGCGTTCGTCGCCGCGCTGGCGCCGGTCGCCGCCTTCGGCCTGCTGGTCACCACCCTGCTCATCGCGCTGGTCTATCGCCGCGAATTCCTCGCTGCCGAGCCGCTGCCCGCGTCGTTGCGCGCGCCGCGCTATCACGGGCCGCTGCTCGTGAAGACGGCGCTTGTCGTGCTTGTCATGATGACGCTGTTCTTCCTCGGCCAGCCGGTCGCCAAGGTCGCCATCGTCGGCGGTGCCTTCCTGCTGCTCACCCGCCGCGTCCGGCCGGACAAGGTCTATCGCGAGATCGACTGGCCGCTGCTCATCATGTTCGTCGGCCTGTTCATCGTGGTCGCCGGACTGGAAAAGACGGTGATCGGACCCAATCTGCCGACGCTCGCGCAGCGTCTGCACCTCGACAACACCGCCTGGCTCGGCGCGGTCACCGCCGTGCTCTCCAATCTCGTCAGCAACGTTCCCGCCGTGCTCGTGCTCAAGCCTTTCGTGGCCAACCTGCCCGACCCGCAGCGCGCCTGGCTCACGGTGGCGATGGCGGCGACCTTCGCCGGCAATTTCACGCTGGTCGGCTCGGTGGCCAATCTCATCGTCGCGCAACGGGCCAAGGCGCGCGGGGTGGAGCTCGATTTCCGCTCCTACTTCGTCATCGGCGCGCCACTCACGCTCATAACGCTCCTCGCGGGGCTGCTTTGGCTCGGCTAGCGCGCGGGCGAAAGCCGCAGGATGCGGCCGGCCGCATTGTCGGTCAGAAGATAAAGCGCGCCGTCGGGCCCCTGGCGCACGTCGCGGATGCGCTCGCGCAGATCCTGCAGGATGCGTTCCTCCTTCGTCACCTTGTCGCCGTCGAGCGCGAGGCGCGACACCAGCTCGAACTTGAGCGCGCCGTTGAACAGGCTTCCCTTCCAGCCGGGAAAGAGGTCGCCGGTATAGAACGTCATGCCGGACGGAGCGATCGAGGGCGTCCAATGCCAGACCGGATCGATCATGCCCGGCGCGTGATGCCGACCGGTGCCCACCGGCGAGCCGTCATAGTTGCGGCCGAAGCTGACCACCGGCCAGCCGTAATTCCCGCCCTTCTCGATGATGTTGATCTCGTCGCCGCCCATGGGGCCGTGCTCCTGCTCCCACAGCTTGCCGTCGGCGGGGTTGAAGGCGAGACCCTCGGCATTGCGCAACCCGTAGGCCCAGATCTCCGGCAGCGCGTCTTTCCGGCCGACGAAGGGGTTGTCGGGCGGCGCCTTGCCTTCGGGCGTGATGCGCACGATCTTGCCGATGTGGTTGTCGAGGCTCTGGGCGTCCTCCTTCGACGTGAAATGGTCGCCGAGCGTCACGAACAGATTGCCGTCGGGCGCCTGAACCATGCGGCAGCCGATATTGAGCCCGTGTGACACCGAGCCCATTTGGCGGAAGATCACGGTGAGGCCCGCAAGCCGCGGATCGTTGCGTTCGCCGGCGCGTGCGCCCTCCAGCCGGGCCTGCGCCACCGCAATGCGCCCGCCGCGCTCGTGCGGCTCGGCATAGCAGATGAAGACGCGGTTATTGCGCTGGAAGGCGCGGTCGAGGATGACGTCCATCAGGCCGGCCTGCGCGACCGCGAACACGTGCGGGACGCCGAGGATCGGCTTCGACAGCTCGCCGGCGCGGGTGACGATGCGCATGCGGCCCGGTCGCTCCGTCACCAGCATGCGTCCGTCGGGCAGGAAGGCGAGCGACCAGGGATGCACCAGGCCGCCGGCGATGGTCTCGACGCGTAGCTCGCCGGCCGAGGAGGGAAACTGCGGCGCCGCGGCGGCCGTCGGCGATGCGGCCGCGAGCGCGGCCACAAGCACCATGACTCGTTGCATGGTCACTCCCGAGTTGGCGCTCCATTCTATGCCGGAGCAACCTATTGCCAAACTCGCGCGCGGCAGGAAAGGGCGTCAGCCTTCGCCGTGCGTGTCGCGGGGAGAAGTCGACAGGCCGGTGATGGCGAGAAAGAAGAGGCCGAGCAGCAGCGCAAGACCGAAAAGGCCGCTTTCGTTGTCGACGACGCTTTCCGGCGCATGCGCGCGCGCCGCGTCGATGGAAAGCGCGGCCGCCGCGACCAGCGTCGACGCCGCAAGGCCGGCAGCGGTGGCGAGAAGGGCGAGCGCAGCCGCGCGGCGCGCCCTGGCAGGGCCCTCGTCGATCGGCGGGCGGAATCCGGCGATCTCAACAGGTTCGCGCATGTCGCGCCTTGAACGAATCGTCCGCTGCAGCGGTCCGACTGTCGTTGCGGAACAGGGCAGGCCTTCGGCGCGATTGCGGCGTGGGCGGACTGGAACGAGGGCAATTTCAGGGCAATGCGCGGCCTCGCGCTACTCGGCGAGGGCGAGCGGCTCCGGCTGCCATTCCATGGGGACGTGTCCGGGCTCGGCGGCCACCCGCTCGAGCCAGGCGCGGATCGCCGGGTAGCGGCCGAGATCGAAGTCGCACCGTTCGGCGAGATGGGTGTAGGCATAGAGCGCGATGTCGGCGATCGTGGAGTGCTCGCCCACGAAGAAGCGATGCCTGGCGAGATGCATCTCCATGACGCCGAGGGCGCGGTAGCCGTTCTCAAGCCAGTCCTCGAGCGCGTGCCGCTGCAGCTCGCGCCCGCCCTTGATCAGGCAGAGCCAGAAATAGGCGGCGCCGATGTTGGGCTCCAGGCTGTGCTGCTCGAAGAACATCCATTGCAGCGCCTCGGCGCGCGCAATGCGATCCTCGGGTGCGAGCGTCGTGCCGCCGGCGACGTACCACAGGATCGCGTTGGACTCGGCGATGTAGCGGCCGGGCGCGACCTCGAGCAGCGGGATCTGCCCGTTCGGATTCTTGGCGAGGAATTCCGGCGTGCGGCTTTCGCCCCGCAGGATGTCGATCTCGACGAGCTTGTAGGGGATGCCGAGCCGCGCCAGCGCAAGGCGGACCTTGTAGCTGTTGCCGGAGCGTTGATCCGAATAGAGCGTGTACATCTCTCACCCGCGGGTTGGCGCATCGAGCAAGCACGCCGAGTCCGGCAATTGCATGGCCGTCATATTACACGGCGCGGCGCACCGCGTCACGAATTTGCGCAGGCTCGTGCCGGACCCCGGCGCGTCGCGATGACGGAGATGGAAATGTCCCGTCATTCCGCCGCGACGCGCTGCCGCGCGGCATCGACTCGCTCGGCGGCGAGCGGCGAAATGGCGCGGTGCAGCAAGAGGGCGAAAGTCGCGGCCATCGCCGGCACGGCGAGCGGGATCAGCGTGCTATGGGCGACCGTGCGGGCGACGAGCGGCACGAGCCACAGCAGCGCGAGCATGGTCTTTTCGAACGGGCGGAAGCCGTCCGCCGCGCCATGGGCGGCGAGGAAGGCGATCGCCGGCGCGAGCAGCACGAGGTCGTAGTCGAGCACATAGGGTGTGGCGAGCACGGTGCCGATGAGGAGGCCGGCGGCCTTGAGCGGGAAGGCCGCGCTGCCGCGCCAGAGGAGGACGAGCGCGGCGGCGACCGCGGCGGTGACGGTGCCCTGGGCCGCGTAGGCGCATGCGATGCCGCCGCCCCACATGCGCACCAGCGAGAACACGCTCTGGATCTTGTTCCAGCCGGTGCCGCCCTGTTCGAGCACCACCGTGCGGCTGAACTCGGTGGAGGCGAGGAAGGCGGTCCACACCTCCGTGCCGAAGGCCAGGGTCACCGCGAGCGCGAACGCGGCGATGGTCGCGGACGCGGCGGCGAAGGCGCGCCAGCGGCCGCTTGCAGCGAGCACCAGCGGGATCAGCAGGCCGAACTGCGGCTTGTAGGCGAGGAGGCCGAACAGCAGGCCGGCGAGCGTGGGCCGGCGGTCGAGCTGCACCAGCGCGCCGGCGAAGAGCGCGGCTGTGAGGAAGCCGTTCTGGCCGTGACCGAGGTTTATGAAGACCGCGGGAAAGGCGAGCGCAAGCAGCGGCCACAGGCGATCCTGCGCGAGCGTTCCGCCGGCGACGACGCCGCGCATGGCCCACAGATAGAGCGCGAGCGTCGCGCCCTGCCAGAGCAGGAGCGCAAGCCCGTAGGGCAGTGCGGCCAAGGCCGCGGCCATGCCGAGAAAGAACGGCGGGTAGTGCCAGCCGAAGAAGGGCGTGTCCTTGCCGAAGATCTCCTGCTCGCGGGCATGCTGCCGCGCCGGGTCGAAGGGTGCCGCCGGCTTGCCCTCGAGCACATAGGTTCCTGCGGCGTAGACATTGGCAAAATCGGTGCCGAGCGGGCGGCCGAAGCGGTCGTTGCGCCCGTCGGCGGTGGCGATCAGGACGGCGGCGGCCACGAGCGAAGCCGCAAGGAGCATCGTGGCCACGAGCCGCACCCGCTCGCGGGTGAGCCAGGTTCCCTCGCGCAACGCGTCGGTGAGGCCGGCCATGCGGCCGGTCTAACAGGGCAGGTTTAAGGGAGCGTTGCATCCCGCCTGCGGCCTCGGGGGATGCCGGATCGGGCGCGCGCGGGTCATGCCCGCGGCCCCGCACGCGCTCAGGGACCTATCACGGGGGTTGATCGACGAATCATCGTTTGGCGCTTGCGGCGGGAAGGCCGGCCCTATACCAAGCATGCGTCGATCCTTGGCACAGGCAGCGCAAACCCTCATGCCCCTTCTTGCCGATCACCTCGGGCGCATCAAGCCGTCACCGACCATTGCGGTGACGGACAAGGCGCGCGCGCTCAAGGCGGCCGGCCGCAACGTCATCGGCCTCGGCGCCGGCGAGCCCGATTTCGACACGCCCGACAACATCAAGGAGGCGGCGATCCGCGCCATCCGCGAGGGCAGGGCGTCGAAATACACCCATGTCGACGGCATCCCCGAGCTCAAGGAGGCGATCGTCCGCAAGTTCAAGCGCGAGAACGGGCTCGACTACAAGCCCTCGCAGATCACCGTGGGCGCCGGCGGCAAGCAGGTGCTGTACAACGCCTTCATGGCGACGTTGAACCCGGGGGACGAAGTCATCATCCCGGCGCCCTATTGGGTGAGCTATCCCGACATGGTGCGGCTCGCCGGCGGCACGCCGGTCGAGGTCGTCTGCAGCATGGACAACGGCTTCAAGATCACGCCCGAGCAGCTCGAACGCGCGATTACGCCGCGCACCAAGTGGTTCCTCCTCAACTCGCCCTCGAATCCGACGGGTGCGGCCTACACGCGCGCCGAGCTCAAGGCCTTGACCGAGGTGCTGCTGCGGCACGCGCACGTGCACGTCATGACCGACGACATGTATGAGCACCTCGTCTACGACGATTTCGTGTTCACGACCGCCGCACAGGTCGAGCCCGCGCTCTATCCGCGCACGCTGACGATCAACGGGGTCTCCAAGGCCTATTGCATGACGGGTTGGCGCATCGGATTCGCCGGCGGCCCCGAGCCGCTGATCAAGGCGATGGCGATGATCCAGTCGCAATCGACGACCAATCCGGCGGCGGCCTCGCAATGGGCCTCGGTCGAGGCGCTCGACGGCCCGAAGGATTTCATCGCCAAGCACAACCGCATCTTCAAGGAGCGGCGCGACCTCGTGGTATCGATGCTCAACCAGGCCCAGGGCATCAAATGCCCCACGCCGGAAGGCGCCTTCTACGTCTATCCGTCGTGCGCCGGCGCGATCGGCAGGACCGCGCCATCGGGCAGGAAACTCACGACCGACGAGGATTTCGTCACGGAACTGCTGGAGGCGGAAGGCGTCGCGGTGGTGCAGGGCACGGCCTTCGGCCTCGGGCCGGCATTCCGCATTTCCTATGCGACGAAGACCGAAGACCTGGAAGAGGCCTGTCGTCGCATCCAGCGCTTCTGCGGGAACCTGACCTAGCGGCGGCCGTCGCGCACCCGGTCGCGTCCCGCGCCACCGGCGGACAGGGACCCATCGCCCTGAATGCGTGCGCCGTCGGGCCGCGTCCTGTTCCGCGCGTCATATCTTCCCTTGCCAGTCCCGTTCCTGCCTGAGACGATAGCGCGCGTGGGCCGGGAAACCGGGTCCGACCTCCCGGCCGGAGAGGGAGGCAATGCATGGCTCAGAACGGCAGAGGCCCCGGCGGCACACGGAGCGCGGGTCCCCGGTGCATCGCGCTGGTGGGCCCTTTCCAAAGCGGCAAGACGACGCTGCTCGAAGCGATCCTTGCCCGCACCGGCGCGATCCAGCGCCAGGGCACGGTCGAGGCGGGCACCACCGTCGGCGATGCGAGCAAACAGGCGCGCGACCACCGGATGAGCGTCGAGGCCTCGATCGCCACCACGGCCTTCATGGGCGACAGCTACACGTTCATCGATTGTCCCGGATCGATCGAATTCATCCATGACATGCGCGCGGCGCTGCCCGCGGTCGATGCCGCGGTGGTGGTCTGCGAAGCCGACGAGAAGAAGGTGCCGCAGCTCCAGCTCATCCTGCGGGAACTGGAGGATCTCAACATTCCGCGCCTGTTGTTCCTCAACAAGATCGACAAGGCCGACAAGCGCGTGCGCGAGACCATCCGGCTCCTGCAGCCGGCCTCGCGCGTGCCGCTGCTGCTGCGGCAGATTCCGATCTGGAACAACGACATCATCTCCGGCTTCGTCGACCTCGCATTGGAACGCGCCTATGTCTACAGGGAGCATGCGCCTTCCGAGATCGTCGAGCTCGCCGGCGAGAATCTCGACCGCAAGAAGGAGGCGCGTTTCTCGATGCTGGAGACGCTCGCCGATCATGACGACGAGCTGATGGAACAGCTGCTCGAGGATATCGAACCGCCGCGCGACAGGATCTTCGACGATCTTGCCAAGGAACTGCGCGAACGCCACGTCGTGCCCGTGCTGCTTGGCGTGGCCACGCGTTCGAACGGGGTGCTGCGGCTCCTGAAGGCGCTGCGTCACGAATCGCCCGGCATTGCCGAGACCGCGGCGCGGCTTGGGGTCAAGGCGGGCAGCGAGGCCGTGGCGCTCGTGCTCAAGACCTTCCACACCACCCATGGCGGCAAGATGTCGGTGGCGCGCGTGCTCGCCGGCACCATCGGCGACGGCACCATCCTGCACACGGCCGAAGGCGAGGCCGGTCGCGTCGCCGGCGTGTTCAAGGTGATGGGCCAGCAATTCGAAAAGCGCGGCCAGGCGAACGCGGGCGAGACGGTCGCGCTCGGCAAGCTCGACGGCGCCAAGACCGGCGACACGCTCTCGACCGGCAAGCAGGCGCATGCGGCGATCGCGCCGGTGAAGCCCTATCCGCCGGTTCTTGCGGTCGCCGTGCAGGCCAAGGAGCGCAAGGACGACGTCAAGCTCGGCGTCGCCTTCACCAAGCTCACCGAGGAAGACCCGTCATTGACGGTCGTGCACAACGCCGAGAACCACGAGGTCGTGATCTGGGGCCAGGGTGAAATGCATTTGCGCGTCGCCGCCGAGCGCCTGGGCGAACGCTACGGCGTACCGGTGACGACCCGGCCTCCGACCGTCGGCTATCGCGAAACCATCCGCAAGCCGATCACGCAGCGCGGGCGGTACAAGAAGCAGTCCGGCGGCCACGGCCAATACGGCGACGTCGTGCTGGAGATCAAACCTTTGCCGCGTGGATCGGGCTTCCAGTTCGAGGACCGCATTACCGGCGGCGTGGTGCCGCGCAATTATATTCCGGCGGTGGAGGAGGGCGTGATCGACGCCCTCAAGCAGGGACCGCTCGGCTTTCCGGTCGTGGATCTGCATGTCGCCCTCGTCGACGGCTCCTATCACACCGTCGACTCGTCGGATCAGGCGTTCCGCACCGCCGGTCGCATTGCCATCGTCGAGGGCTTGCCGCAGTGTCAGCCGGTGCTGCTCGAGCCGATTGACGAGGTCGAGATCGTTTGCCCGAGCGATGCCACCGCCAAGATGAACGCCATTCTCTCGAGTCGGCGTGCGCAGATCCTCGGCTTCGACGCGCGCGAGGGCTGGCCCGGCTGGGATGTCGTGCGGGCGCAGATGCCGGAAGCGGAGATCGGCGACCTCATCATCGAGGTGCGTTCGGCCACGTCCGGCGTCGGTTCCTTCACCTTCAAGTTCGACCACATGGCCGAGCTCACCGGACGCATGGCCGACCAGATCGTGGCGGCGAGACGGGCGGCGGAATAGGCGCACGCGGCGGGGAGCTCCGCGCGACGCGGGGGCAGCGGCCGCGTATCGTGCGGCCTGATCCCGCTGCGGCCTCCCGCAAGCGTGACTTGCCCGTGAGGACAAGAGCGGCCAAGGTCTTCCACGCGAGCGCCACCGATTCCGAAAGGTCAGGGCCATGAACGTGATCCATCGCCGCCCCTGGGATCTGCCGCAGCGTCTTGCGACGCCCGAACCTCTCGTCTTCAGTCGCCGCAGCCTGATCGGCGCCGGGATCGGCGCGCTGGCGCTGGCGCCGGCACGGACGCTGGCGCAGCGCCTGAGCGACGTCGCCAAGCTCCCCGATCCGACCGCCGATCTCTATCCCGCCAAGCGCAACGAGGCCTACAAGCTCGATCGTCCGATCACCGAGGAGACCATCAACCTCCACTACAACAACTTCTACGAATACGGGACCGCGAAGGACGTCGCCGCCCCCGCGCAGCAGCTGCGCATCCGCCCATGGACCGTGAAGATCGACGGTCTGGTGGAAAAGCCGATGGAAATCGGCATCGACGACCTCATCCGCAGGATGACGCTCGAGGAGCGCACCTACCGCCATCGCTGCGTGGAGGCCTGGAGCATGGCCATCGCCTGGACCGGCTTTCCGCTCAGGAAACTCGTCGACTTCGCGCGTCCGCTCGGCTCGGCCAAATACCTGAAGATGACGACCTTCTTCGATCCGAAGATGGCGCCCGGCCAGCGCGTCCCCTGGTTCCCCTGGCCCTATGTGGAAGGGCTCACCATGGCGGAGGCCACCAACGAGCTCGCATTTCTTGCCACCGGTGCCTACGGCCATCCGCTCGCGCGGCAGCAGGGCGCGCCGTTGCGGCTCGCCGTGCCGTGGAAGTACGGGTTCAAGTCGATCAAGTCGATCGTGCAGTTCAGTTTCGTCGAGCAGCGTCCGGTCGGCCTGTGGGAAGCGGTGCAGCCGTCCGAATACGGTTTCTGGGCGAACGTCAATCCCGCGGTGCCGCATCCGCGCTGGAGCCAGGCCACCGAGGAGGTGATCGGCACCGGCGAGCGCCGTCCGACGCTGATCTTCAACGGTTACGGCGATTATGTCGCCGACCTCTACAAAGGCCTCGAAAAAGAGCGCCTGTGGGCGTGATCCGAGCGCGGCCGGCGCGATCGCCGCAACCGTCCCATTGCTCGGCGACGGCGCAGCGTGGCCCATCCTTGGTGGGCACTGGACAAACGTTAACGCCAAATTTATTAGGGGACGTGAGGCGGCAGGCTATCGTTCGCGACGAAACCGGGGGCACGTGTCGATGAGACTTCCGGTTGCGGCAGGAGCCGGCGATCGCCGGCCGAACAGAAAACGCTCCGGGAGTCTTCCATGAAAAAATCATTCGCGCTGGTGACCGTCGTTGCCGCCGCGCTGGCCCTCGGCCTTGCGCCGGCGAGCGCGCAGAGCCCGATCGTCATCAAGTTCAGCCACGTCGTGGCCAATGACACGCCGAAGGGCAAGGGTGCGCTCAAGTTCAAGGAATTGGCCGAGAAATACACCAACGGCAAGGTCAAGGTCGAGGTCTATCCCAACTCGCAACTGTTCAAGGACAAGGAAGAGATCGAGGCGCTGCAGCTCGGCTCGGTGCAGATGCTGGCGCCGTCGACCGCCAAATTCGCCCCGCTCGGTGCGAAGGAATTCGAGGCGCTCGATCTGCCCTGGCTGTTCAAGGACGAGGCCACATACGACAAGGCCATGAAGGGGCCGGTCGGCAAGTGGCTGTTCAAGAAGCTGGAGACGAAAGGCATCACCGGCCTCGCCTACTGGGACAACGGCTTCCACATGGTCTCCGCCAACCGGCCGCTGTTGATGCCCGCGGATTTCCAGGGCCTGAAGATGCGCATTTCCGGATCGAAGATCGCCGACCGCTATTTCCGCGACGTCGGCGCCATCCCGCAGATCATGGCGTTTTCCGAGGTCTATCAGGCGCTGCAGACCGGAGTGGTGGACGGATGCGAGAACACGCCGTCCAATTACTTCACGCAGAAATTCTACGAGGTGCAGAAGGACATCACGGTCTCCTATCACGCGCATCTGCAATATGCCGTGATCGTCAACTCGAAATTCTGGAACGGACTTCCCGCCGACATCCGCAGCGCGCTCGAAAAGGCGATGGACGAGGCGACCGACTACACCAACTCGATCGCTCAGAAGGAGAACGAGGACGCGCTTGCCGCCATCAAGGCATCGGGCAAGACCACGCTGCACTATCTGACGCCCGAGCAGAAACTCGCCTGGCAGAAGGCCATGGCGCCGACCTACACCTGGGCGAAGACCCGCGTCGGCGGGGAGATCCTCGATCTGCTGGCGAAGGAACTCGACATCAAAATGAACTGACGATCATGGATGGGAAATAGCGATGCGGCCGGGACGTGACGTTCCCGGCCGCAATCGCGTGAGGGGACACGCGTGGTGGGACGCGTACTCGATCATCTTGAGGAATGGCTGATTGCCGCCCTCATCGCGGCGGCGACCGCGCTCATCTTCGTCGCCGTGCTGCATCGCTACGGCACCGGCGCCTCCATCGACCTCGCCAAGTGGCTGGCGGCCAACGGCGTCCCGGTGCTGCCGGCGGTCCTGCGCGCACTCTACTCCTGGCTGTCCGGACTCGACCTGTCCTGGGCGCAGGAACTCTGCATCTACATGTTCATCTGGATGGCGAAGTTCGGCGCCGCCTACGGCGTGCGGACGGGCATCCATGTCGGCGTGGACGTGCTGGTCAACCTGCTGTCGCCGGCCTCGCGCAAATACGTGATCCTCTTCAGCCTGCTGTGCGGCGCGCTGTTCACCGGCATTGTCGCCGCGTTCGGCGGCCGCTTCGTCGACGAGATGTTTCTCACCGGCCAGCGGTCGAACGACCTCGAAGCACCGATGTGGATCGTCTACCTGACGCTGCCGCTGGGCTCGGGGCTGATGTGCTTCCGCTTCCTTCAGGTGGCATGGTGGTATTACCGGACGGGCAAGCTGCCGCATCACGACGTGGCCCATGTCGAAGGCATGGCGGACGCCCTGCATCCGGCCGAAACCGGGCCGGTGGAAGCGCGCGGCGGGCTGACGCCCCTCGGCACGATCCTCATTCTGACGCCGCTGTTGATCGTCGCGGTCTGCGTTGCGCACGCAACCGGCCTCGTCGTTCTGCCGCAGAGCCTGCGCGCCGTCATCGTGTTCGCCCTGCTTCTCGCGCTCATGCTCACCGGCATGCCGGTGTCGATCGCGCTCGGCCTCACGGTGCTCGCCTTCATGTTCACGCTGACCGACGTGCGCACCGAATCCGTCGCGCTCAAGCTGTTCACCGGTCTCGAGAGCTTCGAGATCATGGCGGTGCCGTTCTTCATCCTGGCCGGCAACTTCCTCACCCACGGCGGCGTCGCGCGGCGCATGATCAATTTCGCCACCGCCATGGTCGGCCATTGGTACGGCGGTCTTGCCCTCTCCGGCGTGCTCGCCTGCGCGCTGTTCGCGGCCGTGTCCGGATCCTCGCCGGCGACCGTCGTGGCCATCGGCTCGGTGATCCTGCCGGCCATGGTGGCACAGGGCTTTCCCAAGCGGTTCGGCGCCGGCGTCATCACCACCTCGGGTTCGCTCGGCATCCTGATCCCGCCCTCGATCCCCATGGTGCTCTATGCGGTGGCGACCAACTCGTCGGTCGGAAAGCTGTTCATTGCCGGAATCCTGCCCGGCATCGTCATGGCGACCATGCTCGGCATGACCACGTTCTACCGCGCCTGGCGCAACGACTATCCGCGCCTGCCCAAGGCCTCGTTCGGTGAGCGCGTCCGCACGTTCCGCGAGTCGATCTGGGGCCTGTTCCTGATCGTGATCGTCATCGGCGGCATCTATACGGGCCTGTTCACGCCCACCGAGGCCGCCGCCATGAGCGCGGTCTATGCCTTCTTCATCGCCGTCTTCGTCTACAAGGATCTCAAGCTCAGCGACGTGCCGCGCGTGCTGCTCTCGTCGGCGAATTTGAGCGCGATGATCCTTTATATCATCACCAACGCGGTGCTGTTCTCCTTCCTGATGACCTATGAGAACATCCCGCAGGCGCTCGCCCAATGGATGATCGACCAGGGCCTCGGCTGGATCGCATTTCTTCTCGTGGTCAATGTTTTGCTGCTGCTCGCCGGCAATGTGATGGAGCCTTCCTCGATCATCCTGATCATGGCGCCGATCCTGTTCCCCGTTGCGGTCAAGCTCGGCATCGACCCGGTTCACTTCGGCATCCTGATGACGGTGAACATGGAGGTGGGCCTCTGCCATCCGCCGGTCGGGCTCAACCTCTACGTCGCCTCCGGGATCGCCAAGATGGGCATCACCGAACTCACCGTCGCCGTATGGCCGTGGCTGATGACCATGCTGGTCTTCCTCGTCATCGTCACCTACTGGCCGGATTTGTCCTTGTGGCTGCCGGCGGCGCTCGGCATGCGTTGACATCGAGTGCGGCCGCAGCCGGGAAGGCTCCCGGTCAGCGGCCGTAGCGCCCTGCCAGCTTGCGGTCGTAATCGAGCACTGCCTGCAGGAGCACCTGCGCGCCTGCGGCGCATTGTTCCTTGCTGGAGAACTCGGCCTCGTTGTGGCTGATGCCGTCCTTGCACGGGACGAAGATCATCGCCGCCGGCGCGACGCGCGCGACGTAGGCGGCGTCGTGTCCGGCACGCGAAATCATGTCGCGCGTGCTGAAACCCGACACGCGCGCGCCTTCGCGAACCGAGGCGATGCAGCCCTCGTCGAAGCGCACCGCCGGCTGGTTCCAG
>Ga0070740_10003804_pt1 | contig 15564 bp, 16 predicted proteins | sample Coa_R2_FD_67286 | JGI IMG/M metagenome (GOLD analysis project Ga0070740, IMG submission 67286) | Surface soil microbial communities from Centralia Pennsylvania, which are recovering from an underground coalmine fire - Coalmine... | ecosystem: Environmental > Terrestrial > Soil > Unclassified ... | reverse complement strand
CGCGCCTGTCATCTGACCCTCTCTTTCTAGCGGCTCCCGCTCGCGGCCGACTTCGCCGCCGCGATCCACACGCGCGTCTCGTTGGACGGCACGAGATACTTAGCGCACACGCGCTGGATATCGGCGGCCGTCACCCTACGATATCGATCCAGTTCCGCGTTGTACAGCCGCGGATCGCCGAGCAGCACCGCCAGACGGCCCAGCGCATCCGCCTTCTGCTGCATACGCTGCCGCCCGATGATGTAGTGCGATGTGACCTGCTGCTTCGCTTTGGCGAGCTCGTCGGCCGAGACCGGCTCCTTGCGCATGCGCTCGAGCGCGGCCTCCAATCCGTCGGCCACGGCCTTCACGTCTTTGCCCTGGTTGATAATTCCGTACGCAAAGAAGAACGACGGACCTTCCAGCAATTGCGATTGCCCCTGCGCCGCCAGCGCGGACTGGTCTTCGTAGACGAGCTTCTTATATAGCCGCGAACTCTGGCCGGCCGAGAGGATCTGCGAAGCGAGATCCAGCGCGTAGCTGTCCGGGTGACCGAGCGGCGGCATGTGATACGCCTTTACAACCACCGGCAGCGGCGCATTGGCGATCTCGGCGTTCACTTCGCGCAGTTCGGTCTGCTGCGGCTCCGTTGCCGTCACGCGCGGAACCGGCCTCTTGCTGCGCGGAATCGGGCCGAAGTATTTCGTCGCCGATGCGATTGCGTTTTTCGAATCGAAATCGCCGACGATCACCAGGGTCGCGTTATTTGGCACGTAATAGGTGTTAAAGAAGTCCTGAACGTCGCCTGCGGTGGCGTTGTTCAGGTCTTGCATGCTGCCAATCGGCAGGTGTTTATAGGGATACTGCTGGTAGAGCGCATTCAGAACCCGCTCGAACAGCATTCCATAGGGCGGATTCTCGTACCGCAGCCGCCGTTCCTCCTTGACCACCTCGCGCTCCTTCTGGAACGTCGCATCCGTAATTGCGAGCGAGGACATGCGGTCGGCTTCGAGCCACAGCATGCGGTCGAGGTAGTTGGAGGGGAAGCTTTCCCAATAGACTGTCTGGTCGAACGCCGTATATGCGTTCACCTGGCCGCCAGCCTGCAGGACAAGCCGCATGTGCTCTTCGGGGCCGACGTTTTTGGAACCGCGAAACATCATGTGCTCGAACAGGTGGGCGAAGCCTGTTCGCCCGGGCCGCTCATCCTTCGATCCGACGTGATACCAGACCTGCAAGTTGATCACAGGACGGCTGTGATCTTCGGCAAGCACGAGCTTCAGCCCGTTCGGCAGTTCGTGCGTGGTGATGTTCAGCTTCTGGGGCTGGTCCTGGGCGGCGGACGCCAGCGCCCCGAAGAGCAGGATTAGCAGTGCCCTCATAGAGATTCCCGACGTGTTTGGCACCCCTATTATCCCGCTTTTCCTTTTCATACCGGTTCGCTGCGCCCGGCCGCGCGCCGCAGCAGTTCGATTGCGCGACTCAGTTCCTTCTGCGCAATGAGCCGAGCCGGAAAATATGTTTCCGCCATTTTGCCGGACTCGATCATCGCCTCATCCAGTGGAGTGCGACCGTCGCCATTCGTAATCGTAGGATCTGCGCCTGAGGCCAGCAGAAGTTCGATGAATGCCGACGGATTCCGCACGATGCGGCTCCTGATAGCCAGGTGCGTCGGCGTATTGCCGTTCTCATCGCGGCAGTTCGGATCCGCGCCGTGCTCCAGCAGCAGTCGCGCCATCTGCTTGTTCGCCACGTGCGCCGCGACGCCCCATGCGGCGGCATCGTAAGGCGGGCGATTCAGAATGGCGCCGTGCTCGATCAGAATCTGAATCGATTCGGGCTGCTGCCCGTAAATGCTCCAACCGACCGGCGATATGCCCGTCTTTAGATCGTTGGCGCTGGCCGGATCGCGCTCCAGGATTTCGCGAAGACGCTTGCACATTCCGTATGCTGCCGCCGCGCATACATCCGGCTCGGCGCCGGCGTTCAGCAGCAAGTCGCGGAACCTGTCGCGGCCGAGTTCAAAACAGTCGTGCAGCGGCAGACGGCCATCCGCGTTGCGGACATTCAGATCCGCCCCGCGCTCAACCAGCAGCTTCGCCGCTTCGAACTGATTCTCCGCGATGGCCAGGTGAATCAGGCGCATCGCGAGCGCATCGCTCGGCCGGATCCGCTCATTCGCATCCATTGTGGCGTTGACGAGCTCAGGGTAGCGGTCGAGCACGCCCCGCATCGTTGCCGTGTCGCCGGCGCGGACGGCGCCGATCAGGCGTTCTCCGCAATCATTCAAAGCATCGACGTAGGCCTTCAGCTTGCGCCAGCTTGCAAAGCCGTAGCGGCGCGCGGTGGCCTGTTGCGCGTCCGCGAGTTTCGCGACAGGGTCGGTCCGCCGCATGTCTTTCAGGCGCTGTTTGGCTTCGTTTCGTAAATGGATCAGATTGGCCCGGCCCGGCAACGGCCGGCCTAGCTCGGTGGAGGAATCGCGTGCAGAACTCATGCCACCTTCCTTCCTATGGTTCGCCCGCCGTCCGCTGAAGCCGGGCAGGAAGTCAGGTTCAATTACGAAACGAACTCGAGCGGGCTAAGCCCTTTACGCGGACGGTCGGCCCCTCGCCGGGCCATTAGTCAGACTATTCCAAGCACGGGTTCCAATTCAATCGCCCGGCGAACAATTCGTTTCGTAATTCGACTATGCTGGATTTCCAGCAGTGAGCATCCAGGTCAAGCGAGCGTACGATCCACCGTCGTCCGGCGACGGCGCGCGTTACCTGGTCGATCGCTTGTGGCCGCGCGGCATTAAGAAAGAGGCTCTCGAAATCGAGGCTTGGGTGAAAGACATCGCGCCGAGCGACGCGCTGCGCAAGTGGTTCGGCCACGATCCGGCGAAATGGGATGAGTTTCGCAAGCGCTACTTTGAGGAGTTGCGCGGCAACGAGCAGGCGTGGCGGCCCCTCGCTGAGGCTGCGCGACGGGGCCGGATCACGCTGGTCTTTGGCGCTAAGGACGCTGCGCACAACCAGGCGGTTGCGTTGAAGGAGTTTCTGGAACAGCAGCTTAGGCGCAAGCAGGCGGGCGGCCATTGATTGACCAGAAAGATATGTAACCGGCCGCAGCGGGCGCCGTCTCTCGCAATGTGAGGAACCGCCTTGCGATTGCCGTCGTAGCCGTTGCCGTCCCAGTGATTGCGCAGAGTCCGTCCCGCAATGCGTCGCCGTTCGTTCGCGCAAGCGGCGAGGGCGTGGTGACGGTAAAACCGGACGAGGCGGTGCTGAGCCTGGGCATTGTGACCCAGGCATCCACGGCGGAAGCCGCAGCCTCGCAAAATGCAACGCAAGTCAACGCTCTGTTGCAGGCGTTGAAGAAGGCGCTCGGCGCAAGCGGCGAGCTGCGCACGATCGGATACAGGATTCAGCCCAATTACCGATATCCGACGCCGCCGGCGGGCGGATCGCCCACGATTTCCGGATACACTGCATCGAATACGGTGCAAGCGACGACGCGCGACCTCCCTTCCGTCGGCCGTCTGATCGACGCGGCGACGCGGGCTGGCGCCAATCACATCGAAGGCATACAATTCCTGCTTCATGATGAACAACCGGCCCGCGTCCAGGCGCTGAAGCAGGCCGCGCAAGCGGCGCGCGCCAACGCGGAGGCCATTGCGGCGGCGCTGGGCGTGCGGGTGCTCGGCCTTCGCTCGGCGGAAACCACGTTCACGGAGCCCATCCGGCCGCGAATGGCCATGGCCGCTGAAGCTGTGCGCGCATCCACGCCGGTGGAGCCCGGCGGCGTCGAGATCCGGGCCACCGTCACAGTGACGCTCGACGTGGCCGCGAATTAACCCGGACTTTTATAGAATTATTCGCAATCTGCGGGTGAAAAGGACATAATACATGAGCTTTATCAATAATCTTGAAAATACTTTGAAAGGTCTTGAAGAGCGCCAGGAACGCGATCCCGGGCAAACGCGCAGGGCTGCCGAGCAGCGCCACTCCGAGGGCGAGCGGGCGCGGGCCGCGCAGCCGTGGGCGGAGCGCTTGCGCAAAGGTCCCTTCGCGCAGCAACTGATGACGGAAGCGACGCGAATCGGCTTCGGGTTGCGCACCAAGGTGTATATCTCCTGGGCGGGGTCGGCGCTGCGACTGGACGCCCGAGAGCGGCGTCTGGAGCTGCGTCCCACGCCTGACGGCGTTATTGCGGATTCATACGTAAACGGCGAGCGCACAGGGAGCTGGTCCGTGGACCTGAACAGCGACGCCCGGAAGCTCGCCGAAATCTGGCTCACGCCCGGCGGCGCCCAGCGCCCCGAACAAGCATAAACGTCAGTACGCCAGAACGCGCTCCGCTTCGCCTGCTATGTCTTCCACCTGTGGCAGGATCTCCGCTTCGAGCAGGGGGTGGTATCCGACCCAGGTATCCAGCGCCGCCACTCGTCCTACCGGAGCGTCCAGACACGCGAACAGCTCGCTTGCGATCCGGGCGGCGATTTCCGCGCCGTAGCCCCAGGAGAGGCAATCCTCGTGAACGATGATGACGCGGTTGGTTTTGCGGACCGAAGCGGAAATTGCCGACCAGTCATAGGGCGACAGGCTGCGAAGGTCGATGACTTCGATGGTGCGATCTGGCATGCGCTGCTCGAGCTGTGCCGCGGCTTGCAGCGATTTTTGAACCAACGCGCCGTAGGTGATAATCGTCAGCGACTGACCGGTCTTGGCAATCCGCGCCTTTCCGAACGGAATCGTGAAATCCGGCCCCGGGTGCGGCGCGCGGTTGTAAGGCTCTCGGTAGAGGCGTTTATGTTCGAGAAACAGCACAGGATCGTCGCAGCGGATCGCTGTGCGCAAGAGCCCGCATGCGTCCAGCGCATTGGACGGCATCACCACTCGAAGTCCGGGAATGTGCGTGAAAATCGATTCGCCGCACTGGCTGTGATAGATGGCCCCGCCGTTCAAATATCCGCCGATTGCGACGCGGATCACCGCCGGGCATGAGAATCCGTTATTCGAGCGCCAGCGCATATTGGCCATCTCGTCCCGGATCTGCATCATTGCCGGCCAGATATAGTCGAAGAACTGGATTTCGGCGACCGGCTTCAAGCCTCGCGTGGCCATGCCGATCGCGCGTCCGACGATCGACGCCTCTGCGATTGGCGTATTGAAGCACCTCCGGGCGCCAAACTCGATCTGCAATCCCGCCGTCGCCTTGAACACGCCGCCCTTGCCTTTGACTTCGCGAAGATTCTCTTCGCGGCTGCAGTCAGCCACGTCCTCGCCGAATACGATAACTCGCTCGTCGCGGCGCATTTCTTCGAACAGAGTGCGATTGATGGCGTCCACCATAGTGCGCGGCTCGCCTTCGTAGCGAGGTTCGGCTTCGAATTCGCTCGAAGTCGGGTCGATCCGGTCTGAGTACAGGAAGTCGAGCGCCGAACCTCGCGCCGGCGGCGGCGATTTCAACACCCGCTCGGTCGCCTGCTGGATTTCGAGGTCCACCTCGTGCGTAATCCGTTCGATTGCGCGAGAATCCAGGATGCCTTCGCTCAGCAGGTATTCCGGAAACCGCACGATCGGGTCGCGCGCGGCCTCATCTCGGCGCTCGCGCTCCGTCTTGTACAGCCGCTCGTCATCGGAGAGCGAATGCGAGTACAAGCGCACCACCCGCGCATGCACGAGGGCGGGACCTTTGCGCGCGCGGCAATGCGCCGCCGCCTCCGTCATGGCGTGGAAGGATGCGATGTAATCGGTGCCGTCGACTTCGACGACATGCAGATGCGGAAACCGATCCACCAGGCGGGCGATGTTTCCGCCCGCAGTCTGACGCTCGATCGGCACCGATATTGCATACCCGTTGTCTTCGATGAGAAAGATGAGCGGTAAACGGTCCAGGCACGCGATATTGAGCGACTCCCAAAACTCTCCCTCGCTGGTAGCGCCCTCGCCAGAGCACACGAGAGTCACTTCATCAGAGGCGGGATCCAGGTACCGCGCCGCGTTGGCGCAGCCTACCGACTGCACAAACTGCGTGCCTGTGGGCGAGGAGCCGGTCACAATGTGCAGCTTGGGCGACGACCAGTGCGAGGGCATTTGGCGCCCGCCCGAAGCGGGGTCCGCCGCGGCGCCGACGCTTCCCAGCAGCATCTCCTCGGCCGTGACGCCGAGCGCCAGACATAAGGCTCGATCGCGGTAATACGGATAGAACCAGTCATGGCCCGGCCGCATAGCCGCGCCCGCAGCTGCTCCGATAGCTTCATGGCCGGCGCCGCTGATCTGGAAAAAGATTCTGTTCTGCCGTTTCAGCAGAATTTCGCGGTCATCGATGCGGCGCGACAAGTACAGAGTGCGAAACGCTTTTACGAGGTCGTCGCGCGTAAGGCCGGTTGGCCGGAGCGCGGCCTCCGGGGTCGGACGTGTGCCGGTGAGCGTCAGGCGTTCCATCTCCGCTTCAAGTTTACCGGAGTCCGCCGGGGCCGCAAGGCATACAATGAGGTGATATGGCAGTCAGCTATCTTCCGAGCGAATATCATCATGTGACTCCGTATCTAGTGGTTCAGGACGCCTTGAAATTGGTCGATTTTCTCAAGCAGGTCTTCGGCGCAACCGAAAAGGAGATGATGAAGACGCCCGATGGCCGGATCATGCATGCTGAGGTGAAAATTGGCGACTCGGTGGTCATGATGGGCGAGCCTGGCGGGCGCTGGAAGCCGATGCCGGCGGCTCTCTATGTGTACGTGGAGGACGTCGATGCAGTGTACAAACGCGCGCTGGACGCCGGCGCTGTTTCGGTGATGGCGCCGGCTGACCAGTTCTACGGCGACCGCAACGCAGGAGTTCAGGATGCCTTTGGCAACATGTGGTGGATCGCCACGCACCAAGAGGATGTCGCTCCCGAGGAGTTGGAGAGACGCGCTCGCGCGGCGCGATCGCAATAGCGGCGCAGCTGGGAGGGCGTCGAAGGCGCGCTGCTGACCCTGTGGACGACTCTCGAGGCGGGAAAGAGCTGCGCCCACGTCTCTAAAGTTTTAAAATCAGAACGAAACCGCCGCGCTGCATGCCGCTCGAGCCGCCGCTGGCGCGCGGCGCGAAATTCGCGGGAGAGAACAAGGACAAAACTCTTATGGCTGTCACGACGGGCGCGGGTCTCGAGGGCGTCATCGCCACGCAATCCGATATTTGCTTCATTGACGGAGAAGCCGGCGTTCTCGCTTATCAGGGCTACGACATTCACACCTTGGCGGACAACGCTACCTTCGAGGAGGTCGTCTTCCTGTTATGGAACGGCAGGCTGCCGAATCAGGCCGAACTGGATTATCTGAAGCACAGCCTCGTGGAATACCGGCCGATTCCTCGCCCGGTCGCCGATTTTCTCGGTTCCGTTCCGGACGGGGCCCCCATGGACGTCCTACGTACGGCCGTTTCAATGCTCGGCCTGTACGATCCGCTCGCCAAGGAGATGTCAACCGAAGCGAATGTCACCAAGGCGCACCGCCTCGTGGCTCAAACCGCGACCATCGTGACGACGTTCGATCGGCTGCGCAAGAAGCAGCCGGTGATTGAAGGCGATCCAGCGCTGGGCTTTGCGGCGAATTTCCTGTACACGCTGACGGGCAAGCGGCCGGACGACGTGATGGAGCGCGCCTTCGATGTAGCGCTGATTCTGCATGCGGATCATGAACTCAACGCTTCGACCTTCGCCGGCCGGGTGACAGCCGCGACGTTGTCCGACATCCACTCCGCGGTGACGTCGGCTATTGGCGCGCTGAAGGGTCCGCTGCACGGCGGCGCCAACGAAGACGTGATCAGGTTGCTTCTGGAGGCCGGCAATGCTCAAAAAGCGCTCCAGATGGTTCGCGACCGGCTCGCGAACAAGAAAAAGGTTCCTGGCTTCGGCCATCGCGTCTACCGCACGCTCGATCCCCGGGCGATTCACCTCAAGCAGCTCTCCGAGGAGATCGGACGCCGCACGGGCCACATCGATCTTTATGAGACGTCGCGCCAGATCGAGCAGACGGTCAAAGAACTGAAGGACCTCAACGCCAACGTCGACTTTTACTCGGCCTCAACGTACTATTCCCTCGGCATTCCCATTGATCTGTTTACGCCGATCTTCGCCGTCAGCCGCATGTCGGGCTGGACAGCGCACATTCTGGAGCAGTATCGCAATAACCGCCTTATCCGGCCAAGGGCCGAGTACATTGGTTCGCCAGTCGGCCGGCCGTGGATCCCGATCGGCGAACGGCGCTAAGCGAAATGCACGACTTGTCCTGGTTCCGCGCCAACCTGGACGCGGCTGCGGATCGTCTCGCTGCGCGCGGATTCGTTCTGGATCTTGCGTACTTCCGCAGTCTTGACGCCCAGCGCCGCGCAGCCGTCACCGAATCCGAGCAGTTGAAGGCGCAGCGCAACAAAGAGACCGCTGAAATCGGAAAACTGCGCCGCGAGGGCAAGGACACTGCGGCTGAGCAGCAGAAGGTGCGGGATATTGGCGACCGCATCGCCGAGCTCGACGCGAAGGTCAAGAAGCTCGATGAGTCCTTCGAGGAGTTGCTGGCCGGAATACCGAACATCCCGCATGAATCGGTTCCAACGGGCAGAAGCTCGGAGGAGAATGTTCAGATCCGCTGCTGGGGCGAGCCGCGGCAGTTCGACTTTGCGCCGAAGGCGCACTGGGATCTTGGACCGGAGCTGGGCCTCCTGGACCTGGAGCGCGCAGCGAAAATCACGGGCGCTCGTTTTGCCGTCTACTGGGGGCTTGGCGCCCGGCTCGAGCGCGCGCTGATCAATTTCATGCTCGACGTGCATACGCGCGAGCACGGCTATACGGAAGTGCTGCCGCCGTTCCTGGTCAACTCGCAAAGCCTGTTCGGAACGGGTAATCTTCCGAAGTTCGCTGATGATCTCTTCAAAGTCGAAAAGTTCGATTTGTGGCTGGTTCCAACCGCGGAGGTGCCGGTAACGAACCTGTATCGCTCCGAGACCTTGAACGCCGATGACCTGCCCATCCGCCTGTGCGCGTACACGCCCTGCTTCCGGAGCGAAGCCGGCTCCTACGGTCGCGATGTCCGAGGCATTATCCGGCAGCACCAGTTCCAGAAAGTGGAGCTGGTTAAGTTCACGCGTCCGGATCAGAGCTACGAGGAACTGGAGAAACTCACGCGCGATGCAGAAGACATTCTTGAGAGGCTCGGTTTGCCGTACCGCCGCGTCGTGCTGTGCACCGGTGACATGGGTTTTTCTTCGGCAAAGACCTTCGATATCGAGGTTTGGCTGCCGGGCCAGAATGCGTATAAAGAGATTTCGTCCTGTTCCAATTTCGAGGCGTTTCAGGCGCGGCGCGCCAATATTCGGGCAAAGGCCGGCAAGGGTAAGTCGGAATTCGTACACACGCTCAATGGCAGCGGGCTCGCAGTAGGCCGGACCTGGGTTGCAATCCTCGAGAATTACCAGCAGAAGGACGGCAGCGTGGTAATTCCCGACGCGCTGCGGCCGTACCTCGGCGTGGAGCGGATAGAGCCTCCCAAGCGATAACCAAACAATTTACGCCATCCACTGCGGATGCTGCGCCGTGCCGTCGAAGATCGTGGTGGTCTTGAACGGCTCGAATTTGCCAGTCATGGCGGCTTGTTTCGTTTTCGCAAGCAGCGCTTCCACCTGGCCGGAACTCATGGGCTTAAATGTACGCGCGGCTTCAAAGGCCTGATCCAGGTACTCCAGCCTCTCGCATCCTGTAATCACGACTGAAGTGGGAAGCGTCAATGCGTAATGCAAACACTCGATTGGCGTGACCACTCCGCTCTTGAGCACATTGCCATTGCCCATCGGTTTCATCCCCAGGACGGCGATGCCTCGCTTGACGCACTCCGGGACCACGTGGCAGGCGAAGCTGCGAAAATGCGCATCCATTACGTTCAGCGGCATCTGGCAGGCGTCGAAATGAAAACCCTGCGCATCGGCCTGCTCAAGCATTCGCAAATGCACGATGGGGTCTTTGTGACCGGTAAAGCCGATATAGCGGATTTTGCCGGCTTTCTTGGCTTCGAGAAGCGCCTCAGCCGGACCCTCGAAGAAACGGTCCGGATCTTCCAGGCGGATGTTTTCGTGGAATTGCATGAGGTCAATGACGTCCGTCTGAAGCCTTTTCAGGGACTCGTCGATCTGCCGCGCCGTCCCTTGTTTCGTCCGGCTGTCAAATTTCGTCATGAGAAAAGCTTTTTGCCGGTAGCCGTCCCGCAGGGCGTCACCCATCCGGCGCTCGCTTTCGCCGTCGTGATAATCCCAGCAATTATCCAGGAAGTTTATACCTCGATCGAGCGCGGTACGGATGAGCCGGACGCCAACTTTGGGATCATCCGGCTCGCCGATGTGATACCCGCCGAGACCGATCGCCGATACCTGTACGCCTGTCGTTCCGAGCGTACGGTAGATCATGCCGCTTGATGGAGGCGGGGTGGCAGCCGCAATGCCGGCGCCGGTTACAATGCCCAGCGCGTCTCTCCTGTTCATGACCGGACCTCCCTTCGTTCAAATAGGATTCGAACTTCCGCACTGCAGGGCCGTCGATCGCTCGATGCGGGCGCCTCGTTGTTCCTGCGCGCCATTGTCGCCTATGCACAAATAAGATGCCAGCTGAGCCCCAGGATTTCAAACCAAGATCCTGCGGGATGGCTGCGCCGGCCGTAGCGGGCGATTCAGCTGAGCATGTTCCGGCTTCAAAGCAACCGACTCCGTCCACGTTACATCGAATGTAATAGAGGTAACGATATGCTGAGACTAGGGCGGTTAGCATTTATGGCGGCGCTGGCCGGTTCGGTTGCGCTGTTTGGTGCGATTCCGCCCCATCCTGGCGTGCTCAATTACGTTGAGGGCGCCGCCACAATTGACGGAACGGGGTTGAATTCGAAATCGATCGGGTCGGCCGAACTGGCGCCCGGACAGATATTGTCGACTACAGAAGGGAAAGCTGAGTTATTGCTGACGCCGGGCGTGTTCCTGCGGCTGGGTGATAACAGCGCCGTCCGAATGATCTCTCCTGGGCTGACGGACACCCGCGTACAGCTTCTGAATGGCCGTGCGATGGTGGAAGCCACGGTTGTTCATAAGGAAAACAACATCCGGATTCAGGAAGGCGCAGCGCAGATCGCTCTGCTGAAGAGCGGGCTCTACAGCTTCGATGCCGATCGGGGTCTCGTCGCGGTTTATGACGGCAAGGCTCGGGTTTCCGCGGATGATCGCTCGGTAGAGGTAAAAGGCGGCAGAGAAGTCAACGTGAACGAGCCGCTGAAGGCAGAGAAGTTTGACAAGAAGGCGGCAGCAGAAGCAGATCCGCTCTACGCCTGGAGCAAAGTTCGCTCCGAGTACCTGTCTGAAGCGAGCGCCGCGAGTGCCAGAACGGTAGTGGTGAACAACTATGGCTGGTTTGGCGGGGGATGGTATTGGAATCCCTGGTTTGGGGCGTATTCGTTCCTGCCGGGCGACGGCCTGCTGTATAGCCCCTTTGGCTGGGGCTTCTACTCGCCGTTTGTGTTCTACGGTTCGACGTATTATTACTACACTCCTCACGTACACCGCAGTCCGGGAGTGATCGCTGGCGCGGGGCGGGTAAACTCGGGCATCCACCCGCGCCTGGGACCCGGAATCGGAGGCCCTGGAGCGAGCAGCTTCTCGCGGCCGGGCGGATTGAACGGCGCACGGATGTCGGGTGGCGCGCGCGGCTTCGGCGGCCACCGCTGAAATCATTGAGGTTGGCGGCTGACGCGAGCGGCTGAACTGAGTTCAGCCGCTCGCAGTGTCAAGCGCGCCCGGCGGCCGGCGCCTTCAACTCTTTCGCGTGCCGCCACAAGCGCTCCAGGTCGTAGTATTCCCGCGCGCTGTCGGAAAAGACATGGACGATGTAGTCGCCGTAATCTGCCAGCACCCACTCCGCGTTCTGAAATCCCTCGACGCTGATCGGATGTTCTCCGCGCTTTGCGAGTTCTTCGCCTACAGCTTCGCTGATCGCCTGAATCTGGCGAGGGTTCGCTCCGCTACAGATGACAAAAAAGTCCGTAAATGAGGCGATCTCGCGGAGATCGAGCACGCGGATGTCGTAAGCCTTTTTGGATTCTGCGGCGCGGACGGCAGTAAGCCAGAACGGGTCTGTATTGGACGGCGCTTCCGGCAGTGACACCCCTTCTCTATGATAGCGAACAGGCGCCGGGCTGAGGAATTCAACGAACCCCCTGTTATACTGGAACTACATGCGTTTTCTCCGGGTTGCAGGAGTGTTTCTGTGCGTATTTCCCGTGCTCGCGCAGAAGCCTTCCGAACTGTCGCGAGCCGAGAACGAGATTGAGCGACTAAGACAGCTGGTTGCTGCGGGCGCAGTTGCCCCGGCGCGTCTTGAGGAAGCCGAGGCGGCCCTCGGAGACGCGCAGGATTACGAAATCCTTCAGCGGACGCTGTTTGGCAATCTCTCGGCGCAGGATTTGACCGAAGATCAGGGTCGCCAGATGATCGCGGCGGCGCAGCGCCGGTACGACCGCCAGCAGAAGAAGCTTGAACAACGACAAAAGCTGGTTGATGCTGGCGTGATGGCGCGGGGCGAACTGCAAGCGCTCGAGGAGGAGCTGGCGAGCCGCCAGCTTACCCTGGATCTCGCAAATTCTCGAGCGAAGCTGATCGAACAGATTATTGCGTCGGCGCGGCGTGAGTTCGAGCTCGAACAGGGCGGCAGGATGCAGACCGCAACCTCCGCGGTGGACAGCGCCGTCATGGTGCATTTTGAGGGCGACGGGCAGATTTCGCCTGCCGACATTCGACGCATCGCGGAGGCGTACCAGCGCGAATTTCACAAGCCGCTCCCGGTCAGCGCTAATGGCGAGACGAATGCGCATCGCGCGCTCGGCTTTGACCATCGCGGCCGCGTGGACGTCGCCTTGAACCCCGATCAAAAAGAAGGCGTCTGGCTCCGCGCATATCTCGAGAAAAACGACATTCCGTATTACGCATTCCGCGCAGCCGTTCCCGGCAAAGCGACCGGCGCGCACATCCATATCGGCCCTGGCAGCGCTCGGCTGCGCGCCGCCGATTGATTTATGGCCGACTCCCTCCGCGTCTTTCTCACCGCCGAGCAGATCCACAGACGCATCCAGGAACTAGGCGCTCAAATCGACAAGGACTATAATGGCGGCCCGGTCTATCTCATCGCCATTTTGAAAGGCGCCTGTTTTTTTCTCGCCGATCTGGCGCGCGCAATGAAGACGCCCGCGCGGCTTGAATTCATGGGCATCTCGAGCTATGGCCGGGGGAAGACGTCTTCAGGCGAGGTCCGCGTCACCAAGGATCTGGACGTATCGATTGAAGGCTATGACGTTCTCATCGTCGAAGATATTGTCGACAGCGGGGTTACGCTGACATATCTGATCGGGCTGTTGAGTCAGCGTAAGCCGAAGTCGCTTCGCATCGCTGCGTTGATCGACAAACCAGAACGACGCCTGCGTCCGGTGGACGTCGCATATGTCGGGTTCCAGATTCCGGATGAATTCGTAGTCGGCTATGGCCTGGATTACGCGGAAGACTACCGAAACCTTAAAGATATCTGCATCCTGGCATAGCCCTGGAACCGCGACGCGATGCTAGTCCCCTCGTAACCAAAGGGGTATTGGAAGAATCCAATCAAGTGGGTTAAATTTAAGTCAGGCCATGGGCGCCCCAGCCACAGCTCGTCCCTTTCTTTTTGGCTGCGACTGAGCGCAGCTCCCCCGGCGCTCATCTGAATTTCCCGCAGAACTTGCAAGGAGTAAAGCTATGTCTACGACGGAGGCAGTGCGTCCGGACCTTCCTCGTATCATAACGGAGCTGCCCGGTCCACGCGCCCGCGCAATCATTGAGCGAGACCGCAAGGTCATCTCGCCCTCCTACACGCGGTCGTATCCCCTGGTTGCGGAGCGGGCCGAAGGCGCAATGGTCCATGATCCCGACGGCAACCGCTTTCTGGATTTCAACGCCGGGATCGCCGTTGTGGCGACGGGCCATTGCCATCCCCAGGTGGTCGAGGCTATTCAACGCCAATCGGCGCAGCTTATCCACATGTCCGGCACCGATTTTTACTACGAGAGCATGGTGACGCTGGCGGAGCGCCTGGCCGCAGTGGCGCCGGGCGATGTCCCGCGCCGGATCTACTTCGGCAACTCCGGCACGGAGGCGACCGAAGCGGCCATGAAGCTGGCGCGCTATGCAACTGGCCGCGATAAATTCATCGCGTTTTTCGGCGGTTTTCACGGGCGCACCTTAGGGTCCCTGTCTCTGACGGCCAGCAAGAGTGTTCAGCGGAAGGGTTTTGGCACGCTGCTTGGGGGTGTTTTTCATGCGCCTTATCCGGACCCGTATCGATCCGGAAAATCGCCTGCCGAGTGTGCAGCCGAGTCGCTGTCCTTCATTGAAGACACCCTGTTCCGCACGATCGCGCCTCCCGAGGAGGTGGCGGCGATCATCTTCGAGCCCGTGCAGGGCGAAGGCGGGTACGTGGTTCCACCGCCAGAATTCTTGCGCGGTCTGCGCGACATCGCTGACCGCCGCGGCATTCTGATCATTGCAGACGAAGTTCAGACAGGAATGGGGCGCACAGGGCGATGGTGGGCTTGCGACCACTTTAATTTTGTTCCCGATATTCTGACCACAGCCAAGGGAATCGCCAGCGGGCTGCCGCTCAGCGCGATGATCGCGCGCGCTGACTTGATGACGTGGGCGCCCGGGGCTCACGCTTCGACCTTCGGCGGCAATCCGGTGGCGGTCGCGGCGGCGCTCGCCACCATGGATCTGCTCGAAGGGGGACTTATAGAAAACGCCAGGCGCATCGGCGCGCACATGATGGCGCGTATGCGCGAATGGCCGCAGCGATTCGGTCACGTGGGCGAGGTCCGCGGCCTCGGACTGATGATTGGCATTGAGCTTGTGCTGGACAAGAGCACCCGCGAGCGCGCACCCCAACTCCGCGACCGCGCGGTCAGGCTCGCTTTCGAACACGGCCTGCTCATTCTTGGCGCGGGACCCAGCTCGCTCCGCCTCAGTCCCCCGCTGGTGATCACTCGCGATCAGGCGGATTTCGCCATGGATGTGCTGGAGTCGTGCTTGCGGCAGTTGGACTGATTCATCCACAAGTAACGAACCTGACGCGTACCGACGGCGCAGGCGCCCGCATCTAGTGCATTTGACGCTCTTTAACCAGAGGAGACGTCGTGAACGAGTCGCCGATGATGCACCAGCCGCATTTCAAACATCTGGCTGACAACGATACCTTTCTCAGGCCAGAGGATTTGCCAAAGTTTGACGAAGTGATTGACTGGCTCCTGGAAAAAAAGCGGCAGGGCTATAAGATGGTCAACTCCGCGTCCCGTATCCAAGCAATCCTGCCAGCCGCACTGCTTTTCAACCCTGAACCATATCGTGGGCTACTGTTACAACGATACTCGCGTGATCCGCTGGCTCTTCAAACAAGCTGCGCGAGGATTTCAAGGCCTGACGAATTTTGATTAAGTCAGGCCCTTGCTCGCAGGCTGAGAAGCGCGGCGAGAACGAAGCCGGCGCGCTGGAGAAGTTCGCTCGAAAACTCGAT
>Ga0070740_10003801_pt1 | contig 15569 bp, 10 predicted proteins | sample Coa_R2_FD_67286 | JGI IMG/M metagenome (GOLD analysis project Ga0070740, IMG submission 67286) | Surface soil microbial communities from Centralia Pennsylvania, which are recovering from an underground coalmine fire - Coalmine... | ecosystem: Environmental > Terrestrial > Soil > Unclassified ... | reverse complement strand
CGCAGCACCACGAGCGTTGGGACGGGACGGGCTACCCCGTCGGCCTGCGCGGCGAGCAGATTGATTTGAACGCGCGCATCTTCGCCGTCGCCGACACGTTCGACGCCATCACGAGCGACCGCGTCTATCGAAAGGGCAGGTCATACGGCGCGGCGGTCGCCGAACTCGAAGAGTGGGCGGGAAGACAGTTCGATCCCGAAGTGGTCGAGGCGTTCCGGCGCGTGCCGCGAGAGGAGTGGGACGAGTTGCGCCGGGCCTCGCTGATGAAGAACGCGGGGGAAGCGTCCGGGGTCTTGGCCGCGTCCGCCGGCAACGTCGGGAGCGGCGCGGCGCTCGGCAACAACGCGGCGGAAATTTCAAACGCCGCCCGGCCCCTTCCCCTCACCTTCAACCGCTGAAGGCTTTAAAGCCGACGGCAGTTGCGCGCCCGCGTCGCCGCCGCGGCCCGAAGGCCGGCCAAGAGACATCACAGGCCATGTCTTACGACATTCAACCGGCGGCGACCGCCGAGGCGGCGATGCCGCACGAGTATCTCGAAGAGAGCGACCGGCGCATCCTCGTCGTTGACGACGAGGAGCAGGTGCGAGACCTCTACTCGATGTTCCTCTCCGACGGCTACGAGTGCGCGACGGCCCCCTCGGCGGACGAGGCGCTCGCGATGCTGGCGCGCGAGGAGTTCGCGCTCGTCATCTCGGACATGATGATGCCGGGCCGCAACGGCGTCGAGCTTCTGCGCGAGATCGTCGTCCGCTTCCCCGACACGGTCGTCGTCATGTGCTCCGGCGTTGACCGCACGCAGCGCGTCCTCGACGCCGTCCGCCTCGGCGCTTACGACTACCTCATCAAGCCGTGCGACCTCGACGTGTTGGCGCTCACGGTCGAGCGCGCGCTCGAACGCCGCTCGCTGCTCCGCGCCGCGCGCCGCTACAAGCTCGACCTCGAACGGCGCAACGAGGAACTGCGCCGGAGCAAGGCCGAGCTTCTGCGCCTGCAATCGCAGATCGTCCAGAACGAGAAGATGGCCTCCCTGGGGCAGTTGGCCGCGGGCGTGGCGCACGAGCTGAACAACCCCGCGGGCTTCATCCAGGGAAACATGGACGTGCTCGACGAGTGCGCGCGCGGGCTGGAACGTCTGCTCTCCTTCTACGACTCCGTGCCGCTCGCCGCCGACGTTGCCGTGCGCGTCCGCGAGATCAAGGGGGCGATTGATTACGACCACACCATCGCAGACCTCCGCTCCATCGTCGCCGACTGCCGCGTGGGCGCGGAGCGCATCTGCGATGTCGTGCAGAACCTCAGAACCTTCTCGCGGCTCGACGAGGCCGAGTTCAAGAAGGTGGACATCCACGAGGGACTTGAGTCAACGCTGCGCCTGCTCTCGCGCTACTACGGCAAGGGCGGCGCGGCGCTCTCGCGCGACTACGGCGGGCTGCCGCCGGTTGACTGCTTCGCGGGCCAGCTAAATCAGGTGTGGCTCAACCTGCTCGTCAACGCCGCGCACGCGGTCAAGGACGGCGGCGAGGTCTCGATCACGACGCGGCTCGAAGGCGACTCCGCAGTTATCAAGGTCAGCGACACCGGCTGCGGCATCGCGCCCGAAAACCTCTCGCGCATCTTCGACCCGTTCTTCACCACCAAGCCGGTCGGCGAGGGGACGGGCCTCGGACTCTCCGTCACCTACTCGATCATCGAGCGCCACCGCGGCACCATTAAAGTCGAGAGCGAGCCGGGCCGCGGCACGGCCTTCACCGTCACGATCCCCGTTGACGCTCCGCACGCCGAAGATTACGAGTGACGCGAGGCCGCCGGAAAATCCATCCGCGAAGGAAGAACAAGGAAGGGAATTGAACTGATGAACTACAAAATCATGGTGGTTGACGACGAGCCGGCGAACCTGCGCCTGCTCGAAAGGCTTTTCCGGCGCGACTACCACGTCCTCACGGCGGCGTCGGGGCAGGAGGCTTTGCAGTTGCTCGAACAGCACGACGTGGCGCTGCTCATCACGGATCAGCGGATGCCCGGCATCACCGGCATCGAGCTTCTGAAACGCACCGCCGGCTTCCGCCCGCACATGGTTCGCATCGTGCTCACCGGCTACACAGACATCGGCGCGCTCGTCGAGATGATCAACTGCGGGCAGGTTTACAAGTACATCACGAAGCCCTGGAACAACGACGACCTGCGAATCACGGTCGAGCGCGCCGTCCAGCACTACGAGACGAACAAGTCGCGCCACGAACTCGAACTCGCCAACCGCCGCCTCTCCGCCCGCCTGCAACAGATGACGCGCGCCGTCGTCCGCTCGATCTCCGACGCGCTCGAAGCCAAGGACGAGCACGTCCACGGCCACGCGCGCCGCGTCAGCGGCTACGCCGTCGCCGTGGGCCGCCGCCTGCGGCTCGACACGGCGACGCTCGAACAGCTCGCGCTCGCCGCGGTGCTGCACGACGTGGGCAAGATCGGCACGCCCGACGCGATACTTCTGAAGCCGACGCCGCTCACCGACGATGAGCGCGCCGTCATGCAGACGCACCCGGAGCGCGGCGCGCGTATGCTCGCGGGCGTGCCGGAGATGGAGGACGTGGCGGCAATCGTCCGCCACCACCACGAGCACTGGGACGGCACGGGCTACCCCGAAGGACTCGCGGGCGAGTTGATCCCGCTCGCCTCGCGCATCCTTCACGTCGCCGACGCCTACGACGCGATGACCAGCCCGCGCCCCTTCCGCGACAAGATAGACCACGACGCGGCGGTCGAAATCCTCAAACGGTCGGCGGGCACGCAGTTCGACCCCGAAGTCGTGCGCGCCTTCTGCGGACTCGAAACGCTCGCGCAGATTCGGCGCGGCATCGCCGAGGCCGCGTGCGGCGACGCCGCGTGGCTCTCGCCCGGCGCTTCGGTCAACGCCGCGCTCCTCTCGCGCGCAGACCTCGTCGGCCAGTTCATGTGCGAGCCTGCGCTGGCCGCGCGCGTTCTTCGCGAGGCGAACGCCGGGCGGGGAAGCGGGCCGACATTCGACATCGAGTCGGCCTGCGCGCGCGTCGGCGACGAGCGCCTGCGCGCGATCCTCACGAAATCGGGCGCGCGCAAATCTCACGGCCTCGACGACGCGCGGTTCAGGGAGCACTCGCTGCGTTGCGCCGTCGCCGCGCGCCTGCTCGCCGAGCAGACGGGCATACTCGCGCCGGACGAGGCATACGCCGTCGGCCTGCTCCACGACATCGGCGAGCTGCTGCTGCGCTCGCTCTTCCCCGAAGAGATGGAGAATATCGTCTGGCTCGGCGAGGACGCGCGCGTCGAGCGCGAGGTCGCGAGCTTCGGCCTCGATCACGCGCAGATAGGCGAGTGGATTCTCGAAGCCGCGGGACTGCCGCGCGCGCTCGGCGCGGCCATTCAGACGCACCACGACGCGATGCGAATCAACGCGCCCGCCGCACTCCTCTTGCACATGGCGAACATCATCGCCTGCGCCCAGTCGCCGACCGAGATCACCGCGCTCGACGCGCTCGGCTCCGACCGCCTCGCGCTGCTCCGCGTCACGCGCGCCGACCTCGCCCGCATCCACGAGCGCACCTCCGAAACGGTCGAAGGCCGCTGGATCGTCACGGCCTGAGGGGCCGCGCTGTAAACGAAGACACAAAGTAAGGACGAAGCCCCGTCAGAGGCGGCAGAGTGTAGCCCACGGCGTCGGGCCGTGGGGATAAAGCCAGGTAAGAATAATCAAGCCCCGGAGGGGCGAAAGAATTTCGTGCTTGAGTTTCAACGCACCCGAAACTCTTTCGCCCCTCAGGGGCTTCGATGTTTTTATTGTCGCCCGTTCCCGCGGCTCACGCCGTGGTACATTCTGTCGCCGCCTCCGTCGGCTCGTTTCTGCCGCCGACTTCCGTCGCCGAGTCTCAGCGTCGCACCAATCCAAAATCCAAAATCCAAAATCGGACGTTTTGCCTCCGAGCCGGGAACGGCATAAACTGTCGCCACAGCATTCAAATCAAACGAGCGAGGTGGCAGGCCGTGACTCCGACGAGAGAGGGAAGCGTGAAGACCGTCCAGACGACGCCGTTCGAGGGGCAGCGTCCGGGCACATCGGGGCTGAGGAAGAAGACGCGCGTCTTCATGCAGCCGGGCTACGTCGAGAACTTCGTGCAGTCGGTCTTCGACGCCGTGCGGCCCGACGAAGGCTTCGGCGGGCAGACGCTCGTCGTCGGCGGCGACGGGCGCTACTTCAACCGCGAGGCGATTCAAACCATCATCCGCATGGCCGCGGCCAACGGCTTCGCGCGCCTCCTCGTCGGTCGCGGCGGCATACTCTCGACGCCCGCGGTCTCCGCCGTCATCCGACGCCGCGAAGCCTTCGGCGGACTCGTCCTCTCGGCGAGCCACAACCCCGGCGGCATTGACGAAGACTTCGGCATCAAGTTCAACACGCGCAACGGCGGCCCCGCGCCCGAAGCGATCACCGAACGCATCTACGCCGAGTCGCAAAAGATCACGCGCTACCTGACAATCGAGCAACCGGACGTTGACCTCGAACGCGAAGGCTCGACGCGCGTCGGCGGGACGGAAGTCGTCGTCATCAACTCGCTCGAAGATTACACCGCCGTGATGGAAGAGCTGTTCGACTTCGACTCCTTGCGCGCGCTCTTCGCCGGCGGCTTCACGATGGTCTTCGACGCGATGAGCGCCGTCACAGGCCCCTACGCGCGCCACATCATCGAAGAGCTACTCGGCGCGCCCGCCGGCACGGTCATCAACGGCGAGCCGCTGCCCGACTTCGGCGGGCACCACCCCGACCCGAACCTCGTCCACGCCTCCGAACTCGTCTCGCGCCTCTACGGCGAAGACGCGCCCGACTTCGGCGCGGCCTGCGACGGCGACGGCGACCGCAACCTCATCCTCGGTCGCAGATTCTTCGTCACGCCCGGCGACTCGCTCGCGCTCATCGCCGAGCACGCGGCGCGCTCGATACCCGGCTACCGCGAAGGACTCGCGGGCGTCGCGCGCTCGATGCCGACGAGCACGGCGGTTGACCGCGTCGCGGAGAGTCTGGGCATTCGCTGTTACGAGACGCCGACGGGCTGGAAGTTCTTCGGCAACCTTCTCGACGCGGGACTCGCGACCATCTGCGGCGAAGAGAGCTTTGGCACCGGCTCGAACCACGTGCGCGAAAAAGACGGGCTGTGGGCCGTCCTGTGCTGGCTCACGATTCTCGCGACGACTGGCAAGTCAGTCGAAGAGATCGTGCGCGACCACTGGCGCGAGTTCGGTCGGAGCTACTACCAGCGCCACGACTACGAAGGGTTGGACGCGGCGGCGGCGGGAGAGATGTTGGACGAACTGCGCGGCAACCTCTCGGCGCTCGCGGGCACGCCGTTCGCTGACAGCCGAGTCGAGCGCGCCGACGACTTCAGCTACACAGACCCGGTTGACGGCAGCACGACATCGCGGCAGGGCATACGCATCTTCCTCGAAGACGGCTCGCGCCTCGTCCTTCGTCTTTCGGGCACGGGCACGGCGGGCGCGACGCTCCGCATCTACCTCGAACGCTTTCGCGAAGACGGCGGCGACGGAGACCTCGAAGAAATCCTCGCGCCGCTCGCCCGCGCCGTCCGCGACTTCCTCAAACTCCGCGAGCGCTTCGGCACGGACGAGCCGACAGTCATCACCTGAGCGCGCACGGAAGTCTGCAAAGCAATGTAAGTTTGAATTGTCGAAGGAATGAATCGGGGCGGAGTGATTTGAACACTCGACCTCTCGGTCCCAAACCGAGCGCGCTACCAGGCTACGCTACGCCCCGCGGTTGACTGACAAGCGCGACGTGATTTCGTCGTCGCGTAAGCTGTCGGCATTCTAAAGACCGCTTCACTCGCGGGTCAAGCCGCGTGTCGTGAGGCGCTCTCGGAGGAAGCGGCAGGCTTGGTCGAGGGCGCGTGCGCGGTGGCTGATTGATCGCTTTATCTCGTCGGGCAGTTCGCCGAAGGTCTGCGCGTGGCCTTCGGGGATGAAGACGGGGTCGTAGCCGAAGCCGCCCGTGCCGCACGGCTCGTGCGCGATGCGTCCTTCGCAGCGGCCCTCGAACGTCCCGACGGAGCCGCACGCGGGGTCTGCAATCGCGATGACGCAGACGAAGCGCGCGCGCCTCTCCGCGTCGCCGGTGGCGGCGAGTTCGTCGAGGAGCTTCGCCATGCGCTCGGCGTAGGTCGCGTGCTGTCCGGCGTAGCGCGCGGAATAGACGCCGGGCCTGCCGCCGAGCGCGTCAACCGCGAGGCCGGAGTCGTCGGCGAGCGAGAGCAACCCGCTCGCCGACGAGTAGTGCAGGGCTTTAAGCTTCGCGTTCTCGGCGAACGTCGTGCCCGTCTCCTCGGCCTCCGAGATCGAAGGGAACTCGGAGAGCAGGCGCAGGCGCAGCGGCAGTCCGGCGAGGCGCTGCGAAAGCTCTCTGATCTTGCCGGCGTTGCTGGTCGCGACGAGAAGCTCTATGTGCTGGGTCATGGTTGCTGAAAACGGCTCTCTCCTTTTCGCTTTGCAGACGACCTGCTTCGTCTTTTGAAACTCGCCGCGTGGCCCTTCGGACGTGAATGACGTTGCCCGCCGCGGCGTTCGTGTTTAGAATCGTGCCGTGGCGCGCGCCGAACCTCGCGGCGCGTGTCGAGTTGAAGTCTCGGAGTCCATTCTAAAATTCTGAAGCGCGCTTTGGCACGGGCCGCGGCAGCCCGGCGCGGACGCACACGAGTGAACGAACAGGGTCAACAGGGCAAGCAGGACGGGCAGTTCGCGCCCGCGCGCGAGTTCGCGCTGTGGCTGCGCGCCTTGCAGAGCTTCTTCAACACGGCCAACCACCCGCTCAGCGCCGACGAGCGCGCCGAGATCGCGACGCGCAATTTCAAGTGCGAGACGCGCGTCATCCACGACACGCTGCTGCGCTGCCTCCACCTGCTCGGAAGCTTCGAGCAGGGCGAGCAGACGCAGGGACTCTCCGACGCGAAGAACTCTCTGGGCGAGCTGTCCGACATGCTCAGGGACACGTTCCGCCTGAGCGGCGCGTTGCTCGAAGCCCCTTCGGTGAGCAATAGCGGCTGGGCCGGACTCGGAAGCGTCATCGAGCGCGAGTTGAAGCGCTCGGACGCCGCCGCGCAGATCGTCAAGGCCGGGCAGGACGCGGACGCCGCGCACGTCCCCGCGCCGCTCGTCGCGCTCGCGAAGGGCCTCGGCCCCGACGAGTTGGGCGAGGACATGCTCGCGATCTTCTTAAGGTTCGCGCGGCTGCTCGCGCTGCTCCGCTTCATCGAGTCTTCGCTGCGCGGCGACGCGAAGCTCAAGCGGCTGCTCGCGGTCTTCGCGCTCGTCAACGAGGAGACGCGCGCGCTGCTCGACTTCATCGAGGGGCGCGCGTTGCGCGTCGAGGGGCTTGAAAAGTCGGGGAGGGAGATACTCGACGGCACGGCCTACGCGATCAGGATGGAGCTGCGGAAGGCGTTCGAGCACGAGCTTGTCGGCTTCTGCTCGATACGACAGCCGCCGCAAATCTACGCGCGGGCCGAGAACGCCTGCGGACTGCTGCGCGACTGCTACCAGCAGTCCGTCGTCGCGCTCGCGCAGAGCCACGACCCGGCGCTCGCGGGCGAGCGACTGTTCGACTCGTTCGAGACGAAGCTCGAACAGTCGCTCGCGCTCCGCCGCGACCTCTGGCGCTTGATCCAACTCGTCCGCACGGCGTCGGCTGAATCGCTCACGACCGCCCAACTGCTCGAAGGGATAAACGACTTCCACGAGGGCAGCATCCGCCACCTGATGTACAAAGACTGGGAGCCGCTCGAACGCTTCGTCGAGGAGGTCGAGTCGGCGCGCACGCCCGCCGAACTCGCGCAGACGCTCCACCGCTTCGAGGCGTTCCTCGAAACACTCTTCGGGCAGGTGAACATGCGCGCCGTCCTCAACGGCCACCCATTCGACGCTAAGGAAGAGGTCAGAGGTTAGAGGTCAGAAGTAACTGCTTCCGAGTCGTCCTGCCTTAAGCTGAGCGGCGCGTGAGATGTTTACTGACCTCTAACCTCTGACCTCTGCTTTTTCAACGAGGCGCGAAGCGCGTGATGATCTCGCCGAAGAGTCCGAAGGGCGAGCGTGTCTTCTTCTCAAACCCGACATCCGCAAGCCGAGTCTCGCCGACGCTGAAGCCGCGCCGCGCGAGCGCCGCGTCGAGCGCGCCTTGGTCTTGAGTCTTCGCGCCGTTGCGACGCGCGAAGTAGGTGACGGCCGAGCGCGTCGAGTCGCGCTCGTCCGTGAGCGTCACGGCGAACGGCTGCTCGTCGAAGAAGTCTTGCGAGGCGGCTTTGAACGGCGCGGTGTTCTGAAGCGTCTGACCGGAGGCGTGCGCCGCGACAGAGCGCCGCACGTCTTCCTCCGAGCCGACGACGAGATAACCTCCGACGAACGCAGCCGCGCCGCGCTCGTCGTCGGGCGAGATCAGGATGTCAACGTCGCCCTCGTGTTCGGTTCTCGCGGCGCGACCGAGGCGCTCGCGCACCTGCGCTTGAAGCGCGTCGCGGTCGCGCACCGACGCGATCAAAAGCCTTCCCTCGCTCGCGGCGTCGAGCGTCGCCGTCGCGACCTCCGGCCCGCACGCGCGCAGGAACTCTCGCGGCTGCGCGATGCCCAGAGGCTTGAGCAGTGCTTCGAGCGCGAGCGTGATCGGCGTCGCGCGCAGAACGTCAACCTGCGACGAGAGCGCGACGCCGAGTCCGTGCCACGCGGCCTCGGCGGTGCGGAAGTCGTAGCGCGTGACCTGGTAAGTCTCCGGCGGGAGCAGCGCGCCCGCGCCTTCGCCGTTCGGGGCCGACGTTGCGAACGAAGCCTGCATTCGCTGGGCCGTGTCGCCGAGCAGTTCGAGGAAATAGTCGTCCTCGACGCGCCCGCCCGCGACGCGCGAACTCCATCCGAAGCCGCCGATGGTCTGGTTGATCAGTTGCGGCAGCACGGTCGCGAGGACGCTCTGAATCTTCGGGTCGGACGAGACGCCGCCGACGAACGCGGGCGCGAAGACCTCGACGACCTTCGCGGCGCTCCCCCTCGGCGCGAAGCCGAACGCGAGCGCGGTGTCCGCGCCGAGTCGCGCGCGCATCCCCTTCAACTGCTCGTTGCCGGCGAGGCTCGGTCGCGCGCCGCGCTTCACGTCAAGACAGGCCTTCACGACCGACTCGTCTTTGCCGACGACGACCTCGCTCTCGTAAACCGCCGCGACGATGGTGCGCCGCTCGCCGCCTTGCTCGGCCCACGTGAAGAAGGGAACGTCGTCAACCTCCTTGCGCTCGAACGCGACGCCGCCGTCGAACGAGCGCCGCGCGAAATCGCCGATCAGTTTTTCGACCGCCGACTTCACACGCCACTCGCTCGTGTGCGTCTCGACGACGAGCGCCGCGCGCGGCTTGTAGCTGAGAGCGTCGCCGGACTCAGCCGCCTCGAAGCCGAGCACCGCGACGGCGACCTGCGCGCGCGCGAGCACCACCGCGTCGCTCGGCCCAATGCCGGTGAATGAAATTAAATCCGTCAGCCGGTCGTTCGTCCCGCCCGTCTCGACGCCAGCCGCCGGCGCAAGCTCTTTCCAGTCGTCGGTCGAGGTGACGGCCTTGAGGATGTCGCGCAGGCTGTTCGCCTCGACGTAGATGATCGAGTCGGCGGGGACGTATGCCGCCATGTCAACCCTTTCGGGCCGTGCCCACCAGAGCCACGCGAAGGCCGCGAGCGCGAGCAGACAGATGACGACGAGCGTTATGCGAAACAAGCGCATGGAGGCTCATCCTAACGTTCGCCGCGAGCGTGAAGCAAGGCACGGCGCGACGCTTGACGCCGACTCACGTTTCGTCTCGCGAAACGTCCGAAGCGTTCGAGAGTTGGCCGGAGATAATCGAGAGAGGCGACGACTCAGGCCGAAAATCTGTCCTCCGTCGTGGCCGCGCGCATTTCTGGAAACTGGCCGGGAGCAATCCTGGAAGGCCGGTTAAATTGCGAAAAATAAGTAAGTTAAACGGTGCAAAATATTGATTGACAGGCGACGTTGCGCTGTTTTATAGTTTCTTTGGAAGGTGTCACGCGCGCCGTCCGCCTTTGAAGGCGAAGGGCCGCGGGACTCCGCAGACGAAGCGGCGCTGTTTCGGGGATGTTCTTACTGACCGAGGCTGCGCGCCGCGATTGAAACTCAACCGACAAAGGCACACCACGCGCGAGCGTGGGCCGCAAAGCTTACGGGAGTCGAATGCGCGAGGCGGCTTCGACTTGGCCGGGTTGCCGAAGGGGAGTCTCCCTTTTGAGCGGCAGCGAAGACGATTCAAAAGTCTTCGCCGCCCGCAGCGATCTTACTCCTGCCTTCGGAAGCTAAAGCGTCAGCCAGCACAGGCTTCATCTTAAATCCCCTCCTCAGGCGAGCACGCCGAACGCCGACCGAGCGCGGCGCTGTTCGACAAAACAGGCCGGCAGAAAAATGAACTCCGCAGCAACGAAGACGCAAACGCCGCGCTGCCACACGACTCACGCGAGAGTCCTGCGCGCGCGCGCGCGGCTACGACAGAACCGCATCAAGGGCGTTACGACCTCAAGGAACTGACAGACTATGTTTAGAAAAAAACTCGGCAACAAGGGCCTCGTCGGACTCGACATCGGCTCAAGCTCCGTGAAGGCGGTCGAGCTTTCGGGGAAGCCCGGCTCGCTCTCGCTCGTCAACCTCGGCTTCCAGGGACTTCAGCCGGACACGGTCGTTGACGGACAGATCATGGAGTTGAACGACGTGTCGGGCGTCATCGCCTCGGTCTTCGGCGGCGGCCAGTTCAAAACCGACCGCGTGGCCGCGGGCGTTTCGGGAAGCTCCGTCATCGTCAAGAACATCATCGTCCCGCAGATGACGCGCGAGGAGCTTGAGGAGTCAATCGACTGGCACGCCGAGGAGCACATCCCCTTCGAGATTTCCGACGTGAGCCTCGACTACCAGGTCGTCGGCTCCGGCGCGGACTCTCTGCACGTGCTGATGGCCGCCTGCAAGCGCGACTTCGTCGCCAACCTCAAGCAGGCGATCCAGCTCGCCGGCAAGCAGCCCGCCGTCATTGACGTTGACGCCTTCGCCTTGCAGAACTGCTACGAAGTCAACTACGAGCCTTCCGAGAACTCCGTCGTCGCGCTCCTCAACGTCGGCGCTTCGACGATGAACATCAACATCCTCCGCGGCGTCACGAGCGTCTTCACGCGCGACGTTTCGGTCGGCGGCAACCAGTACACGGCGCTCTTGCAGAAGGAACTCGGACTCACCTACGAGCAGGCCGAGGCCGTCAAGCGCGGCGGCGCGCAGCCCGACGCGGGCGGCGAGCCGGTTGACGTTGACGGCGCTCTCGAAACCGTCTCGGAGATGCTGGCGCTCGAAATCTCGAAGACGTTCGACTTCTACCGCGCGACCGCCGAGGACGGCGACGGCTCCGTGCAGAGGATTCTGATTTCGGGCGGCGGCTCGAAGCTCAAGGGCTTGCCCGAATACCTCTCGAACCGCTTCGAGATGCCCGTCGAGCGGCTCGACCCGTTCCGCAAGATCAAGGTTGACGCCCGCCGCTTCGACCCCGACTACATGCGCGAGGTCGTTCCCGAAATGGCCGTCGCCGTGGGACTCGCCCTGAGAGGAGTGGATGCTTAAATGATCAAGGTTAATCTCTTAGACTCCGTCACAGAGCGCTCGCACACCGCGGCGGTCGTCGAGCAGAAGGTCGCGAATCCGCGCGTCCGCTTCTGGATGGTCGGCGCGTCGGTCTTCGGGCTGCTCGCGCTGGTCATGGTCTTCGACTACGTCAGCGCCGCGGCTTCGCAGGCGTCGGCCAAGGCGGAGCTTGAGAAGCAGAAGCAGATCGCGGCGCAGATGGCGGCGGTCAACGCCGAGCAGCAGGAGCTTGAGAAGAAGCTCAAGGACATACAGACGCGCATTAATGCGATCAAGCAGCTTCGCACCTCGCAGCAGGGGCCGGTCTCTTTGCTCTCGCAGGTCAACTCGCGGCTGCCGTCCGACCCGGACTTCCGCCTCCTCGCCGTCGAGCAGAAGGGCGGCGACCTCACCATCGAGGGCCAGTCGCCGAACGAGTACGCCGTGACGCAGTTCGCGCGCAGCCTGGAATTCTCCGACGGGATGTTCGTCAACGTCGGCATCGAGGCCGACCGCAAAGAGGTGCAGGTCGATCAGGCCGACATTGACCCGAAGGCCGGGCCGGTTGACACGACCTTCAAGCCCGAAGTCTTCCACTTCAAGATCAAGTGCAAGTACGCGCCGAGCCAGCCCCAGCCCGCGCCGCAGACGGGTCAGCCCGCGAAGCCCGCGGCGCAGCCCGCGCCATCGAACCAGGTCGCACAGAAATAGCGCGCCTCAAACAGCACGGGAAGGAAACGGACGATGTTTAAAATAGAAGTTCTTCAAGAGAAACCCTGGTACCTGCAAGTTGCCGCGTTCTTCGGCGTCGCGCTCCTGATCTACGGCGTCTTCTGGTACTTCGTCACGTCGGGGACGCGCGCCGAGACGAGCGACATCGAGGCGCAGGTCGCGCAACTTCAGAGCGCGAACGCCGGGGCGGTCGTCGCCTCGCAGCGGCTCAACGAGTTCAAGGCCACATACGCGCGCGCGCAGGCCGACTACGAAGACCTCAAGGCCCTTCTGCCCGAGCAGCGCGAGATCACGATGGTTCTTCAGAACGTCCAGGATCGCGCGCGCGGCCACTTCCTCACGCTGCGCCGCTTCACGCCGAAGGACGAGGTGCAGCAGGACTTCTACACGGGCAAGCCCGTCGAGGTCGAGGTCACGGGGACTTACAACGACGTGGGTCAGTTCTTCGCGCAGCTCGCCTCCTACCAGCGCATCGTCTCGATCACGGACTTCAAGGTCGCGAAGCTCGGGAACGAAGCGAAGGGGCAGGACGCGAAGGACGGCAAGACCGTCAACGCGCAGTTCCTCCTGACGGCCTACTACATCTCGCCCGAGAAGTTGCAGCCCGCCGCGCCCGCGCCCGCGGGGCAGCCCGCCGCGCCGACGGCGGCCAACCCGGCCAGCCCGACTCAGGCGGCGACTCAGGCCGCGAACGCCGGCAAGTGAGAAAGAAACACTGATCGCAGGGAAGAGAACCATGAAGGAAAAACTGTTCAGCGCAATCAAGACGGTTTCGGCGGTCGCGCTCGTGCTCTCGGCGGCGGTCGCGGTCGCGGCGCAGACGGCGAGCACGACTTACCAGGGCGCGTCGAAAGACCCTTACCGAAAGTACGTGCCGCCCCTCAGGCGCAAGGCCCCGGAGAAGAAGGTCGTGCCCGTCGCCGTCCCGCCCATCCAGCAGCGCATTGACAGCTACAAGGCGCAGAAGCTCGCCGCGATGAACTTACAGCAGCCCGCGCCGAAGCCGACGACGGCGCTCACGCTCTCCGAGGTTCAGGTCATCGGCATCTTCCGCACGCCGCGCGGCTACGCGGCGATGGTCGAAGCCACGCCGATCAATCTCTCCTACGTCGTCTATCCCGGCGAGCGTTTCTACGACGGGATGCTCGTCGCCATCGAAGAGCAGCGGCTCGTCTTCCGACGCCAGACGCACTGGACTGACGGCCACGTGGATGTCGCCGTCGAGACCAAGCCCCTGCGCCAGCCGACGGTCGCCGACTCGCTGACCGCGCAGAAGACTTCCAACGAGAAGTCGGACGCGAAGCCCGCCTCGTCCGCCGACACGAAGGCCGAGGTCAACGCCTTCGTCGAGGCGCTGAAGGCGCTCGCCGCCGGCAGCACGCAGCAACAGCCGCAGTCGGGACAGGATTCTCAGGGCGCGCAGGCCAGTCAGAAGCCTTAGCCGCCATCGCGCCCCACGCCCGCCGAAGAAACTCACGCCCCGCCGTTCGAGCCTCAAGCCCGCCGACGATTTTGACCGGAGGTGAAGTAACGAAAGGCCGCGGCCCCGCCCGCGGCCACCATTTGACAACATGACCTTGCCGGCTGACCGCGTTGTGCGGCGCGCGCTTAGACGGGCGGCGAATTTTCGCCAGCCCGGCACGAGCGTTAGCGTGTGGCGGAGAGGCCGGAGGGGTGATGCTTCCGAAGGATGAAGAATATGGCTTACAAGAAAAATCTTTCCGCGGCCACGGCGAGAGGCGCGCTCGTCCTCGCGCTCGTGTGCACGCTCTCAAGTCTCGCGCTCGGCAGGACGCACGCCGCGTCCTCGACCGAGCGCCCCCCGCTCGTCGCGACCTCGCTCCGCGCGATCACGTCGGGCGACGCCACGCTGATCGAGATCGCGGGCACGGCCCCGATGCCCTTCAGCGTCAGCAGGCCCGACGAGCGCCGCCTCGTCGTCGAGCTTCCCGGCGTTGACTCGACGCAACTCTCGCCGGCCTACGCCGTCACCTCGCCGCTCGTCGAGCAGGTGACGGTCAACCACGTCCTCAAAGAAGGCGAGGCGGTGACGAGCCTGCAAGTCTCGTTGCGAGCGCCCGCGCGCGAGCGCTCGCACCTCGACGGCAACAGCCTCGTCGTCGAACTCACGCCCGACGCGTCGAAGGACAGGAAGGACGGCTCGTCGTCCGCCGCGGCGGACTCCGGCGCGCAGCAGTCGCGCACCTCGAACCCGAACCAGACGGCGCAGGTCTCGCAGGGCGCGCAGTACGGCCAGCCCGGCTTCGTCGGCGAGCCGATCAACCTCAACGTCGTCAACGCCGACATCCGCGACATACTCAACTACATCACCGAGCAGTACGGCGTAAACTTCGTCGTTGACTCTTCGGTCAAGGCCGTCCCCGTGACGATCAACGTGACGGACGTGCCCTGGAATTTCGCGCTCGACTCGATCCTGAAGGCGAACCGCCTCGGCATCGAAGTCAACGGCAACATCCTGCGCGTCGCCACTCTCGACGTGCTGAAGGACGAGGCGAAGATTCGCGCCGAGGAGGAGTCCGCCCGCGCGCAACTCCGCGAGGCGCAGCTCCAGAACGCGCCGCTCGTCACGGAGATCATCCGGCTCAACTACGCACGCGCCGGGGGCACGCTCGCGCTGGCCGCCGGCTCGACCTCCAGCTTCGCGGGCGGCAACACCCCGACGAGCTTCTCCGGCGGCACGGGCGGCGACGCTTCGGGCGGCAGCGGCGAGACCGGAATACTTCCGATCATCGCGCGCCGGCTCTCGAAGCGCGGCGGCATCGAGGTTGACGGTCGCTCGAACACGCTGATCGTCACCGACGTGAAGGAGAACATTGACGCCATCCGCCGCCTCGTCGAGCTGCTCGACCAGCCCGAACCGCAGGTCGAGATCGAGACGCGCGTCGTCGTCGCCAGCCGCAACTTCTCGCGCGACCTCGGCGTGCAGCTCAACGCCATGGCAATCTCTTCGCGCGGCGGGCTGGCCGGCATCAACACCGCGCCGGGCGCTCCCACCCCGCCCCCCTCGAACATCCTCGGCCCGCGCCCCCTCGGCGTCCCGCAGAACATCACCAACCCGACGGGCGCTCTGGGCGCGGCCAACCCGAACACGGTCATCGGCCTGACGACCGGCATCTTCGGCACGGCGCAGATCAGCGCGCTCATCACCGCC
>Ga0070740_10003799_pt1 | contig 15579 bp, 15 predicted proteins | sample Coa_R2_FD_67286 | JGI IMG/M metagenome (GOLD analysis project Ga0070740, IMG submission 67286) | Surface soil microbial communities from Centralia Pennsylvania, which are recovering from an underground coalmine fire - Coalmine... | ecosystem: Environmental > Terrestrial > Soil > Unclassified ... | reverse complement strand
CGGTCCAGCGGGAGCGCAATCCGCAAGCAGCGCAGCCCTCCGGCAACAATCAGCAGCCGCAGCAGGGGACCCAGGCCGCCCCAGGCCAGCAATCGGATCCCGTCTGGAATTCCGCGCCGCCTCCGGGCACGTTCTCGCGGTGATCATGTTGTAGCGTTTTGACCCGTGTCGAGATGATTTGGGCAGTTCTAGTCGCTGTCGTATTCGCTACAACGGTGGCAGCACCGGTCCGCGCGGCAAAAAGCTGCACAGCGCAATACGGCACCTGTTTCAACCTCTGTCGGCAATACGGATTTGGCAGACGGCGGGTCGACCATCCCCACCCGCAGTCAGCCGCAACTTGCCACGACCACTGCATCGGATGGAAATCTGCTTGCCTCCAGAGCGGCTGCTGGCCCGGTGATCTGGTTCAGGTCTGCGGATTGCAGAAGCGGTAGGGCGACATTCGGGGCAACGGCGATCCCTGAATGACAACGAAACGGTTTCGCGCTAGCCCCATCCCGCATGAGCTTCACCGTCGCCATTATCGGCCGACCCAATGTGGGCAAATCGACCTTGTTCAACCGGCTGGTGGGGCGCCGGCTGGCGCTCGTCGACGACCGCCCCGGCGTCACCCGCGACCGGCGCGAGGGTGAAGCAAAACTCGGCGACCTGCGCTTTACCGCGATCGACACCGCAGGCCTCGATGAGGCGGGGCCGCAGACACTTGCCGGCCGCATGCGCGTGCAGACGGAAGCCGCAATTGCGCAGGCCGATGTCATCTTGTTTCTGATCGACGCCCGTCAAGGCTTGGTGCCAATCGACCGTGCGTTCGCCGAGCTTACACGCCGTTCCGGAAAGCCGACGATCGTCGTGGCCAACAAGAGCGAGGGAGCGGCAGCTGAGGCCGGGCAGATCGAAGCCTATGCGCTCGGTCTCGGCGAGCCGGTGCCGATTTCGGCCGAACACAACGAAGGGATGGCAAATCTCTATGAAGCCTTGCGCGCCGCATTGCCCGGCGACACAGCCGCGGCTGAACCCGAGCCTTCCGCGAGCAAAGCACAGCCGATCCGGGTCGCCATCGTCGGGCGTCCCAACACTGGGAAATCGACGCTCATCAATCGCCTCCTCGGTGAGGAGCGTCTGCTCACGGGACCGGAAGCCGGCATCACGCGCGACGCCATCGCCGTCGATCTGCATTGGCAGGGCCGCCAATTCCGGCTTTACGACACTGCCGGGCTGCGGCGCAAATCCCGCATTGAAGAAAAGCTGGAAAAGCTCTCAGTCGCCGACGCGCTCAATGCCGTCCGCTTTGCCGAGGTTGCCGTGGTGCTGATGGATGCCGAGCGTCCGTTTGAGGAGCAGGATCAGCGTATCGCCGATCTCGTCGAGCAAGAAGGGCGCGCCTTGGTGCTCGCCGTCAGCAAATGGGACTTACAGGAAGCCAAGCCCGGCGCGATCAAGAGGCTGCGCGACCTCGCCGCGGAGAAGCTGACGCAGATCAAAGACGTGCCGCTGGTCGCCGTGTCCGGGCTGACCGGCGAGGGACTGGATCGTCTGCTGCAGTCCATCCTGGATGCCTACGCGGTCTGGAATAAGCGGGTGCCGACGGCCGCCCTCAATCGCTGGTTCGATAGCGCGCTGGCAGAGCATCCGCCGCCGGCAGTCTCCGGCCGCCGCCTCAAGCTCAATTACATCACGCAGGCAAAGACGCGGCCGCCGAGCTTTGTCCTGTTTTGCACTCGCGCCGATGCGGTGCCTGATGCCTACAAGCGCTATCTGGTGAATTCGCTGCGCCAAAGCTTCGATCTGCCCGGCACGCCCATTCGTCTGACGCTGCGGGAAAAGGACAATCCCTTCAAAGGCCGCGTCCGGCGCGGCCGGTAATCTGTAACCTCTTGAGTTCCGCCGCTTGGTGGAACCCGCCCTGAATTCGGGCGTTGGGTTGCGCGCGAACGCCTTCATGGCGGCCGCGGTGACCCCATGGAGGAATGTGCATGGACAAAAAGGTTGCGGGACTGCTGGGCAGCGTGGCTGCCTTTACGACCGTTGGAGCCGCGCAAGCGGCAACGCCGGGTAATATCAACGCCGGCGAGGCGTTGCAGGCCTCCTCATACGCCGACCTGCTGACGCCAATCGCCAATGCCAAGGAGCTTCTGATCGCGGACGACAACGCCCGCGCCTCGGCGCCCAGCGAAGATATGCAAATGGCGCAAGTGACGATCTCGGTGGGCCATCATCACCACCATCATCATCGCTACCATCGCCGCGTGATCATCAGGCGGCACTACCGGCACCACCATCATCATCACCATCATCACCACCACCACCACAGCAATTATATGGCCGTCCCCCGCGGCAACGCGTGAAGACGTCGTAGCAGAAACGACAGCGCCGGACGATCCGGCGCTGTCGTTTTGTTTACCGATGGGTGCTAGGTCTTTTCGCGGGCTTTCGCTTTCGCCGCTCTGAGAATGTGGCGATAGGTGCCGTCGAACACAGTATCGGTCGACGAGGTCCACATCGTTTCTTTTGAAAGCGTGTCGCGGCTGGCGTGGATTCGCCGGCCACGCATTTCGCGTTCGGCGGCCTCGTCTTCGTCCATCATCACCAGATTGAATTCCGGTTCGGCAGGCAGAATTAGAATCTGCATGAACGGCTCACGAGGGCGGAAGACATGTGTCACGCCCGGCGGAGGTGCCTTGAACACAACGAAAGAAATCATCGGCCACCAACTGGTGCGCAACAGCGCCGGGACCGCCAGCGGCACGTCGTCGACCGGCGATGTGTAGTAGCGCGGGTGCGGTTCGGTTCGCACCGCCATGTCGTCGCTGACCTTAAGATCGAGCAGGAGCTGATAGGTGTAGTAGTTCTCGCCGAAAGCACGAAACGGCGGCCAGTTGCGCCCCGTTCCTGGGTCTGGGCCAAAGTCGCCGTCGAGCACGACCCTGCCGTTCTGCTGCGTCACGCGCAGCTCGTTGTCGTACGGATAGAACAGCTCAATGCCGTATTGCGCGCCTTCGGTGAATGGAATGCAGTGCCAGGCATATTCGTGCGACCCGTCGCGCCGAGGCTCCGGCTTACCCGCCCATCCTGGCATTTCGAGCTTGGTGCGGCGCGGAGCAAGCCGCGGTTCGAACAAGCGATATTTGACGATATGCATTCACCCCCCGCTGGCGTCATCCTGGCGGTATGCAGGTCGGGCAGGGAACGCAAGCGACCATAAAAAAGTTCCGCGCTAGGACGGTGGCCGGAGACTCAGAAACCTGCCTTCGCGGAAATCGTAAAGTCTGCCGTTCTCGACGCAATGTGGCAGACAGAGCGGCACAATGGCTTTCACGACCTCCTCCGGCGCCGGCAGCGTTTCCTGTTCAATGCCGGGAAACGCCGTCTGCATCATGCGCGTGCGGGTCTGCCCGGGGCTGAACAAATTGACACGCACGGGCGTGTTGGCGCACTCGGCGGCGTAGGTGCACACCAGCGCGTCGAGCGCCGCCTTCGATGTGGCGTAAGCGCCAAAATAGGGGCGTGCCATCCAGGCAAGCCCAGACGTGACGAAAACCGCGCGTCCAGCATCTGATGCTCTTAGCAGCGGATCGCAGGCGCGGATCAGATGCCAGTTCGCAGTGGCGTTGACGGCTATTACCTCGTCCCAGTGTTTCGGTTCGATGTGTGGCACCGGCGACGGGGTCGTCAGCAATCCCGCATTGCCGACCAACACGTCGAGCCGCCCGTAGCGTTGGTGAAGCGCGCCGGCGAGCCGCACAATGCCGTCGGTGTCCTTCAGATCGAGCGGGACCAATGTGGCAGTCGATCCCGTCGCGTTGATTCTATCGTCGAGCTCTTCAAGGCCGCCGACCGTACGCGCGACGGCGACGATATGAGCGCCAGCTTTGGCCAGCTCCAGCGCCAGCGCCGCACCGATGCCGCGCGACGCTCCGGTGACGAGCGCGACGCGGTCGGCGAGCGGTTTTGGATTGTCGGCCATATTTATTTTTGTTGGCCCGCCTTGTGGACGGCATCCACGCCTTGAATGCCGCATCTTTTAAAGAAGCGCATGGCGAGGACAAGCCCAGCCACGACAGCAAAGTGCGGTCAAACGGCTTCGGATAGCAGCGACAATTGTCGCGGGCTGGCCTCGCTGGCGTCGAGGTCTGTGAGGTTCGTCGGGTAATCGCCGGTGAAGCAGTGGTCAGTAAATTGTGGCCGCACCGGATCACGGCCCGGCAAGCCCATTGCTCTATAGATCCCGTCAACGGACAGGAAGGCCAGCGTATCGGCGCCGATGAACCGCCGCATGCCCTCGAGATCGTGAGTGGCCGCGAGCAGCTTGTCGCGCTCGGGCGTGTCGATACCGTAGTAATCGGGATGCGTAATGGGCGGCGAGGCGATGCGGAAATGCACCTCCTTGGCACCGGCGTCGCGCATCATCTGCACGATCTTGCGTGAGGTGGTGCCACGTACGATTGAATCGTCCACCAGCACGATACGCTTGCCGGCGACTACGGCCCGATTGGCGGAGTGCTTGAGGCGCACGCCTTGATCGCGGATCGCCTGCGTCGGCTGGATGAACGTGCGGCCGACATAGTGGTTGCGGATAATGCCGAGCTCGTAGGGGATGCCCGCCTCCTGCGCGAAACCCACGGCAGCCGGTACCCCTGAATCCGGGACCGGCACGATCACGTCGACCGAAGCCGGCGCCTCACGCGCAAGCTCGGCGCCCATCGCCTTGCGTACGTCGTACACGTTGCGGCCGCCGACGATCGAGTCCGGCCGCGAGAAGTAGATGTATTCGAAGATGCACGGGCGCGGGGCCATCGGCGGAAACGGCTTGTGCGACTGCGCGCCGTCCTCATCGAAGACCACCACTTCGCCGTTTTCCACGTCGCGCACATATTGCGCGCCGATGATGTCAAGAGCACAGGTCTCGGAGGCGAGGATCGGACAGCCGTCGAGGCGGCCGATCACCAGCGGGCGAATGCCGAGCGGATCCCGGGCGCCGACGAGCTTTTTGTTGGTGAGACCGACGAATGCGTAAGCCCCTTCGAGTTGACGCAGGCCTTCGATGAAGCGGTCGACAAAGCGGTTGCGACGGGCGCGCGCGACCAAGTGCAGGATCACCTCGGTATCAGTGGTCGACTGCATCATCGCGCCTTCGTGGACGAGTTGCCGGCGGAGCGCGATGCCGTTGGTCAGGTTGCCGTTGTGGCCAATGGCGAAGCCGCCGCCTTCCAACTCCGCGAACAGCGGCTGCACGTTGCGCAAGATGGTCTCGCCGGTGGTGGAATAGCGCACGTGCCCGATTGCCGACATGCCGGGCAATCGATCAATCACCTCGCGGCGCGCGAAGGTATCGCCGACGAGACCAAGCCGCCGCTCGGAATGAAAGCGCTTGCCGTCGAAGGAAACGATGCCGGCGGCTTCCTGGCCCCGGTGTTGCAGCGCGTGCAGGCCGAGCGCGGTGATAGCGGCGGCATCGGGATGCCCGAAAACGCCAAACACGCCACATTCCTCGCGCAGGCGGTCGGCATCGGGATCAAATTCGCTGTCGGCCGGCACGGGTTGTGGCTCAAGCTGCTGCATTGTTACTGCGTTCTCGTGGCCGGTTGCGATTCGGAGCGCTGATCGGGACCGCTATCCGGCGGCTCCTGCTCTTCCGGCCCGCGTTTCTTGAGTCGCTGCAGAATCGTCTTTTCGGGATCATCGGGCAACATGGAGATAAGCCATTGTCCCGTACTTTGTAGGACCACGCGAGATTTGGCATCGCGTACCCATTCCGGCTGACTTTTGTCGGGTACCAACCAGGCGAAGAACAGGAAAGCCACAACCACAATGATCAGCCCACGGCCGAGGCCGAACAGGAAACCGAGCGTGCGATCGAGCGCGCCGACGCGGCTGTCGAGGATCATGTCGGAAACGCGCACGGTGACGACGGAAACGACCAGCAGCGTGATAAGGAAGATACCGCCAATGGTCGCCACAGCCGCGACCATGTCGCTGTTGATATAGCTTTTCGCGACAGGCAAGAGCCGCGAGTAACCATAAAGCGTGACCAGCGCGGCCACGATCCAGGCGCCGATCGAGAGTATCTCGCGCATGAAACCGCGGATCATGGCGAGCATGCCGGAGATCAGCATGACGATGAGCAGCACGATATCGAGCAGCGTGATCGGCATCGGCTCAGGTTCTCCCGTGCGCCGACTCCGCAAAGCTTGCGGCGGCTCCGGAATAGCGCGCGGATATTGCCTTTAAGTCCTTAATTTTACGCCCGTTTCTGCTCTGGCGAGATGCCGTGGATCGGCACGGCGCCCCGTATATAGCGGGGCCTCCGCGGCCCGTCACCCGTCTTGTCCAAGCCTTTTGCGGACTTGGTTGCCGGAGCCGCGGGCGGCGATTTCCGCGACAAGACTTGCCAAACTCGCAACCTCGTTGCGCTTAAGACCGGTATCGGTGGTCTCGCGCGCAGCCTCCGGCAGGACGGCGCGGGTAAAGCCGAGCTTTGCGGCTTCTTTCAGACGCGCGGCCGCTTGGCCGACCGGCCGCACCGCGCCAGAGAGCGATACCTCGCCGAAGTAGACAGCGTCTGCGGGCAGCGGGGCGTTGGCGAGGGAGGACACCAAAGCCGCGGCGGCTGCCAGATCCGCGGCGGTTTCCGAGATGCGCAACCCGCCGGCGACGTTGAGATAGACATCGTGCGCGGAGAGCCGCACGCCGCAATGAGCCTCTAACACCGCAAGCACCATCGACAGGCGGCTCTGGTCCCAGCCCACCACGGCGCGGCGTGGGGTGCCGAGAGAGGTCGGCGTCACCAGCGCCTGAATTTCGACCAAGATGGGACGTGTGCCCTCGATGCCGGCAAACACCGCGGTTCCGGGAGTGCCGAGCTCGCGCTCCGACAGAAACAGTTCCGACGGGTTGGGGACCTGGCGCAACCCGGCGGCGCTCATCTCGAAAACCCCAATCTCGTCAGTGGGTCCAAAGCGGTTCTTGACGGCGCGCAGGATACGGAACTGATGCGGCCCTTCGCCTTCGAAAGAGAGCACGGCGTCGACCATATGCTCGACCACCCGCGGTCCGGCGATTTGCCCATCCTTTGTGACGTGGCCCACCAGAATGACGGTGGCGCCCGAGCGCTTGGCGAAGCGGATCAAAGCCTGCGCGCTACCGCGCACCTGCGTAACAGTGCCTGGCGCGCTGTCGACGAGATCGGTCCACATGGTCTGGATCGAGTCGATGACCACCAGACGCGGCGTCTTCCCTTCGGACAGGGTGGCAACAATGTCCTCGACCGCCGTTTCCGCCGCCAACTCGACGGGTGCGTCGCTCAAGCCTAGTCGTTCGGCCCGCAGCCGCACCTGGGCGACGGCCTCCTCGCCGGAAATGTAGACCGCGCGATGGCTCGCCCGCGCCATGGTGCCGGCGGCCTGAATTAACAGCGTCGATTTGCCGATACCGGGATCGCCCCCCACCAGCAACACCGAGCCCCGGACAAAGCCGCCCCCCGTCACGCGGTCGAGTTCGGCGATGCCGGACGCGGTACGCGGGGCATCATGCGCTTCGCCGGCCAGCGGCTCGAGCGCGAAAGGGCGCCCTTTCCGGCCCGCCCGGCCGGGTCCGGCCGGCCGGCCGGCGCCTTCGTCCGAGAGCGTGTTCCATTCGCCGCAGGCCTCGCATTTGCCCTGCCAGCGGGAAAAGGCGGCCCCGCAGTTCTGGCAAACAAAGGTCAGACTGCGCTTGGACAAAGAAATGCCCCTGAATCGATCCCAGGCAGGCTAACGCCCGCCCGAGAACAATACAAGAACAAAACTTAAGAAAGCGCTGAATTCGTGATTTAGCAGCTCGCCGACGCCCCTTTTGCGTCCTTCACCTGAGAGGCGGGGTCAGCCGCGCCGCGCCTCTCATAGCCGCCAAGAGCGCCGGCCCCAGAAGCGGCGTCTCGGGAAGCGGCCGCTTATGAGTCCGACAATCAGCAGCAGAATGACGGCACCGATTGTGGCGACGATGATCGCGCTGATAAATCCCGTGCCGACATGAACGCCGAGCCGTGGCAACAGCCAGCTGCCAATCAAGGCACCGACAATTCCGATCGCAGCGTCGCCGATCAGTCCGAATCCGCCGCCCGCCACGAGCTGGCCGGCCAGCCAACCCGCAATGAGGCCTACAAGCAATATGATGAGCAGACTTTCGCCGGAGATATGCATGGCTTCCCCCTGTTGCGGAAAGAACGATTCCGCATGCGACCAATTGTGCGCTCGCCGGTAACGGCAAACTGTCCGCAAAGTTCCAATGTCCCACGCACGGGCTTAATCGACATGGAGCGATCGACATGGAGCGGAGCGTTTCGGTCAGCCCCGATAAATTCTGTGATAGCGACGGCCGAGGCTGGTGAGCACCTCGTAGCCGATGGTGCCGGCGGCGTCGGCAACGTCGTCGACGGTGACGCCGCCGTCGCCGCCGATCAGCGTCGCCAGCTCGCCGCGGCGCACCGCATTGTCCGGCAAATCGGTGATGTCGATCGCCGTCAGGTCCATGGAAATGCGGCCGGCAATTGGGCAAGGCTGCCCGGCGACCAGAGCCTTGGCGCCGGGCTCGGCATCGGAAGATCCGGCCGAACGCAGAAAGCCGTCGGCGTAGCCGACCGCCACGACGGCGATGCGCGTCGCCCGCTTGGCGGTCCATTGCGCCCCGTAGCCGACGGTCTCGCCGCGCGGCACGCTACGCACCTGCAGGATACGGGCCTGCAACCCGATCACCGGCCGCATCGGATTGTTTTTCCCCGGCGTCGGATTGACGCCATAGAGCGCAACGCCCGGGCGCACCATGTCGCAGTGCGCGGCCGAGCCGAGGAAGACGCCGGACGAGTTGGCGAGGGAAGAGGGAATGCCGCGATAGAGCAGCCGCACCTCGCGGAACAGCTTGATCTGACGCTCGTTGAGCGGATGCTCCGGCGTTTCCGCGCAGGCGAGATGGCTCATCAGCAGCGTGATCCCATGGTTCTCCGCGCGAATGCGCGGCGCCAGCGCGGCCGCTTCGTTTGCCGATATCCCCAGCCGGTTCATGCCGGTGTCGACGTGCAGGGCGGCGCCGCCGTGCCATTGATGGGCGCTGCAGAAAGCATCCCATTCGGCCAGTTCGACCAGGCTGCCGATTACCGGGCGCGCCCGCAAATCGGCGAAAGCAGGTGCGGTCTTCGGCAGCAGCCCGCTGAGGACATAAACCGCCGCCTCGGGCGCCGCCGCACGCGCGCTTGCGGCTTCCGCCAGATCGGCGACGAAGAATGTTTTGCAGCCGGCATGCGTCAGCCGCTGCACCACGTGCGTCAGGCCGCAGCCATAGCCGTCGGCCTTGACCACTGCTGCACATTCCGCCGGCAAGGCGCGCTGCGCCAGCGCACGCCAATTGGCTTCCAGAGCGGCGAGATCGATGGTGAGGATGCCGCCGGCCTGCGCTTCCGGGGGCCCAAAAGCCACCGCCTCCGCTTCCTCCACGCGCGGCAATTCCTGGACAATGGTTTCAGCCCGGACCATGGCGCCAGGTTTAGCGGGGCGGACTGCGCACGTCCATGCAACTTGCGGAAACAATGCGGGAGAGAGAACGTTGCCTCAGGTTGGGAGACCGAACATGAGATCCTTGCAATTCTTGCTCGCCGCCGCGGTGCTTGCTGCCGCGGCGTTTGCCACGGCACCGGTGCAAGCCCGCGAATATCCTTGGTGCGCGCAATATTCCGGACAAGCCGGCGGCGCCCGCAATTGTGGCTTCGTCAGCTTCCAGCAATGTCTGGCGACGGTGAGCGGCATCGGCGGCTTTTGCGAACGCAACAGCTTCTATACGGGGCCCGAACCGCGGCGCTACCGCCGGCACACTGAGGGATACGAGCGGTAGCGGCGTGTGTAAGCGAAACCGCCCGGCGACGAGCCGGGCGGTGGCGAATTGCGCGCAGCGCTCGCGTTACATATGGCGGTGACGGCGTGCGTGGTGTCTGCGACCGGGCCCCGCCGGCTCCAGCCACAGGCCGGTCACGGTCGCTCGCGCGTTGAGCCCGGTTTCGCCTTCGACGCTCACCGGCTGCAGCGTGATTGAATTTGGCAGGCCGCCAACCAGCGCATTGGCGCGCAAGCCGAGCCCGACGGCGGCGCCGGCCGAGACGCCGCCATAGCCGCCGGCCAGTGTGCCGGGGCCGACCTTGTCGCTCGCTGCGATCACCAGCCATGCCAAACCGATATTGCCGCTCCAGCCGATCTCTGCGCCGGCGCGGTTGATGACGCCGCGGTAATAGTGCGTGCCGCCGCCGACGGAGGACTGGAAGACGCAGTCGTAGGCCGTGGACGACCAGAAGATATAACCCGTCGTCTGCGGGCTTCTGCATGTGAGCAATCCGATCTCGCCCGCGCGCGCGGGGCCGGTTGCCGTCAAAACAAGACTAAAGAGCGCGGCCGCAAGTGCCGAGCGAACGCAAAGTTTGAGCGACATAAACCCCTCCGACAACGGATAAAACTGAGCGCGCGAGGTTTGCGGTTTCCCATTGGCCAGTCAAGCCGCGTCACCAGAATTGGCGTGGATATTGTGCGAATGCCACAGATGCGCGGCTGCGGCGACAAACGCCAACTCAGCGCCTTGAAATCGCCGCTAAATGCGCTCCGGCAATCGCTCGTCGTGCGCCAGTGACGAGAAACGTGTCACCGCCGCGTCGAATTGCAATTCGACCGTACCGGTCGGACCGTGACGCTGTTTACCGATAATGACTTCGGCCTTGCCATGCACTTTATCGCTTTCGGCGAGCCACTCCGCGAATTTGTCGCGGTTGCTTTCCAGCGGCTTGCGCATGAGGTGGTAATATTCCTCGCGATAGACGAACAGCACCACGTCGGCGTCCTGTTCGATCGAGCCCGACTCACGCAAGTCGGATAGTTGCGGACGCTTGTCGTCGCGGCTTTCGACCTGCCGCGAGAGTTGCGACAGCGCCAAAATGGGCACGTTTAATTCCTTGGCCAACGCCTTGAGCTTGGTGGTGATCTCGGTGATTTCCTGCACACGGTTTTCCGAGGACCGCTTGGTCGAGCCCTGCAACAGTTGCAGATAGTCGATGATCAGGAGGTCGAGGCCGCGCTGGCGCTTGAGCCTGCGCGCGCGCGCGGCCAATTGTGCGACCGAGAGGCCGCCGGTCTCGTCGACGTAGAAGGGCAGGCCCTGTAATTCGATGGAATAATCCTTGATGCGCTCGAAGTCGGCTTCGCTGATGCCGCCGCGGCGGATTTGGTTCGAGGGGATGCCGGTCTGTTCCGAAATGATGCGCGTCGCCAACTGCTCGGCCGACATTTCGAGGGAGAAGAAGCCGACGATTCCGCCGTTCACCGTCACTGTATGGCCGTCGGGACGCACCTCGCCACGCCACGCTTTGGCGACGTTGTAGCCGATATTGGTGGCGAGCGCGGTTTTGCCCATGCCGGGACGACCGGCGAGGATGATCAAATCGGAAGGCTGCAAGCCGCCCATCATGCGGTCGAGATCGTCGAGATGGGTGGCGAGCCCCGAGAGTTTGCCGTCGCGTTGGTAAGCGCGCGCGGCCATATCGACCGCGGTGGTGAGCGCTTGCGCGAAGCGCTGGAAGCCGCCGTCGTAGCGTCCTGTTTCGGCAAGCTCGTATAGCCGGCGTTCGGCGTCCTCGATTTGCGCGCGCGGCGAGAAATCGACCGGGGCGTCATAAGCGAGATTGACCATATCCTCGCCGACCTGGATCAGGTCGCGGCGGATCGAGAGATCGTAGATGGTATGGCCGTAGTCCTCGGCGTTGATGATCGTGGTGGCTTCCGCCGCCAGCCGCGCCAGATACTGGCTGACATTGAGCCCGCCGATGTCGATGGTGGCGTCGAGGAAGGTCTTGAGCGTGACCGGCGTCGCAAGCTTGCCGGCGCGGATCAGGTCCCGCGCAATTTGGTAGATGTTCTGGTGGATCGGCTCGAAGAAATGCCGCGGCTCGAGGAAGTCGGAGACGCGGTAGAACGCCTCGTTATTGACGAGTATAGCGCCCAACAGCGCCTGCTCGGCCTCGATGTTATGAGGCGCGGCACGATAAAGCGGTGCCGGATCTTGCGCCGGCTTGCGGGCGACTGATTCGAGCGGAGCCATCCGAATTCCTGTTCCGCCAATTTGACGAAACTTTGTTGCAGGATGGCTTACACCGCCAATGCCGCCGCGCGACGGCCTTGTGCGCGGGATTGCCGCTTTCCACGATACTCACTGGCGCAAAATTTCGCTGGGATGTGTCGGTGCTTGGACTTGACGCGCGCAATGTTCGCGCGACAGCGCGCTCATTCACCGGCGAGACGCAGAGGCTGGCGCTGCTTGCCTTCGGCGATGCGCAGGCGCTGTTCTTCGCGTGCAATATAGTCGCGCGTCATCGGCGTTACGCCTTGTTTCTTGGTGAGCTGGATCTGGAAGTTCATCATGTTCTGCTCGCGGAACGCCATTTCCGACGCCGCCAGGTAGAACTCCCACATACGGACGAAGCGGCGATCGTAGATGCGCTCGACCTCCTCGCGGTGGGCAAGGAAGCGCTCGCGCCAGTTCTTCAGGGTTTCGGCGTAATGCAGGCGCAGGATTTCGATGTCCGTGACCAGAAGGCCGTTTTTCTCGATGTGCGGCAGCACTTCCGAGAGGGCAGGGATGTAACCGCCGGGGAAGATGTACTTGGCGATCCACGGATTGGTGACGTTCGGCCCTTCCGAGCGACAGATAGAGTGCAGCACCATCACGCCGTCGTCGCTCAAGAGCTGCGCGCATTTGCGGAAAAAAGTGTCGTAATGGCCGACGCCCACATGCTCGAACATGCCGACCGAAACGATGCGGTCGAAGGGCCCGACGACGTCGCGGTAATCCTGCAGCTTAAAGCGCGCGCGCTCAGATAGGCCTTTTTCGGCGGCGCGCTCATTGGCGACCGCATGCTGTTCCTGAGACAGCGTCACGCCGGTGACCTCGGCGCCCGTATGTTCCGCGCAATAAAGACCGAGTCCACCCCAACCGCAGCCGATATCGAGCAGCCGCTTGCCCTTCTGCAGCAACAGCTTTGCCGCGAGATGTCTCCTTTTCGCCAGTTGGGCGTCATCAAGGGACTGTTCTAGGTGCTCAAAATAGGCGCAGCTATACTGGCGATCGGCATCGAGGAAGAGCGAATAGAGACGCCCGTCGAGATCGTAATGGTGTGCGGCGTTACGCCGAGCGCGCCGGCGCGGATTGAATTGGCTCAAGCGGCGCCCGAGGTAGCGCAGCGCCCATTGCGGGCGCGCCCAATGCGGCAACTCGGAATTCTGCCCGAGGGCGATGGCGAGCACGTCGGCAATCGTGCCTTGCTCCACCACAAAAGTGCCGTCCATGTAGGCTTCGCCGAGCTTCAGTTCGGGGTCGAGCAAAACACCCCACTCCGCGGCGCGGCTGGTAAAACGCACGGCCACGGGCTTGCCGGTACCGTCCCCAAAGGTGACGGTCGTACCGCGCGAGGTGGTCAGCCGGAAGGTGCCCCGGCGCACAAAAGCCTTAAGCAACAGCTCAAGCAACCGGTCCATCGGCCGCCGCCACTCGGAAAATCCGCGCTTCGGGTTCGCCCCATCCCTCAAACGCGGTGGAACAAAATTCGTTCGGACCGCGGCATTAAACCAAAGTTCCTGACGGCCAGCAACGCCACCGAGTTGTCCACCCGGACGTGTCCGGCCGGGTCACATTGGTGTCGCAATGCGCTATCAACACGGGTGAATCGCAGGGGCGGGGCAGGGATTTTCAAAAGGTGACAAGAGAGATGACGGCTCTTATGCGCCGCATGGCTTTGGCGATGGCCGGTGCGATGTTCTTGGCTGCGGTCCCGGCAACCGCCCAGGAAAATATCGACCAAGGCAAGACCCCGGCGCAGCTCTACGCTTCCGATTGCGCCATTTGCCACAAAAGCCCGCGCGGCCTGTCGCAGGCGGGCGGCATCTTGGGATTGCAGAGCTTCCTGCGCGAACACTATACGGCCAGCCGCGAGGCCGCCGCCGCCATTGCCGCCTACGTGACCGCCCTCGAGCGGCAGACGCCGCCTCCCAAACAAGCCCGCAACAACAAGCGGCCGGCCAAACCAGGCGACAAATCGTCCAAATCCGACAAGTCCGACAAGGAGGAGGGCACCTCTAAGGGCACCGAGCAGAAGCCAGGCGACGGCAGCAAATCCACCGAAAAGCCGGCGGATAACCAAGCATCCGAGGCGAAGCCGAAGGAGGCTGCGCCTGCCGATGCGGGCAAGGACAAGCCTGTCGATGCCAAGGCGGACGGTTCGAAGCCGTCTGCCAACTCCGAAACCAAGTCGGATAAGTAGTCCTAGAGTTTGATCCGGCCGCATTGAATCAGACCCTCTCCCGCTCGTCCTCGTGAAAACGGGGACCCAGGGCCAGAGAGCACTGGATTCCCGCTTGCGCGGGAATGAGCGGAGAATGGATCAATCTCGGTGGATCAGACTCTAGGCGTTGCCGTCGGCCTCGGTCGCCTTCTTGCGTGGCTTTTTTGCAGGCTTTTCGCTCGGCGCTGCGGCGTCCGCCTGCGGCGGCTGCGCCTCGCCTTCGGGCTGCTCAGGCTGGACGCCCGCGCCCGGCTCGAAGAACGCCTCGGCATTGGCCAGCGCGGCGGCTGCCTCCTCCTCGGCCTGCGTGCGCGGCACCAGCACGTTTTCTCCCCGCGCGATACGCTCGGCCTCGTCCTGGCTGCGCGCCACCGTTACCGTGATCGCAACTTCAACCTCCGGATGGAGCGCAAGCGGCACTTTGTATTGTCCGATCGCCTTGATCGGGGCATTGAGCGATACTTGCCCGCGCGCGACTTCGGCGCCATCCGCTTTGAGCAGCGCGGCGATGTCCCGCGTGGAGACGGAGCCGAACAACTGGCCCGCTTCGCTCGCTTGCCGGATGACCACGTAAGTCTTGCCGTCGATCTTGCCAGCAAGTTTGCCGGCCTCGCCTTTGAGCGCGGTGTTTTTGGCCTGCAACTCGGCCTTCATGCCTTCAAAGCGGGCTTTGTTGTCCGCCGTCGCGCGCAGCGCTTTACCGCGCGGCAACAGAAAATTACGAGCAAAACCGTCCTTGACGCGGACGACATCGCCCATCTGGCCGAGCTTGCCGACGCGCTCGAGTAGAATGACTTCCATAGCTTTCTCCTTGTGAACGCCTGTTACTGTTGAAGCGGTGGGAGGGTGCGCGTGCGCGCGATACGCGCACGCAAATCGATCGCGGTTTCGACCAAGCCGAGCAGACACAACGCCAACACCGGCCAGCCGATCACCAGGGTTGCGGCATATACGCCGCCGAGTAGAAACGGCCGCACATTCATGCCTGCAGTGATCGCATGCAGCACGGCGAAACCGAGAACGCCGTAAGCCATGAGAAGACCGGCGGCTACGACCCCGGCGACAATTCCGAGCATGCCGCCTGCGAAGCTCAAGGCCACCGCAGCCGCCAGTGCGAGCAGCAGCGGTTTGGGAAAAGTCATCGCCGATAGATCGGGCCAGGGCCGCCCCAGCCGTCCGGAAAACTTCACAATGCGGCCGGCGAGCCAGAGATTGAGCACGTGGGTGATGGTTGCGAG
>Ga0070740_10003798_pt1 | contig 15585 bp, 16 predicted proteins | sample Coa_R2_FD_67286 | JGI IMG/M metagenome (GOLD analysis project Ga0070740, IMG submission 67286) | Surface soil microbial communities from Centralia Pennsylvania, which are recovering from an underground coalmine fire - Coalmine... | ecosystem: Environmental > Terrestrial > Soil > Unclassified ... | reverse complement strand
GTGAAGAACAGCGCGCTGCCCATCTGCGGCTCGGTCAGCGAGATAAAACCGCTCAAGAAGGGCGGGAGGCACGAAAGAATGGCGGCGCTGGCGCGGCCTTCCGACGTGAGCGCGCGAATCTTGCGCTGAATGCGTCGGCGTTCTTTGATGGTATTAGCCAGATGCTCGAGGATCTTGCCCAAGTCGCCGCCGGTCTGCGATTGAATGCGGATCGCGCGCGCCATCATCAAGGTCTCGTTGCTGGGCATGCGCTTGGCCAGCGTGTCGAGCGCATCGTACACGCTCACGCCGATGTTTGTTTGCCCGATCACGCGCATGTACTCGTATTTGGCCGGGTTGGGCATCTCTTCGATGACCATCGTCAGCGCTTGACGCAGCCCAAGGCCGATGCGCACGCCGCTGGAGATCAGGCGCAGCGCCAATTCGAGCTGCTGCACGAATTGATCGAGGCGCCGGCGCACCTTCATGTTCACGTACACGTAGAAACCGCCCGCGGCACCGCCTCCGCACAGTATCAGGAGCAGCGCGGCGATGAGCGGCGGGGGTTTGATGAAGAAGGCGATGAGCACCCAGGCGACCGCGCCGACGGCAGCGACGGCCAGCGCGATCTCGACCGGACGCATGTGCATGCCGGCGCGATCCATGAGCTCGGCGAACTCGCGCGCGCGGTCGCGCTGCGGCCCGCGCGCGGCGCCCGCCGCCGGCGCGTTCCCGAAGATGCGCGAGAGAATCGACGTGCTTACCATAGCGCACCCGACGAAGCCAGCGTAGAGAGCTTGCGCACGTCGTACGAGATGCCGTACTCGTCGAACTTCTGCAGCGCCTGCGGCTGCACGCCGGTGTATTGAAACTCGCCGGCCACCTTGTTCTCGAGGTCGACGCCGTGCTGCGCGTAGCGGATCAGCTCCTGCATGGTGACGACGTCGCCTTCCATGCCGATGATCTCGCTGACCGAGACGATCTTGCGGCTGCCGTCGCGCAGGCGCGCGATCTGAACGATCAAATCGACGGCGCTGGCGATTTGTTCGCGAATCGCGCGCACCGGCAGGTCGAACCCTGCCATCATCACGAGCGTCTCCAGGCGCGAGAGGGCGTCGCGCGGCGAGTTGGCGTGCAGCGTGGTGAGCGAGCCGTCGTGACCGGTGTTCATCGCTTGGAGCATGTCCAGCGCCTCACCGCCGCGGCACTCGCCGACGACGATGCGGTCCGGACGCATGCGCAGCGAGTTGCGCACCAGGTCGCGGATCTTGATTTCGCCCGCGCCTTCCAGGTTGGCCGGGCGCGTCTCGAGGCGGACGACGTGCGGCTGGTTCAGGCTCAGCTCGGCGGCGTCTTCGATCGTGACGATGCGTTCGCGCGCCGGAATATAGCCCGACATAATATTCAGAAAGGTCGTCTTACCGGAGCCGGTGCCGCCGCTGATGAGGACGTTCAAGCGCGCTTCGATGCAGGCGCGCAGAAAGTCGAGCATCTGCTCGTTCGCCGAACCTTTTTCGATAAGATCCTGCGCATTCAGGCGCCGCGTTCCGAACCGGCGGATCGTGAGCGCCGCGCCGTCGATGGCGAGCGGCTCGATGATCGCGTTGACGCGCGAACCGTCGGGCAGGCGCGCGTCGACCATCGGCACCGATTCGTCCAAGCGCCGGCCCAGCGGGGCGATGATGCGTTCGATGACCAAACGGAGCTGGCCGCCGGTCGTAAAGCGCTTCCCGGTCAGTTCGATCTTGCCGGAGCGTTCGATGTAGACCGTCTTGGGGCCGTTGACCATGATCTCGCTCACGGCCGGATCGCGCATGAGATCTTCGAGCGGGCCCAGACCTAGGGATTCGTTGACGATCTCTTCGCGGATTTCGGAGATGTCTTCGGCGGTGAGGTCTTGATGCGTGCCGTCGCTGAGCACTTGCTGCGTCGCGTCTTCGATCTTTTGGCGCAGCTCGGCCAGTTTCGCGGTGTCGCTGTGCGCGGCGCTAGCTTCGATCAGGTTGACCTTGGTGGTGAGCAGCTCGTGGATCTCGAGTTTGAGCTTCTCGCGCGGCTCGATCTCCTCGACGCCGGATCGGTTGGGCGATTGCGAAATCGTTCGCGTATCCGATGGTCCGCCCGAACGGTGGCTCATCGCCGTCCGCGGCTCGAGGCGCCGGTCTTGGACCAGCCCTCTGGCCGAAGGCAGCAGCGCTTCGATTTGCGGTTCGGCGGTGATGGCGCGGATGATGCGTTCGAACCCTGCGAGCGCTTTGGCATAGTTGCGGTCGCTCAGCGGGGGAAGTTCCGCAATCACCTTGGTCTCGAGTGCGCGTTCGATCTCGCCGCGCGTGGCGCTGGCGTTGCCGTCGCGGTTGTTCGTGAGCAGTACGATGCGGGTGATCGGCACGCCGAAGTTCTTGAGCTCGGCGATCATCGTTCGCGCCGAAGCCACGCCCAGCAGCGTCGGTTCGGCCACGACGACGAATCGCGTCGCGCGAACCACGAAGGGGCGAACGGGCGCCGCAAAGGGAATCGGCACGTCGGCGAGCACGCAGCCCGCGCTGTTGAACGACGCGGCGAGTTGCTCGACGTCGTCGAAATCGATCGTGAACGCGGTGTCGTAGGTCGGGGCGAGCTCGGCCAGCGTCAGGTTGCCGTTCTCGGCCATGCCGATACCCTTGCCGGCGCGCGAGGTGTCCAGCGTACGGACGGCATCGAAAACGATCGCCAAATTGCGCTTACCGGAAAGGTCGCCGTCGACGACGACGACCTTCTGATCGTTCCGGAGCAATTTGGCCAGCTCGGCGCAGACGGTCGTCGACCCGGAACCGCCTTTCGCATTGACGAAGGCGAAAAGCGGTGCGCTCATTGCGAGCCGTCCATCATCTTGTCGCCGTCGATCACGACGACGCTGGAGAATCGATGCGGCGGATCCGCTTTGGGCCCTGGTGTGCTTTGCGCGACGGCCGGAACGGCAACCGGTGCCGGCGCCGGTGCGGGATTCGACGGCTGCTGCACTTCCGGCCAAACCATCGCTTCGGTCGGATACGAGTTGAGCGGCTCGCGCGGCGAACGCAATGCCAGCCGCAGGACGGTGTTCAAATCGGCCATCGAGATCAGATCCGCTTGCTTGGGAGTGACTTCGAGCGTAACGGTCGTCGAGTTGGCTTCCTGCGGCGAAGGCGTCGCGGAGCTGTATTCGAGCGAATCGCCGACCGAGAGCACGCGAATGCCGCGCAGAATCGACGCTGCCGGCGGCGGATGGTTACCCATACGCGGCAGCACAGCGATGACGTCGACGAAATCGCCGGGCTCGATCAAGCCCGAGACGCCCTTGACCTTGTCGATCTGAATGCTGACGGCGCGCATGCCGGGCTTGAGCCGCACCGGCAGTCCGACGTCGGTCGGATGCCCGACTTTCGATTCCGTAATGGTCGAACCGGCGGGAATCGAGATGAGCGAGAGCTGGCCGACGGCTTTGGCGGGATCGCCGATTGCGTCGGGATCGACCGAGCTGGCCGGGCGCGAAACGGTCGCGAGCATCGACGCGGTAATAGGAACGCGCGCCGGAATGTCTTGCGATGCGACGACGATTTGGCGCGGCGCGCCGTTGCCGTTTGCTTGGCGCTGCAGGCCGGAAAGATAGTTCAGGGTCAGCCAGCCCGTGCCGATCGCCAGGACGATCGCGACGATGAGGGTCGTGCGGCGCGTATTCATGGTAGAAACCTCAGATGGGGCGCGAATGCCGGCACCAGAGCCGTGCACAGCGCGCCTGCGAAAATTGCCAGAGCGTACGGCATCGGCGTGCCGTCGGGACGTGCGGGCTTGACGCCCGCCATCACGGGAATCGCCATCGCTTGCACGTTGGCGAAGGTCGCGCGCAGCCGTCCGCGGCAAGCCGCGTACGCCAAAGCGATGAACCCTCCGCAGAGCAGCGTGCAGAGCACGAAGAAGACGCACGCCGGATAGCCGAGCGTGCCGGCTGCAGCGGCGAGCAATTTGACGTCACCGCCGCCGATCAATTTGAAAGAAAATGCAAACGTTCCGGCGAGCAGCACTGCGAGCGCGATCAACAGATCTGCGACGGCTGGCCGCCATCCGCCGAGCGCGTTTGCGGCGATGCCCGCAAGCAAGAGCGCGGCGACGAGCGCGTTCGGGATGCGCCGGGTGCGAACGTCGAAAACGGCTGCTGTTAAAGCGGCCGCGAGAACGAGAATGGTGGGAACGGCGGCTACGGTCACACGGAGTTCCATTTGCTGGTGACGGGTGCGAAGAGTCCGCTGGTGTTGGAACCCAAAGCCGCGACCAGCGCGATGCTGACGAGCGCGACGAATGCGAGCATCACGGCGTATTCTACGATGGTTGCGCCGCTGGCGTTGCGGAGCATCCGCTTGAGTGCGTTCATCCGCATTCTCCACCGAATTGTGCCGGGGCTGTAGGGGAGAGTCAGCCCCGGCGAGGTACGGTATTGGTTTTGACGTTGAGTGGTGTTTAGATCGAGCTGTTGACCGACGAGAACGCGCTAGAGACGTTCTTGCCGAGGGTCGAGATCAGCACGATGCAGACCGCCGCGATGAGTGCGACCATGATGCCGTATTCGACCATCGTGGCGCCGTCATCGTTGCGAAGCATGGCGAGCAGATTCTTCATAGAGTCCTCCGGGACGAGCGTAGTATTCGTGTTATCAGATGGGTTTATCGAGCGCATTGCGGCTAGTGCTCGAGCGGAACGTCGACTCCGTCGTTCGGAGGCGACGCAACCAATTGTGCCGACGCCGAACCGACGCCGGGAAGCGAGGTGGCGATGATCCGCAGGATCGTGCCACGTTCGAACGCGGGCGCAATCGGAATGACTGCTCCGAAGCGTCCGCTGACGTCGGCGACGACGTCGTGTCGGCTCACGACGATCGTCGGCACTTCCGACGACACGACCGCCAGCAGCGTAATAGTGACCGGAGCGGTCGGCGGAGCGCTGCCGTAAACGGAGATTGCCGCAGCGCCCTGCAGTTGTCGAGCCTCCAGGGATATCGAGTTTTGCGCTGGGGTATCTGCCGCGACGGCACGCGGTGCCGGTGCTCCGGGCCGCAAAGCTGCGACGCTGCCGGCCCGAGAGGATACGTCTGCTGCGCCGAGCGCGCTCGAAGCGGCCATAGCCGGCGCAGCGGCGCTTAAAGCCGCGGCGCTGAGGGCGAGTACCGGTCCGATTGCGGTCGTGTGCATGTTGCCTCCGTGTCCTTCGGTGAGTGCATCATGCCATCGCGCTACGCCGCAAACAAGACGAAAATGGCGATCTGTACTGATCTTTTACGTAACGTCTATTGATTGTTGACGTGTTAACGTATCCACGCATGGCATAATGGGGACACCGGAAAGGGAGGAACCTCGGGCTCATGCATTTGCGGATACTCGCACTGTCGACGATTGCGGCGCTGGCCGTTCCGGCTGCCAACGCGTCGGCGGCCGACTCCATACAATTGTTATCGGTCGAATCGGGCCACTCGGTGCTCCTGAAGACCCCGGGCCTCACGCGCGTCGCGGTCGGCGACGGCCGGATCGCCGGCGTCCTGCCCATCGGCACGACCCAGCTGGTCGTCAACGGCAAGACCCCCGGACAGACCACCGTGTTTGTGTGGGAAGGCGGCCGCCGCTACGCCTACGACGTGACCGTCACCGAGCAGAGTATGGAAGATCTCGCGCAGATGCTGCGCACGTCCATCTCTCAGCCTGGCGTGCAGGTGTTCCCGTTCCGCGATTCCGTCGTGGTGCGCGGCATGGTTTCGGACGGCGCGCAATTCAGCCAGCTCGACGACGTCATCAACCGCTTTCAAGATTACGCCAAGAAACAGAATTCGCAGATCGTCAACGCCGTGACCGTGGCGCATCCGCTCGGCGATCTGCAGAGCGAGCTTTCCAGCATCCCGGGTGCGGGCCAAGTCCGCGTCGATCCCGACGGCAAAGGCAACGTCATCGTCAGCGGCCACGTGCACGACACGGTCACCGCGCAGGCGATTCTCGACCACGCGCGAGGCCTGGCCGGCCATTACCTGGCGGCCGACGGCAAACTGGTCGACCGCATTACGACGGACTTGAACAGTCAGATCGACGTCAAAGTCTACGTGCTCGAAGTCGATAAGACCGCGCTCAATAACCTGGGCGTGCAGTTGCAGTCGGCGACGTTCCATCCCGACGGCTCGTACACGATCGGTCAGCCGAGCTTTCCGGTCGTCGAGAACCCGAACGTCCTGTATCCGGGCAAAGGCTTTACGATCGGCAACGCGTTCTTCCGGACCGTCACGCTCGCGCCGACGCTCAACCTGCTGCTCTCGTCGGGCCACGCGCACATCCTCTCGTCGCCGGACATCCTGACGACGCCGGGCAACGAGGCGAAGTTTTTGGTCGGGGGGCAGATCCCGGTCATTTATGCGACCGGGTTGGGGCAGGTCTCGGTCATCTACAAAGATTACGGCGTGCAGCTGGATGTGACGCCCACGATCCTGGGCAACGGCGGCGTTGACGCCAAGATCAATCCGGACATCTCGGATCTCGACTTCCAGGACGGCGTCAACTACAACGGCTTCGTCGTACCCGCGCTCAAAGAGAGCCGGCTGTCGACCGAAGTGATCACGCAGCCCGGCGAGTCCATCATCATGGGCGGCATGCTCCGCCGCGTCGAGCAGCGCAACATCACCAAGATCCCCCTGCTTTCGCAGCTGCCGATTCTCGGAAAGCTCTTTCAATCAGAGGCGTATCAGAACAGTCAGACCGACGTGGTCTTCGTCATGACTCCGGAGATCGTCACGCGATGATGCAATGCCTGATCGAACTGTTCGGGGATAGTTCGGCCAGCACGCTCGTCGAGTACGGTATCGCGTTCGCCCTCATCTCGGCCGCGGCAACGGCGATCCTGTACGGGATGGGCACGACCACGAACACCGCCTACTCGAACGTGGCTTCAAATATGCAGTCGTTTCAGAACGCGCCGCCGCCGTAGGTGAATCGATATGACGATATGCAAGCAGCGCGGTACCGCGCTCGTCGAAACGGCCTTCACGCTGGGCTTCACGCTGATGCTTATTCTGGGCGCCGTGCAGATTGCCGTGATGGGTTTCATGCAGATGCAGCTCGACGGCGCCACGTTCTTCTTCGCTCACAGCTTTGCGACGGGGTCCACGAACGTGACCTCGCTCAATACCGCGCTCAAGCCGCTGTTCCCGAATATCTCGATGAACATGAGCCCGAACCCGCAAAGCCCGCCCGTAACGAATGTTCCGGTCAACTTTACGCAATGGGGTAACCTGAACAATCGTTACGGCGGGACGTCGATTCTGCGGCCGCAGCGCCTCGAGTCCTCGTCGTCGATGAACTTGAGCTTCCTGTCGATTCTGGGCAAGTCGATCACCCTGAGCAGCGGTAACGTCGACGGCCGGCCCATGGTCGGCAATCACGACGACGACGCACAAGGTATCGCATACGACTCGCAGGCCGAATACACGTCCCTGGTCGATCCGCTCACGCAAGACGACCAGAACGTTCCGCCCTACTACATCACGCTCTCGTTCTTCTGGAACTGCGGCGACACGCCGCCGTGGGGGCCGACCTGCGCGAACCGCAATCTGCGTGCCGTCGGCCTGGGCGAATACCTCAAAGACGACAACTACAGTCAGTCGCTCTACCCCAACAACGGCATCGGGCCGAGCGCGACGTTTCAGATTGCCGCCTGTCACCAGCGGATACTGGCCGACTTGGCGGCGGCGTTTCCGGCCACCATGCCGACGTACCAATCCGGTCAGAACTACGATCAGGTCAACGGTCCCTCGTCGGTCAGCGCGTGGGGCGGCGCTTCCTTTAAGCTCGTCTACAGCTGGGACATTCAGCCGATTCAAGGCGAGACGGGCAGTGCGATGATCGGCCGGTTGTATCCGATGGCTGTAACCAACGGATGCGGCGCGGGGCAGCCGGGAGCATGAACGGTCAGCGCGGTCAGAGCATCCCCATTTGGGCGTTCGGCACGCTCTCGGCGCTCGTGCTGCTCGCAATGGCGCTCAACTACGGCTCGACGCTGCGCTGGCAGATGCGCGCGCAAAATGCCGCCGACGCCGCCGCGCGCGGCATGCTCGCCGTGCAGACGTCGCAATGGAACGAGACGATGGCGACGGTGCATGCCGCCGCAGTGGAAGAGTATCGCCTGCGGCTCATCATGAACGACCTGCTCGAAGTCATTCAGGGCAGCGGCGGATGCGATGCGAAGGTCGGCGATTCCGGTCCGTCGACGTGCGCCGCGATGTACGCCAATCTCCGGCAGCGCTACTTCGACGCGCTCCAGCGCTACACCAACGACGTCTTGGTGCTCAACCGCGTCTCCTATCCCAGCCAGTCGCAGCAGATCACGCAGATTAAAGCCGCGCTCGCACTGTATCAGCAGAATTGCGGGCAGACGACCGGCGGCGACTGCGCCTTCAATTATTCGCTGGTTGCGGCCGCGCCGCGGCAGGACAGCTATCTCGAAGACGTCTATGCCGATTGCTGCGCCTTCGCGGTCGGCGGCAACACGACGGGCAATCCCAAACCCGACCTGTCGCCGTTGAAACTCGAGGTCGTCGCCTGCGCGAACGTTCCCCCGGCGTTTCCGTCGTTCTTCAACTTCACGCCGCCCAAGTATCAGGCGATCGGCCGCGCCGCGGCGACGTCGATCATGGGCACGCAGGAGTTCATGTACGTCGGCTCGCTGGTCAATCCGTCTACAAATAGCGTCTTTCAGGGCGCCGAGTATCCGGAGAGCGCAAACAACACGCCGATCTTCAGCGGCGACGACACCAACTACCGCATCGACTACGGCGGCAATCCCAATAATCCCGACAACCAGGGCAACCCCGCGGTATCGGACGGGAAATGGGGCTTCACGTACACGCCGCAAAACGAAGGCTTCTTGGCGGCGACCGGGTGGTGGGAGTCGATGGCGATTAAACCCTTCTCGGGTCAGCTGAGCAACGGGGTGCAGTACACGTGCAAGTAAACGCACAGCGCGGCACCGCGATGATCGAGAGCGCGATCTTTCTCCCGCTTTTCCTGCTCGTGATGTTCGGAATCATCTGGGCGGTGCAGTCCAGCGTGCAATCCGAACGCGTGCAGATCGCCGTTCGCTACGGGGGCTTCGTTTCGAACGAAGCTGCGCCGTACGTGGGCTATAGCCTGTACGGCTTGTACTTGGCGGCAGCGTCGCCGTCGGTGAACACCAGCTGCACCGCACCGACGACCGACGCGCTCACCAACTCGGGCACGTTTCCGGGGCCGACGGCCGCGCCGTTCTGGTCGCCGATCAGCGGCCAAACCGTTGCGAGCTGCACCAAGGGCGCCGCGGTGCTCTCGGGCGGAGGGCTGAGCAATTCGCTGCTCTTCTTGAGCACGCAGAGCGCGATCACCACACAGGTCCAGGTTCCTACGCCGCTCCAACCGACGCTCAACACCGCCAAACAGCAACTCTCGGCGAACGAAAATTTCTTCGATACGCCGGATCTTGGAACGCTGATGAAATGTTACGCCACGCTCGACTCGGCGGTGAGCCAATCGCTCAACGACACGACGCTCAACGTCGCCAGCGCGCCGGCCGCGATTCCCGATAGCAACCCCACGACGCCACTCTCGGTATCCTGCTGATGTCGACGTATGCGCTTGCGATTCCCGAACCGCGCGCGCCGCGGCCGGCAACGTACGGCACGCGCGCGCAGTTGGCGGGCGCGTACGGCGAAGTCGACGGCTATCTCGCGCTGGCCGGATGCGATCGGCGCGCGGGCACGGCCAGCTACGCGTTGCGGATCGTCAATCAAAGCGACGCTGCACTGCGCGCGCGGATGACTTGCGCGACACTGCGCGGCGAGTCCATTCTGGCTTACCCGCTGGACGTCCACGTCGCACCGTTCTCCGTCTCCGAAACGCTGCTGCCGGTGCGGATGGCCGACGTCGGCCCCTACGATCGCGCCATCGTAAACGTCGAAGGCGGTGCGATAGCGTTTTCGCTCGAGGCGCCGGCACCGGCGCGCACGGCAAAACCCTCGCGTTGGATCTTCGCCGTGGCGCTCGCGCTCGTCTTCACTGTGGCCGCCGCTTGCGCGGCGGCATTTTCGACGCCGCGGCTGGCACTGCTGGCCGCGCCGCAGCGAACGTTTGAAGGCAGCGCGATCGACGTGCCCTACGCATTCGGCGGCTGGGCCTCGATGCAGTATGCGCTCCAGACGCGGGACGGCCGTCAACTTGCCGCGGGCCTCACGCGCGAACGCGAAGGCACGATCCACTTCACCGTTCCGCCGGCCGCGGGTTCGCAGATGCTGCTTTCGGTGAACGTGATCGGTCCGCTCGGCCATATTTCGGAACTGCGCCGCATCGCCGTTGCTGTGCCAGCGCCGCGCAAGGCTCCGGCGGCTTCGGCGGCCGTCCCGCGCATCAATGCGTTCGCGGTTGCGACGCCGAGCGTTCACGCGGGCGATACGCTGCGCGTGAACTACATCACGAATGCGCGCGACGGCGAGGTGTGGCTCATCGACGACAGCGGCGCACTGTGGGCGCGCGAAACCGTCGTGCCGCAAGCCGGGGAAGCCGATCTGAAAGTGCCGCAGGGCGCCGCCGGCCGGCAAATGCGTGTCGTCCTGCACGCTCGCATCGGTGCCGCCGATGCAGTGGCAAATGCGGTCGTCACCGTTCTGCCGGGCGCCGTTGCGGCGCAGCCGGCGGGCGCGCAGGGCGGCGGCGATGCGTTGACCCTGTCCTCGGCCGTCGTCACTCCTGACGCTTCCTTTACAGTGACGATCTCCGGGCCGCACGCGGACGCGGCGGTCATCTTGGCCGACGAGAGCGGAAACCAAATCCAGCAAGGCGACATCGCGGCGGATCAGGACGCGGTCACGCTGACGGCTCCGGGAAAGCCCGGAACGTACTACGTCACGGCAAATGTCTCCCAAGGCGTCTCAACGCAGACGCTCGTCAAGAAGATTACCGTCCAGACGTCAAATTGACCCGCGCCTAAAGCTCGGGAGCCTGGCCACCGATTACCCGGATACGGGTGAGAGGAGACATGGACGTGCCTGACGTGCCTGCGGCACTGCCGCGGCTTGCTCCGTTCGTTTTGGAACGCGAGCGGCTTTTGAGCCGCTGCGCGCCTTCGCATGCACCGTTTACCATCATCCTAGCCGCTGCCGGCTCGGGAAAAAGCGTATTGGCGGCGCAACTGGCTGCGCGCGCACCCAAGCAGCATGCGTACGTCCAGGTCAAGATCGGTGAGGACGCGGCCTCGCTGGTCAAGCGCCTTCGTCTTGCCGCGGCGGGCGGACGCACCGCGATCGTCGACGATGCGCACTTGGCGGATCCGTCGGGGCGGCAGGCTATTCGAGAATTTCTCTACGCGCTCGATCGCTCCGAACACGCGATCGTCTGCGCGCGAACGCCGGAAGGTTTGGTCGATCCGCGCGCGCTCTTCGACGGTACGGCCAACATCGTGGATTATGCCGATTTGGCGTTTACCGCTGCCGAGATCCGCGAACTCTGCGGCCGCTTCAAAATAAGCTTTCAGGAACATTCGCTCGCCGAGTTCATGGCGCGCACCGCATGCTGGCCGATGGCCGTTTGCGGAGCGCTTCGCGCCGCCGGAGAGCGCTCGCTCTCGATCGGCGAGGCGATCGACGAGTGGTACCGGATTCACTCGCGCGCTGTCGCCCGCTTCATCGGCGACGAATGCGCGCGGCTGCCCGAAGGGCCCGCATTTCTCGCGCATCTGCAGCATCCTGGTCCGCTCAAACCCGAAGAGCTCGCGGCTTGGCACGCGTGCGGTCTGTTCGTCGTGCAGATCGGCAAGGAGTACCGCGTGATTCCGGCTGCGTACGGCGTCTTCGGAAACGAACCGCGCAGCACGCCGTCGACGCCGCCGCGTTTGCGCGTGAGCCTGCTGCGCCACGACGTTCCCACGACGATTGGCGACGTGCGCGTGCGCTGGGTGCGGCACAAGGACGCGCAGCTCTTCAAGTACCTCGTTCTCAAGAACGGCGAGCCGGCAACGCGTGCGGAGCTGATGGCGATTTTTTGGCCCGGGCGCGACAAGCACATCGCCGCGCAGAACCTGCGGACGACGTGCAGCAACATCCGGCGCGCGATCCGGGCCATCGTCGGCGCGGAAGCCGTGGACGAGTACTTCCAATCGGCGGGTGCGGTTCGCGTGGGCGCGCAGGCGGCTACCGACGTGGAGTCGTTCCAAAAAGAATTGCAGTTCGCGCGTCTGCTCCTGGGCGGCGGCGACGCCGCGGCTGCGCGCCCTCATTTCCGAGCTGCCCGCGACCTCTACCGTGCGGACTTGCTTACCGGGATGCCGACATGCGGATTCGAAGAGCTGGCGGCCGCGCTGCGCAACGAGTTCGGCGAAGCGGTTCACCGTTTACGCACGCTGCCCGACTTTACCGAAAGCCGCGCAACTGCTTCCTAGTTCGAACGCGCCCGACACCGCGCGCTTGCGGTACGTCGACGGACTGCGCGCGATAGCGGTTCTGGCTGTCGTCGCCCATCACGTCGTCAAGTACAGCCACTCATCGGCAGCCAACCTTGCGGATCGCATATTGCTGCAAGGGCATCACGGCGTCGAGCTCTTCTTCGTGATTTCCGGATTTTGCCTGTCGTGGCCGGTATTGGCTCGCGTGCAAGCGGCCGGCGCTGCGCCGTTCGACGTCGTACTTTACGCGGCCAAGCGGCTCGTTCGGATACTCCCGCCTTTTTATATTGCCATCGCCGTTTTTACGCTCGCGGGTTTCGAGCGCGTACCGCTGCACGACGTCGTGCTGCAGGCGCTGTTCGTCGACAAGGGCACGCATCTGCTCAATCCGTCGTTTTGGTCGCTGCCCGTCGAGTTCCGCTGGTACTTGCTCTTCCCGCTCGTGCTGCTGTTGTGGGTCCGGAGCGCGCGCGCGTTTCTTTGCCTGCTCGTGCTGTTGTTCGTGCTCGAGCAAACGCGCGCGATGAGCACCGATCTAGCCGCACTTCCGGCGTTCATGCTCGGCATCGTGGCGGCGGGCGTGCACGTGCGCGGTTGGAAAGCCTGGCCGGCCTTACCGCTTTTTGCCGTTGCCGCGCTCTTTGCGTTTGCGCAAACGTCGAGCTCCGATTCCGGTCAAGACACGAGCGCTCTGTGGGAAACCGCGATGTTCTTGCTGGTCGTTGCCGCCGGCGCCGTTCCGTTTCTGCGATCGCTCTTATCGGCGGCGCCGATCGTGCTGGCGGGCGCTGCGTCGTACAGCATCTACCTTTTCCACGATCTTGGCATCGGGTATGCCGAGCAGTGGCACTGGGGCCGCTGGGGTGCTGGGGCTGCGGGCGTCGGCATCGGATTGGTGATGTGGATGCTCGCCGAACGGCCGCTCTTGCAGCCGCGCGCGCGTGCGGTGGTGATCGCGCCGCTGGCGCGAGTGTTGCGCCGCTGCTTTACCGCCGCGGGCGTGTCCCAATCGATGCAACTCCGCGCGGACGGGGCATCGAAAGGCAGCGAACCGCGGCTGCCGTTGCGCGACGTACCGGCAATGCCTTGGCTCGCGGAGAGTGCTTCGCTGCTAGCCGTGGACCATCCAGGAGAGCGCCGCTAACACCGAGACCGCGATGTACGGCGCGAATGCGATCGGGGCTTTGCCGCGATCGCGCACGATCGAAACGACCGTCGCCGCCAGACAAGCCGTACCCAGGACGCCGAACGACCACGGCAGTCCGAGAATTCCGCCCGCGACTCCGGCGAGCTTGGCATCGCCCCAGCCCATGCCTTTGCCCCGCGAGAGCAGTGCGGCGCATCCGAACGCAGCGAACGTGACGGCGGCGTAGAACGCGATCAGCCAGGCGTGGTGCAGCACGACGTACACGCCGATTGCCGCCAGCGGCAGCAGCGTGAACGCGTCGGGAATCCGGCCGTCGTGCGCGTCGCTATACCAGCTTCCCGCCAGCGGAATGCCGACGACGGCGACGATTGCCAGTTGCAGCGTATCGGCGCCGCGCAGCGCGAGGATGAGCCCCACGAGCGCCATGCAGGCGACTGGGATAGCCGGATGCAGATTGGCGCGGCGCGTTTTTTCTTCGTCGCCCGGGGAACGCCGCGAGAGCAGTTGGGCGAACGCGACCGCCGCCGCGCCGCAGCATGCGAAGATGGCGATCGAGAGTAAGATTTTCAGCGGCATCTCAGTGATGGTCGAGCAATTTGGAGACCACGGCGCCGAAAATGATCAGCAGCAGCGCCGGCAGCATGCACAGGCCGACCGGAAAGACGAGTTTGTTGGGCAGCTGCGCGGCCAGCTCTTCCGCGCGGATGAAACGTTTCTCCCGCGTCTCGTTTGCGAGCTGCGCGAGCACCTCCGTCACGCTGGCACCCAGGCGTTCCGACTGCACGATGGCAATCGTCGCGGTGGTAATGTCCGGTTCGCGCGTGCGCTGAGCCATTGCCACCAGTGCGTCGGCGCGCGAACGGCCAAGGCGAATGTCTTGAAGCGCCGCCTGCAACTCCTCACCCAGCGGGCCGTGCAAGCCTTGCGCAGCCGTCGCGATCGCCGCATTTAGAGCCACGCCCGCATCGACCGTCGTCGAGAGCACGTCGAGAAAATCGGGAAGCTCGCGGCGCAGTTTGATCTTGCGCTGATCGACGGCGCGGTTGAGCGCGCTGACCGGCCAATGAGCGCCGTACGCGGCAACGCACGCGGTCAGGACGAAGAAGATCGGCGTGGTCTGATGCAGGTACAGCATGAGCCCGAAACCCAAGCCCGCGCCCACGGCTGCTCCCACGCAGCACCGCGAAACGATCGCCTGCGGCGTGACCGTGTACCATCCGGCCTCTTGCAGCCGGCCCGCCAAAGCGTTCGTGCGGCGCTCGTCGAGCACGCGGCGGAAGAATGAGGTGCCCCTCGCTTCGACGCCGGCCGCTGCGTCAATGGCCGCGACCCGCGACATGATGTCGTCGCCCTTGGAACGGCTCAAGAAATAGGCGATAGCGGCGGCGCTGCCTGCGAGCAGCAGGATGAGCAGGATCGTGTTCATGCTAGATGTCCAGCTCCGAGATCTTGTTGAAGATCCACCAGCCCAGCGAGAGCAAACCGACGACGCCGGCCAGGCACGCGCGCCCGACCATCGAGTAGAAGAGGCCGTCGCGCATATCGGGCTCCATGAGCATGACGAAGCCGCCGACGAAGACGGGAAGGCCGGTGATGATCCATTTCGTCGTGCGGGCCTCGGCCGTCAGCGCGCGGATCTTTTGCACCAGGCGCCGCCGCTCTTTGATCGTGTCGGCCATATTTTCGAGCACGCGCGAGAGATTGCCGCCGGTCTGGCCCTGCAGACGAATCGCGCGGGCCATCATGTTCATCTCGCCCGACGGCATCCGCTCGGCCAGCGTGTCCAGCGCGTCGTACAGGCTCACGCCGATCTGCGTCTGGCTGAGCACGCGCGTGAACTCCACGCGCGCGGGATCCGGCATATCCGTCACGACGTTCACGAGCGCTTGACGCAGGCCCAAGCCCACGCGCATCGCGCCGGCGATTAAGCGCAGCGCCATCTCCAGCTGATTGTTGAACTCCGTGAGCCGTTTGGCGATGCGAAGGTTGATCCACGTCCGAACGCCGTA
>Ga0070740_10003796_pt1 | contig 15590 bp, 12 predicted proteins | sample Coa_R2_FD_67286 | JGI IMG/M metagenome (GOLD analysis project Ga0070740, IMG submission 67286) | Surface soil microbial communities from Centralia Pennsylvania, which are recovering from an underground coalmine fire - Coalmine... | ecosystem: Environmental > Terrestrial > Soil > Unclassified ... | reverse complement strand
GACCTGATGACGCTGCAACCTATTTCGGAGCATCCGCATGGCCTTCCGGATGAAGACTTCGACCGCATGTTCACGAAAGACAAGCCGGTCATCTTTGCCTTTCATGGATATCCAATGCTGATTCATCGTCTCACTTATCGACGGACGAACCACGACAATATCCATGTTCGCGGCTACAAGGAAGAGGGCACAACGACGACGCCTTTTGATATGTGCGTACTGAACGACATGGACCGCTTCACGCTTGCGCTCGATGCTGTGCGTCGCGTGCCCCGTCTGCGTCAGTTGACCGATGCTGCTACGCAGAAGTTTACAGAGACGCGGCAGCGGCACAAGCTCTACGTTTCGGAATATGGCGAAGACCTGCCGGAGGTCCGCGATTGGACGTGGTCCGGCAGCGGAAAAGGAGCCACAAGTGAGGACACCGGCGGCGACAACGCCTAGACTTCGCGTCCAGCGTGGCGCGGCTTCGGCGCCTTGTTGCCGCAGCACAAAGACCTGGAATACTACCCCTCCGGTTGGTCGTTTCGTTTCTTAGTTGCTGTAAAGGCCCGTATCTTGAAGAGGAACAATGATCCCGATCCTTGCCATTAACAGCGGCTCATCTTCGCTGAAATTCGGATTGTTTATTGAACGCGAAGGAGATGAGCATGCTCTGGTTCAAGGGAATGGTGACGCTATTGGAAGCGACAGCAGTTTTCTGAAAATCAAGGATGAACAAGGCAAGTTCATCTATGAGGGACAGCATCGTTTTCCTTCGCAAAAAGAGGCCCTTGCACAGATTGCAAAAACGCTCGCATCGCTGAATCTGCCTGGACCATCTGCAATCGGACACCGCATTGTGCATGGCGGCCCGCATCTAGTGGCGCACCAGCGAATCACCGATGACGTACTGTCGGCGCTTCAACAGGCTGTGCACTTTGCGCCGCTGCATATTCCGTTGGCTGTCGAGCTTATTCGGCATACAGAAAAGCTTTATCCTCAGGCGCCGCAGTTCGCTTGTTTTGATACTGCTTTTCATCAGACCATGCCCGAAGCTGCTTACCGCTATGCCATCCCTGAAGAATATTTTGTGCAGGGCATTCGGCGGTATGGGTTTCACGGGTTGTCTTACGGCTCGATTGTCCATGCTCTTGGTAGCGATCTGCCTGCGAAGGTCGTCATCGCGCATCTGGGAAGTGGCGCGAGCCTGGCTGCAGTTCTCAAAGCCAAATCAGTTGACACCAGCATGGGATTAACGCCGACTGGCGGTATCCCTATGGGCACGCGGACGGGCGATCTTGATCCGGGAGTTCCGCTCTTTCTGATGCGCAATCAGAAATTAAACGCAGATGCGCTGGAGTCTTTGCTGAATCTCGATGCCGGATTGAAGGCTCTGGGCGGCACCAACGACATGCGCCAGTTGCAGAAAGCATCTGAGGCGGGCGACCACAATGCAGCGCTGGCCATTGAGATTTTCTGCCGGTCGATTGCGAAGACTATTGCTTCTTATGCGGCTGTATTAGGTGGCCTTGATCTTCTTGTTTTCTCAGGCGGAATCGGCGAGCACAGCGCTCCCGTGCGCGCGAATATATGCGGCCGTCTCGACTGGCTAGGAATCAGGGTAGATGCTGAGTGCAATCGCGAACCCTCGTCTATTATTTCTACTGCTGCCAGTCGGGTTACTGTTCGCATTGTGCCCAGCGAAGAAGAAAAACAGATAGCGCGCAACTGTCGCGCTTTACTTTGATATGCCGATATTGTGCAGGATTCTTCCTCTCCTCCGCCACTACCATGCGAACACCCCGCATACTGGATACCTCGGTTGGTCGTTCGAATGACGGACCACGCCTACATGAAATCTGATCTAGATTTTGATGAAAATTTTGTTCTTATAAAGAATCAGCGCAGGAATGAAGCACACTGCTACGTAGGTCAAAGAATAAAGCAATGATCCGAAAGCTCTGTTGGGGACATGAGCAAAGCTATGCGAATAGATAATTGTCGATAGCGATTGATTGCTAATCTTCACATGCCACAAAATGGGCGCCAGCAATTCAGAAAAAACATAAATGGCGATGGAATTCGAGCCGAAAACGATCCAGGGGTACGACCAGCCGCGCTTCCATTGCCTGATCTCAATCAGCCAATAGCAGATCGACAGTCCGAGTAGAGACCATCCGCCGGCAAACAAAACATAGGAGCTGGTCCAGAGCTTCTTGTTAATGGGAAACCAGTGTCCCCAGATTTTTCCAAGCAGTAATCCGGCGATTGCTCCGATAAACAGGCCGATAAAGATGGACTGCTTGCTCTTTTTTGCGCGCAGCCATATCGCTGTCAGCATGCCGAGTAGCGCTGTTCCCAGCGCCGGCAGGTTGCTTAGCAGTCCTTCAGGATCGCGGGTGCCCTCGTAGAGACGACCCGGAAAGATATGGCGATCAAGATATGCTACCCAGTTTGCGTCTTTATCGAGCATAGGAATGTCGCGTGTCGGCAGGCCATACCCGGGGACAGGAATCCATCGCATGATGATCCAGTAACTGATCAGGCTGATAACAAGGGCAGTTACAAGGGCGGCAACGCTGCGCTTTCCGCGGGTCCACAAATAAATGGCCGCGGCAATCAGCAGGCAGACAGCGAAGCGCTGCAGCACGCCGTAGATGCGGAGCGTTGGCCAGTGAAAGAATGGAAATCCATTCACCACCAGGCCCAGCGCGAAGAGAATAATCGAGCGTCGAACCGCATGCAGAAGAAGAGAAGCTTTTGACGCGCCTTTGGCCAGACGCGACTCCGAAGAGAAAACAAGCGAGACTCCGGCAACGAACAAAAATGTAGGAAATACCAGGTCGGTCGGCGTCCAGCCGTTCCAAAGCGAATGTTTCAGTGGCCAATAAGCGTAGCGCTCATCGCCATTGTTGTTCACCAGAATCATGAACGCGATGGTGATACCGCGCAGTACATCCAGAGAAATAAGCCGTGTCTGCACACCGCCCACGGATGGTTTGGAAACAGTGGTAGCCGTCATAGAAGGGTATGACGGCTACTTTACCGCGTAAACATGTCTTTGTGGAAGTGGATGACCTAATTGAGGCCAGTAGCGCGGGCCTTAGGCTCATGATGGTCTGCGGAATTATTTCTGCCGCGAAAATTAAATTGCCTGCTGTTCATAGACCCGGCAGCCCACAAAGCCGCAAGAATGCAGAGAAGGATCACGCCACCAATGACGCCGAGGATTACCATGCGGTCTTTCCTCCTATTCTTTAGGAAGAGAGGCGGGCGAACAAGGTTGCCACGGAATCAGGCAGACGGCGGCGGAACATATCGCGCATCCTGCAGGTCAATGTCCATAATGAGCTGCTGGTAGACGAGATCGTTGATCTGACTGGCCGCCAGCAGCTCGCCAGCCGTGTGGCGTTCTACATTGCGGGCTGCGCGCGCAACATCAATGTAGCGGCGAGCGTGGGCAAAGGTTTCTTCCTTAGCTGCATCCTGCGGATTCTTCAGCAGCGCCAATCTGCGTTTGTAAGCCCGCTCCAGAGCTTCATACACTTCTCTTTCTTCCGGAGATTTTTCCTTCTCTGCCTGGAGATATTGCATTGCACTCTGGATCATCTTTTTCAGGGCAAGCTGCTCTTCGAGATTTTCTTTTTCACCATGTGCAAGGCCCAGCTTACGGATTACGAACGGGAAGGTGAGTCCCTGGAAAACCAACGTGACCAGAATTACACAGAACGTAAAAAAGATGATGATGTTGCGCGCGGGAAAAGGCTCGCCGTTCGGCAGTGTCTCCGGCAGGGAAACAGCTGCGGCGAGAGCAATGGCGCCTCGCATGCCGCCCCAGGCGACAATAAAAACACCGCGTTTGTCTTCCGGGGGCAGTTTCTTTTCCGAAGCGAATTCTCGCAGCCGGTGTCCCACCCATGCTCCGGGAAACACCCACAGAAACCGCAGCGCAATCACGATCAGGCTTACCATCAGGCCGCCAGCGATGAGTTGGCCGAGGCTCAATCCCTGAATGCCCGCCAGCACAGAAGATATCTGCATACCGAGCAACAGAAAGATCGCGCCGTTCAGAATAAAATCCACGGTGTTCCAGACGGCAGGGGCCTCAAGCCTGGCTCCCAACGAAAGCAACTGGGCCCTGCGATGGCCGAGATACAAGCCGCAGGCTACCGTCGCCATTACGCCGGAAGTGTGCAGCCGTTCGGCGAGTAAGTAGACGACATAAGGCGTCATCAGCGTCATGGTCAGCTCGATCTGCGCTGCTTCAATGCGCAAAATCAGGCGTGAATGAAGCCAGGCAACTGCAAGCCCGATCAGAATTCCGCCAATCGAGAGATAGAGTAGTTTCCCCACGGCCATCTGGAATGACGGCGCATGATTATCGAGGATGATATTCACCGCAAAACTAAGAGCCAGCAGACCGGTTGCATCATTCGTGAGGCTTTCGCCCTCAAGTATGTCGACGATGTGGCTGGGAAGACCCAGTTTGCGCGCGATTGTGCCTGCGGCAAGAGCATCCGTAGTAGAAACAGCTGCGCCCAGCACTAAACCGGTTTGCAAAGTAAGCTGCGAGAAAAAGAAGTGCGCAGCGAAGCCAACGCCAATCACTGTGAAGGCCACCAGGCCGAAGGCCAGCATGAAAATGCTGAAGATGTTCTCGCGAAAATCACGCCAAGACGAGTTATGGGCGGCTGCAAAGACCAGCGGCGGCAGGACGACCAGAAAGACAAAATCCGGATGCAAGGCAATGTCAGGCACCGGAGGAAGAAAGCTTAGTACCAATCCGCCTAGCACAAAAACAATTGGATAAGGTTGCGAGATGCGCCGTGCCACTACGGCCAGCCCAACGACAAAGAGCAGAACCATCAACATCAGCAGTTCAAGATGATGGATGTTGACTGTCATTTACACCTCATGCCTTCATTTTTCAGGAACCTACCTGCGTTGTGCAAAGTTGCTCGACCTGGTGAATCACATGCAGCGCAGCCTTCAGTTGCGCCATACCGATCTTCTTTTCAAATTGCTTTTGCATCTGGTCGAAGGTCCTGACGGCCTGCATCGCGCACCTTCGCCCCTGTGGTTTCAGGACAAGCTGAATGCTGCGTCCGTCCTCCGGATCGATGCGGCGTTTCAGCAGACCGCGCGCTTCCAGCGAAGAGAGGCAATTGCTGATGTTGCCTCGCCCTGTCGAAAATGTTTCTGCCAGATGGGACGGTTTCGCCGCCCGCGGCTCCTCAAACAGAATTGCTACCAGTATCAGCGCTTCAAAAAAGGTAGCCCCGCTCGGGCCCAGGATTCGGAGCAATTCGGCATCGAGTTTGCGGGACGCGCGGTAAATCTCAAACAACGGTGACAGCTCAAGAAAGGCTTCGATGCGCATGCGCAGAGTTTAACAGGTAGTTCATAGGATGAACTATTCACTTTCTGGCTAAACTATGATTGTGGCTGGCATAAGAAGCGGCAATGATGACTTCTATGAAATTTCTCTGTCCTGTGTTGTGCGGATTCATCTGTTTCAGCTCTATGGCGCAGGAGACACCATCAGCCGCAACCCCGGTGAAGACCACGGTCGTCGTTCTCGGTAATCCGGCCCCGGTCCAGCTTGGCGAGTCAAGCCGCTCCGTCGTCGTAATGGACACCCATGAGCATCCGCGCGCCTTTCAGACCGTTGAAGATCGTCTTCGTACTGACCCCTCCACCTACATTGAGCAGCGCGGCGCCGGAGGAGCGCAGGCCGATATCTCCATTCGCGGCACATCTTTCGAGCAGACGCTGGTCCTCATCAATGGTCTGCGCGTGAACGATGCAGAAACTTCGCATCATAATCTGGACCTGCCGGTCCCGATGGACGGCATGAGCTCCATTGAAATTCTGCACGGAGCCGGGTCTACGCTCTACGGTTCGGATGCTATCGGCGGCGTCATCGATTTCGTTACTGCCGCGCCGGAAAGCTCAGCACTGCGGCTGCGCAGCGGAGTTGGCAGCTTTGGGGAAAATGAGCAGGCATTCACTGGATCTATCGCGCGTCGCCAATGGTCAGAGCAGATTGCAGGTGAGCGCAACTTCTCTACAGGATTTATTGCGGACCGAGATTACCGCAATGAAAACGGAAGCTCCGAAACGAGATGGAAGACAATCCTGGGTGAGAGCGACATTCTGCTCGCAGGCAGTGACCGCGCTTTTGGCGCGGACCAGTTTTACGGTAATTTCAACTCGTGGGAGCGCACCAAAGGATGGTTCGCATCCGTCCGCCAGGAACTTGGCAGCAAAACCAATGCTGTTTTCGGCTATCGAAGGCATACAGATATCTTCGTTCTACTACGCGACAATCCTGCCTTCTACAAAAACCAGCATATCGACCAGAGCTGGCAGGGAGCCATCCGCAGAAGCGAACACATCGGAGCAAAAAGCTCGCTTTTCTATGGCATTGAAGGCGACGGCGATTCCATTGAAAGCAACAATCTCGGCAAGCATGCACGCAACTGGGGCGCGGGCTACGTTGATGCCGACCTGCAATCGAAGAAGATTTCTTTCACCGCGGGTCTGCGTCAGGAAATCATCAGCGGCGGTTACTACGTCACGAGTCCGACGCTCGCGGGCAGCTACTGGCTTGGCAGTGGCGTGAAGCTGCGCGCTGCTGTGGGATATGGCTTCCGCCTGCCTACGTATCTGGACCTGTATTACAGTGATCCAGCGACCATCGGGAATCCTAACCTGAAGCCCGAATCCGCATGGAACTACGAAGCCGGCGCAGACTGGTTCGTTGGAACCACATCATATCTCTCTGTCACCGGTTTCTATTCTCGGCAGCATGATGCGATTGATTACGTGCGCGCGGATGCGAACAGTCCGTGGCAGGCACAGAATCTTACGAAGCTGCGCTACGCCGGTGTGGAAACCGCATGGACATGGCAGCCTGTTCATTCGCAGCAGATCGGGTTTGCATGGACATATCTAGCAGGCGCGCAGGAGGCGCTGCATGGTCTGCAATCGGAGTATGTGTTCAATTATCCCGTCAACAATGCTGCTTTTGAGTGGACTGTTGGGCCGGTGCGCGGACTTATGCTTCACAATCGCGTTGGCATTACGCAGCGTTATCAGCATGACGCATATCCGGTATGGGATGCGGCCATTGCACGAGAACGGGGGCACATTCGGCCTTATCTTCAGATGTCGAATTTGAGTAACACCGGCTATCAGGAAATTGAAGGCGTTCCAATGCCGGGCAGAAGCTTCACCGGCGGAATAGAAATTTTGATTGCAAAATCGGGAAAGTAGTTACTGCAGCATCGCTCTTAGTTTATTTTCAAGCAGCAAGGTAATTTCGGGAGCAGGCAGATTTCTATCGATTCGTATTGGATCTCCAACGCGAATCGATAGCTTACCTGAGCGAAACCATCTTTCCTTTGTCTGCTTCAACTCACCGAGGCCACGAAGCGCGACCGGCAGCACTTTTGCATCCGATTCCTGCGTCAGCAGGCCGATGCCCTGCCGAAAATGCTCCAGCGTGCCGCCCGAACGATGCCCCTCCGGAAAAATCAATACGTTGTACCCGCGATCCAGCGCTTTGCCGATATGCGCAAAACTGTTGCGAAACCCGGCGCTGCGCGGGAGCGGAAATACATTAAAGAGCGCGGTTATCAACAGATAGGCTGCGGGGGCCAACGCATTCAGGAACCATGATCCCTGCCCGCGCCCATGGCGGAAATCATCGAGCATGTCCCCAGCCATGGCAATCGCAACCCGGCGTCGCATTTTGTCCGGCAGCGCATACAGAACCAGCGCGCCGTCATATGCCGTGATGTGATTTGCAATGATGAGCAGTGGCCTGTCCGCAGGCTTTGCATTTGGGGCGCGTTCGACTTCGGGGGCGGCCAGAAGCCACACCAGCGGACGCATTAGGTATTCTATGAACACAAAACGGGCCACTTGTACAGGCAGAGACCAGGGCCACTGCGGATAAACAGCAGCAGCGGAAGCTGCGCTCTTAACCGGAGTTTGTGGCGTCGGCATCCCTGTTTCGGCTTCCGATTGTGTTTTGCCGTTGAACCCAAGGTGCTGCCTTAATTCTCCGAGCGTCGTTATGCGAGCGAGTGTCACGTCATCCAGTGTGACACCCATGCGCTGCTCCAGTTCGCTCTGCAACTGCACGCGTCCCAGGCTATCGAGATGAAGATCTTCATCGAGTCGCGCCTCGTCAGATGTGGCTGTGGGAGCAGTGTGGGTAATCTGTGAAATCAATTCAACAACAGCATCTTTATTTCTATCCGGTATCGTTTCTTTTTCCGTTGACGCAAGCGCGTTGGCCCACTGGGCCACTTTGCCGCGCTGAATTTTGCCGGTTGACGTGCGTGGGAAATCCAGCTCCGGCCAGATTCGCCAGTGACGGATTCGCTGGTAATCGGCAAGAGCGGCATTGGCCTGCCTAATCGCCTTCGCCGCGTCTGCTTCCTGTCCGCGAAAGAGCAATATCGCCATCACTTCCATGCCATTCGGCGTAGCTAACGGAACAACAACAGATGCGCTCACGCCCTCCCGCCGGTTCAGAACAGATTCGACATCCTCCGGATAAATATTCAACCCGGAGGATGTAACAATCAGCTGGCCCTTGCGCCCGAGAAACTGCAATTGTCCCTGTTCATCGCGTCGCGCAAGATCACCCGTAGCCAGCCATGTGTCAGCCGACTTTTTCATGCCGCCCTGCTGCCATGTTGCAGTGGAAACCATATCGCCGCGAACAAGAATCTCGCCTTCATCGCTGATGCGCACTTCGCGGCCGGGCAGCGCTTTCCCAATCGTTCCTTTGCCGATCTTAAAAGGATGATTCAGTGTGATGAGCGCTGTTGTTTCGGTCATTCCGTAGCCCTGGATCAGAGCGAAGCCGAGAGTGTTCCAGAAGCTCTCCAACTCGCCTGACAATGAAGCGCCGCCACAGACAAATGCCCAGAATTTCAAACCCAGAAGTCGATGAATTTTCCGAAAGCGCCACCATCTACGCCACACTGATTCGCCCTGTGCCTTCTGTATTTCCTCATTCAGCTTCGGATAAAGGCCCAGCAGATGGGAGCGCATCAAATCAAGCACGCGCGGCACAGCTGCAAGCACCGAGATACGTTCGCGCCTGATCAATTCAATTAACCGTGGCGCTTGCAGGCGCGTTTCAAAATGGACTTCCGCGGCCAGCAGCACCGGCAGCCACAATCCCATAAACTGCCCGAAGACATGACTCAGCGGCAGGGTATGCAAAAACCGTAGTGGATGCACAAATCGCTCATAGCCCCGGTATTTTTGTATTTCTCTCTCAATTGGAGCAACGCTGGCCAGAACATTGCGATGCGTATGCACCACGCCTTTTGGCTCTGACGTAGTCCCGGAAGTAAACAGAATCTGCAGTGGCGTATCGAGGGTCAGATCAGCCGGTTTGGGGCGATTCTGTGACTCCGCTGGCAACGCACTCTCAAGCTCGTCCAAAATCAGCCGGGCGATTGAGTCCGGCAGAGCAGCAATCAGCGGTTCGTCACCGACAATTAGCTTTGGGTTCGTCTCCGCAACAACACGCTTTGCAAACTCAATGCCGCCGCCAGCATCGAGCGGCACAACCAGAACACCCTGCAGAACGCATCCAAAAAATGCAGCAATCCACTCAGCGCTGTTCTGTCCCCAGAGCAATACCCGCTCGCCTGCTGCAATTTCCCGCCGCTGCAATTCGGCGGCAAAACGGCCTGCGAGTGATGCAATCTCGCCATAGCTTCTAATTGTTCTACGGTTACCGCGATATGTAACAACAGCAGTGGCATTTCCCCAGTGCCGGAAATCATCAAGCGATGTAGCGAGATTTGAGCGCATGTCAGCTCCGGGTGAAATCGATATATCCACGTTCCAGATCGGTATGTACCAGCGTCACGCTGATTTTGTCGCCGACATCTACGCCCTTCTGTCCGCGCACCAGCATGCCTTCGACGTTGGGGTGCGTGGTCCTTACGAAGGTTCCGTGTTCGTTCACGCCTGTAACAATCGCTGCAAATGTCTGCCCGATGCGGTTCCGCATTACCACTGCGGCAATGCGCTTCCGCATTTCGCGTTCTACCTTGCGCGCGGCGTCTTCCTGTCTGGTGCATTGCTGCGCAATTGTAGCCAGCTCGTCATCTGTATATGGCGAGCGACGCTTTGCCAGCATCGCTTTGATCAGCCTCTGCGTAACCAGATCGGCGTAGCGGCGGTTCGGGGCCGTGGAATGCGTATAGTCCTGCACCGCAAGGCCGAAATGTCCCTGACCAGCTTCTCCGGCACGATCCAGCACATATTCTCCCGAACCGAGCAGCTTTACCACAGCCAGGGAAAGGTCAGGAAAGCGGTCAGGATCAGCCATGCGCCGCTCGCACAGAAAATCCTGCAGAGCCTTTGAATCCGGCTCTCCCGGCAGCTTCGTTCCGTACTGGGCTGCAAGCTCGACAATGCGATCCCAGCGTTTCGGCGTTTTCACTACGCGCCGAATAGACGAGAAGCGCGCCTGCTCCAGGCTTCTGGCCACAACTTCATTTGCCGCAATCATGAAGTCCTCAATCAGATCGCTGGCCAGGCTTCGCTGCTGTGTCTCAATCTCGACCGGCTGGCCGTTCATTACCAAAGGATGGGTCTCGATCGTTTGAAGATTGAGAGCGCCGCGATGATAGCGTTCTTTCCTGAGCAACTGCGCAACCCGGTTCTGAAGCAATAGCTGTTTCTGTAGTTCTTTAGAGCTGGAAATTTTGGGAGGTGCCCCATTCCCGGATTGCAGCCATGCTCCAACTGATGGATAGGCAAGCTGCGCGTGGTTCACCACCACCGCGCGCATAATCTGGCTTTCGCCCACGCAACCGTCAGCGCCTACGGAAAACTCATACACAATACTTAACCGTTCCTGTGCTTCGAGCAGGGAAGTGATGCCGGTCGAAAGCTCTTCCGGCAGCATGGAGAAGTTGTGCACGCCGGTATATACGGTTGTTGTCTGCTCCGCCGCATGCTTGTCTATAGCCGAGCCAGCCGGAACATAAGCGTCCACATCCGCAATCGCAATCCGGATACGAACTGATCCGTCATTCATCTCCTCTGCGAACTCGATCTGGTCAAGGTCACGGGAGGTGTCGTTATCAATCGAAGACCAGAGCAATTCACGCAGATCGTGTGCATCCTTCGGGTGATGATCTGGCTCATGTGCCTGCAACAATTGCACTTCTTTTTGAACAGCGTTTGAAAAATCAGGATGAAATCCTTGTTCCAGCATGGATTCTCGGGCGGCAACCTGCAGATTTACGTGATGATTATCGTTCATTGGATTCCAGTCCAAGCTACAGATATCAGATGCGTTTCGCAAAGTCTGGCATCGCAGCATCCCTTGTTCTGCTTCCAAGTGAATCATGCCGCTTCCAAAGATCAAGCTGCCCGCATCTCCCGAAGACACCTCCGCATCCGTGCAGCGCGATCTGGACCGTCCCACTGCATCTGAGATTTATCAGCAGGTCTCGAAGAATGCGCGCCGTGAGCTTTCGCGAACGAACATGGCGCTTGCGGTTTCTGGAATCGTAGGCGGGCTCACGATGGGGCTGACCGGCCTCAGCGTCGCGCTGGTAAGGGCACAGCTCGGCAACAGCTCTGTCGCAGCATTCATATCGATGTGCTTCTATCCCATGGGATTTATGGCGGTCATTCTTGGCCGAGGCCAGCTGTTTACGGAAAACACGCTGTATCCGGTTGCGCTTGTGCTTACTGAGCGCCGTCATTTCTGGAGTACTATGCGCCTGTGGGCTGTCGTGTTGTCCGCGAATGTAGTTGGCGCTTTTCTTTTTGCCATGCTGGCCGTGCGCACCGGCGCATTGCGAACAGAATATGCGGATGCGCTCGCGCGGCTCGGCGATGACGCGGCTTCATCCTCGGCCAGCCACATTTTCTGGAGCGCCGTCGTGGGCGGATGGATTATCGCCATGGTGGCGTGGTTGGTAAGCGGCAGCCATTCCATTACTGGCGCCGTCATGCTCATCTGGACGCTTACTTTTATTGTCGGCCTCGGCCACTTCGCGCACTGCATCGCCACCAGTGGAGAAATTCTGGCAGCTGTACTACATGGCCAGCTTGCCGCATCCAGTTATTTTCGATGGCTTGTCCCGGCCGTTCTCGGCAACATCACCGGCGGCGTGCTGCTGGTGACGCTGCTCGAATACGGCCAGGTCAATCTTGAATAAGCATTACGCTGTTTTGCCCTGGCGCTCTTTCAACTCGCGCAGCAGGCCTTCAATCTGCTCTTCGCGTTCCAGCGCGGCAAAGCGATCTTCCAGTGAATCGCTCCCGAGAAGCTCAGTGTGAGCAGCATTTTCCGATTCTGTGCCAGCCACGCGCAGTTTTAACCTTTCAATTCCGGAGCCATTGCCTGGACTCCCCTGCGTAGCTGCAATTTTCTGGCGAACCTGGTTTGCCTTGTTTACCACACGGGCACGTCGATGTTGCGCAATCAGCATCTCACAGCGGCTGCGTGTCTCCGTCAACTTCTGCTCCAGCTTGCGCAGAGCTGAACGCAGAGATTCGGCTTCATACGATTGATCTTCAATCTGCTGGGCGAAACCTGACGCCATCTGTTCATGACTCAGAGCACGTTCCAGCGCGGCGCGCGCAAGATCGTCTTTGCCTTTGCTCACAGCCAGCTCGGCTTTCTTGTGCCATTCTCCCGCGGAGTTGTCGTGCTCCTTCTTCTTCTTCTCCAGCAGATGCTGGTCGGCAATTGCAATCGCAACTTGCGTTTTTACCTGAAGCAGCTGGTTCTCCATATCGAGCACGAGCTGCTTCAGCATCTTCTCCGGGTCTTCCGCTTTGTCGATCAGATCGTTGACATTGGCGCGCAGCAAAGCTGCAACGCGTTCCAGGAGTGCCATATCTCCCTCCTTTTTAAAAATTAAGTGGGCGGAGCACAAAGCTCCGCCCGGACCCAGTCTTACTTGCCGTCAACGGTTGCTGCTCCATTGGGGCGAGAACGCATGCTCTTCACGTTGTTCATCAGTTCACGCATGTCCATCCCAGAAAGCGCTTCAAACAGAGCCGGCACCTGCGCGGCAATCTTTGTGATGTCGCCGGTAAGCTTATTCACGCCTGCCGAGCCATCGTTGCCGGTCGAGACGACCGTGATCTTGTCGACTTTGGACAGCGGCTCAGACATGGCGCGAACTACTTCAGCCATGTTGCTGATGAGCCGGTCAACGACCGCCGCCTGGTTCCATTCCTGGTAAGCCTCAGCCTTTACGTTCATCGCCTTAGCTTCAGCCTCACCCTTCTGGAAGATGATCGAAGCCTCAGCTTCACCCTGTGCGCGAATCGCAGCAGCGCGGCCTTCCGCTTCTACGGTCAGGCGAGCCTTCTCGGCGGCAGCAAGATTCTCGACGCGCTGACGCTCGATTTCCGCCTGCTTCAGCACGGTCGCAATCAGCTCTTTTTCGTGACGCAGAATTTCTGCTTCCTGCACCTTGATCTGCTGCTCTTTCTCCACTTGCTCGACCTTCACCTGCTCAGCGATCACCTGCTGCTGCATGACGTTGGTCTGCAACTCGTAGGCTTTATCGGCCTGCGCCTGTTGCCTGCGGCTCTGCTCTGCAAACTGCGCTTTCTGAATATCGAGGTCGCGTTGCGCCGCGGCTTGCTTGGCCAGCGAAGCCGTCTCTGCAATTACGCGTTCCTGATCTGCAGCTGCTTTAGCTATGGCAGCTTCGCGCAACGCGTTGGCTCTGCGAATTGCTGTGTCGCGCTCCGCCTCTGCAGCGGCCACGTCGGCATCGCGGCGAATACGCACGATGTCCGGGCGTCCCATGTTGGTGATGTACTCGTTCTTGTCGCGGACCTCCTTGATGGTGAACGAGACAACTTCGAGGCCCATCTTGCTCATGTCATCGGCACAGGTCGCGCGCATACGATCGGCGACCATCTCCGGCTCTTTCACGATCTGCTCGACCGTGAGCTGGCCGATGATGCCGCGCAAATGGCCTTCCATGACCAGCCGGATCAGGCCCTCGCGCTGTGGCGGCGTCTTCGTCAAAAATTGCTCGGCAGCCGTAAGAATCGATTCCTGATCGGAGCGCACTTTGATCTGCGCTACAGCTTCAACAGTGACCGCTACGCCCTGCTTCGTATAGAGGTCCTGCTGCGGAGCCACGTCAAATGACATCAATTCCAGCGAAAGCTCGCGGCAGTTCTCGACCATGGGAAAGATTACGGTGCCATGACCTTTGATCACGCGCGGTCCACGAAATCCGTAAACAATGAGCGCCTCGTTCGGGCCGGCCTTGCGGAACATCTTCGCCAGCAAACCAGCCAGAACAATAATGGTCAATAGACTCAATCCAACAATGATGATGACTGTGTTCGTCATAGTGATCCCAGCCCTTTCCACTGGGAAAACCGTGTTCGTTTAAGTTGAAAAACTACGCCTCTAAGATTTACTTGAAGTCATCAGCAACTTCGTCCCAGCGGCGCACCCAGGCGATGCCCTGCTCATAACGCATCACCACTACTTCCGTATCGCGCGGAATCGGGAGCCCGTTCTCGCTGCGCGCGGCAGCGAACCTGCGGCTGCCGTTCTGCGAAAACAAAATTTCGCCGGTGCCGTGATCGCGGATTGCCCCGCTTACGCGACCTATCATGCCTAGCGTCGCCGTCTCTTCCGCTGTCAGCGCGTGCTCATGCGGCGCCAGCACATGCGCCATAAACCAGAACAGCACCGACGCTCCGGCAATTCCGGCAATCGTAGCCAGCAACAGCACCATAGGAACTACGAATCCGCCGTACCGCTCCAGCAGGTATCCTGTCCCGCCAAACCAGCAGAGAAAGATCACCAGCGTGAACCCGTTGATAGGACTGATCGAATTGCTGTTCGCGCCGTGCCCGGCACCCGCATGGCCGCCATGGCCAACCTGCACATGATGGAAATGGCCGATCTGAAAATGCGAGAAGCCGCCTACGAATGCCACCGCACTGAGACAAAGACCCAGAGCAAAGCAAAACAGGTAGAAACCTTCCCACGTCATCTCTGACTCTCCTTTCTGGGCAGTTTGATCACCGCCCGTTTTTTCACTCCGGATACTGTTTCGCGCTCTGGCCTCAGCACTTCCAACAGCCGGTCCACCAGGCCAGGCGTCTCCATGACTGCTTCCAGCAAGAGAAGGCAGCGCCGCGTGTCTTTGTGCCGCGCCAGTGTCAACAGTGCCTGACGCAGCGCGGGATCGCGGCGGAATCGCTCGGCTCCGCTCACCAGCCACAAATCCAGCTTGTCCTCGAACGTGCGCGCGTCACTCAGCAACTCGGGGTGGTAGCCTTCCGGGTCATCCACCAGGTAACCCGGATGCACCTTGAAGAACTTCGCCAGCAATTGCCGCGTTGTGTTTGTCAGGTGTGGACGCGCGCCGCTCTCAATCTGCGACAGGTAAGACTGGCTCATTGAAGCTCCAAGTTCGGAGCGAATGGCCTTCAGCAACTCCTGCTGCGTCATGGCCCGGTTCAGGCCTCGCAGATTGCCCTCTACTTCGCGCAGATAGCGGATTTTTTCGCCGAGCTTCATATTGCAATCGGTGATATTTATATCGCTAATTGCGATA
>Ga0070740_10003795_pt1 | contig 15590 bp, 14 predicted proteins | sample Coa_R2_FD_67286 | JGI IMG/M metagenome (GOLD analysis project Ga0070740, IMG submission 67286) | Surface soil microbial communities from Centralia Pennsylvania, which are recovering from an underground coalmine fire - Coalmine... | ecosystem: Environmental > Terrestrial > Soil > Unclassified ... | reverse complement strand
CCGGGAACGATTTCTTCCGGCCATAATCTATAACGGAAAACCAGCCTTCCGGCAAGTTTTTCCCATGCCAATTAGATGTAATACTATACTATCTCGTTAGAGTTTTGTTCTCGATTTCTAAGGTTTCCCTTATCCTCGCTAATTCTTTCAGCAAGAATACCTTGTTCTGATTCAACGCCGCAAGCCGTGCCCAGTTCTGTTCCTTTCCGGCTGCATCGATGGCAGGATTCAGCGCGCTCAGTTCGCGCTCAATCTTCCTCCGGCGCAGTGCGTCACAGAATTTTACCGCATCCTCGCGGCTTGGGACGTCCTCTGATGCCAGCAAACTCTCATGGAGCAGTTGCCGCCCCTCGGAACTCAGGTTCTCACTGAAGCTATGGATATCGACCGCTTCGCCGGATTTCCTCACTTCCAGCAGCCTGGTGAAGATCTCTTCCGTGACAAGCCCGCTCAGGATGCCGTCCGATACAAGGCCGGGAAGAAGCTCATCCATAATCTCCGGCGCCTCGATGAAGGCCCGCAGCAGCTTGCGTTCCGCAGGCGAAGCCTTGAATTCCACAGGTCTGCGCGCCACTTCGGACCGCCGCTCCACCGCCGCGCGCTTCAGCTCTTCGCGGAGCAGCCGATCGTCCAGCATAGTGCGGGCGGCCAGGCGGCCCGTCATTTCGCTGCGCAAGATGCTATTGGGCAGTCGCGCTAGGTACGGCAGCACCGCATTAGCCACGGCCAGCTTACTTTGCGGGCTGTTCAGGCCATGCACACTGATGGCACGGTCCGTCACGTAATCAATATACCCGGGCGCTTCCCCCAGCAGCCGGCGGTATTCTGCCTCGCCATGTTTCCGGATAAATGAATCCGGATCGAGTCCACCCGGCAGCACCAGCACTTTGACCTCAAACCCCGCTTCCAGCAGGGTGTTCAGAGACCGCTCCGTGGCCGCCATGCCGGCGGAATCCGGATCGTAATTTACAACCACCCGGCGCGAATAGCGCGCGAGCAGCCGAATCTGGGCATCTGTCAGGCTGGTGCCGCAACTGGCGACAACGTTTTCGATCCCGCAGGAATCGACCGCGATGCAGTCCATGTACCCTTCCACCAGGACCGCGTAATCCTGCTTCCGTATCGATTTCCCGCCGCTGTCCAGGTGATAAAGAACGCGGCTCTTCGTGTATATCGGCGTCTCGGGGGAATTCAAATACTTCGGCTGGTCGTCTCCGAGCGTCCTGCCGCCGAACGCGATCACCTTTCCGCTTTCATTTGCGATAGGAAAGATGATTCTGCCCCGGAAGCGATCGAACCGGCGGCCGCTTGCGCCATCGCGGAGGACAAGCCCGGTTTTCTCTAACAATTCTTCGCTGAAGCCCACGGAGCCCAGGTGCCGGGTGAGCGCCTGGCCGTCGCGAGGTGCATAACCCAGAAGAAACCGCCCTATCACTTCGTCCTTCAGCCCGCGATCAAGCAGATACGCCCTGGCGGCGCGACCTTCACTCGTGCCCGTCAGTTGCGCCGCATAGAACTTCGCAGCGATTTCGTGGATTTTGTAAAGCGCCGACCGTTCCTGCGACTTCGAATCATTCGCCGCCGGCCCCGTCCGCACGAGCCGGATGCCGACTTTCTCCGCCAGGCGTTCCAGGGCTTCAGGGAAGCTTACATTATCAATGAGCATGATGAATTTGAAGACGTCGCCGCCTGCACCGCAGCCGAAACAATGGAAAATCTGCTTGCCGGGATGGACTGCAAAGGAGGGGGTCTTTTCCTGATGGAACGGGCACAGACCCATCATGTTTGCGCCGGCCTTGCGAAGCTGAACGTATTCGCCGACGATCTTGACGATATCAGCCGCTGCGCGAACGTCTTCCACCTGGCTCATGGGCTTTCAGAAAACGTCTCTGTGCGCTCAGGAGGAATTGAATGGCGAGCGCCTCGACGCGTTTACCAATTTTACCCAAACACCGGACGCAAATGAAGTCCTGAAGCGCAGCCTTCTATGGAACTACCAGCAGCCTCGAGGAAGGCTTCTGAAGCTCATCGGATTTGTACTGGCTTCGGAGCAAATCAAGGAAAGCGCGGCCCTTGGGCCGGCCGTTGGTGCGAGTGGCCCCCAGTTGTGTAAGAAAAGTAAGTGCGTCGCGAACTTCGCTGTCACGAGGCGACTCAAACCCCGGATCGCGGCTGCCAGCTTTCTTGTAATCTTCGATTGCGGCTTTCAGGGAGTCATAGATTCCGCGTTGGAGCACAAAGTCCGGGACCTTCTCATAATAAATGCCGTTTGAAAGCGTTTGATAGGTTTCAGCCAGCGCCTTGAGCCCTGCGATCGCGTCCAAGTCAGTAACCGCCGCATTGTCTCGCGCATACATGCAGATGGCGTAGCCAAGCGCAAGGATCAGCGGCTCATGCCGCGCGACAAAGGATGAGGATATATGGACATCGGCAAAAGGAACGCTTGCCCAGTCAACCTCCCGGCGCTCGTGCTCGTGCCGTCGGCTTTCAACCAGATAAGGGCAGTCCGACGGGCAGTCGATCGTCACTTCGCGTTCAGTCCCGCAGCAAACCGTGCAGATATTCTCCGCCTTCGCCGGACAGAATCGCTTTGCCTTCCGCTTTTCACAAATGGGGCAAACCAAGTGGTGCTTCCAAGTGCGCAAATTGCCGCCCCTGATGGCGACTTCAAATCATTCTAAGCCCTTTAAATCCGCGTGGCAAATTAATTGGTCCACATGCCCGCCGACACGGCATCCGGGCGGCGGGAGGCACATACACAAAGGTGGGAGCCGCAAACGGCCCCCGCCAACGATTTCCAGATGCTGGAATTTTCGCCCCGCGCGGCTTTAACGGCGGCCTATGGACTTGCTGATCCTCCTGGCGGAGCGCCGCGGGCAAATGGTCTCTCGAACGGAGATTGCCGAACGGCTGTAAAGCAAGGACGTTTTTGTTGACGTCGAAAACGGGATTAATGAGGCCATTCGGAAGGTCCGGCGAGCCCTCCGGGGCCCCGCTGATTTGCCGCGCCATTACGCTCAATGCCTTTCCGCAATGGGGGCTGGCCCGGCAGCCAGCCAACTGGCAAAGTTAACTTTGCGGGTTGACAGGGACCAGCAGTTCCGCCGCCTGCTTCAAGCGGTTGTGGAGATCGGTGACGCTCTCTGCAATGGTCTTGCGCTGTTCTTCAAGCCCGCTGCTGGCGATCTGTGCAAGCTGCTGGCGGTAAGACTCGAGCGAAGCCTTCATTAATTCGTCGATACGTGATGTCGCCGCAAGCGCCTCTTCTTTCAGGGCTGAAACCTGGGCGTTCAGTTTGCCGGAGAGTTCCCGCATCACGGATTCCGAACTGGCCTTAACCTCTTCAGCCACTCGCGAGCTTGCTTCGCCGGCTTCCGCCTTCAGGCGCTCCAGCAGTTTTTGATAATGCTCTTCGGCAACGCTTTCCAGCCTGGATTCGTACTGTGCAGCCGCCTTATTCTGGAACTCACTCAACGCCCGGTTCATTTCTTCGAGGTGCGCGTCGGAAATCTGCTTGACGCTCGTGGCCAGTGTATTGAGGGTCCGTTGAATTACGCTGGAAAGCTGCTCCTCAGAGGCCGCAATGTGCCTGTCACGAATCGCCGCGAGTTCCTGGTCAAGGCAGCACAGCGTATTGGCCACCCGCTCAGCGTCTTTCGAAATGGATTCGTGCACCGAGCGGCCCAGGTCTGCAATCTGCCGCCGCGCTTCTTCCATTTCGAGTTCCAGAAACGCCTTGATTTCCTGTTTCGAGTGATCCGTCGCATCGCCCGCCTGCTCGTGCAGGTGCTGCACAGACGACCCGATGATGTCCGCGGCCGTCTGCTCAATGCGCCCGGTAATTTCTGAAAGCCGTTGATCACGAACGGTGGCCGACAATCCATCAAGCTTCCGGCTGAAGCCTTCGGCTTGCAGGTCTTCTTGCTGCTTCAATTTCTCTTGCGTACCTGCGGTCATTTCCTCGAGGCGGGACTGGAAACGGCCGGCGGCGGCTTCGACTTCCCCGCCAATTCTGCTTTCAAAGTTCCTGGCTGCGTCGTCGGCCGCTGCATTCAGCCTCTCCGCAGCCTGCCTGGCGACCGAATCGGCATTCTGTTCGCAGACCTGAAGCGAGGCCTGCTCGAGGGATGCGATCTGGCCCTGAAAGGAGCTTAATAAATTCTGCAACCGCTCGCGAATCAAGCCTTCCTGCTCGGCGAGAAGTTCTTCCACACGGCGCTGGACAGACCCTTTGTAATGGGCGATCGCCTCGTTGACGTAAGGTTCCAGCATCCTTTCGATCTGCACAGGGATCGGAGTGTCTGTCCCCTTGCACATGGCCCAGACCCATTGCGCGAACTCATCGGTCCTGGCCCGGACCATCTCCGTAACGCGGTCCCGCGTCTGCTGCGTAATGCCGGCCTCGAGGTCTTCGGGGACAATCTGCCCTTGCAGTTTTTCACGCAACTCGACGGCAACCTGGTCGATTTTGCCCTGCACTTCGCTCTCAATGGCTTCGAGCTTGGCGCGCGCTTCCTCTTCGGCCCGTTTGGTAAGCTCTTCGGTTGTCGTCAGTGAAAAAGTCTCCAGGTCGTTGCGGATCCGGTCTTTCAAAGCATTGAAGTCCAGCCGCGGCACCGACCCACCAGGACTTTGGTGGCCAATATCGGCGTCGATTCCCGAAAAAAACGATACGGACCGCAACATCTCGCGGATCTCTTCCTGCATCCGCTCAAGGTCCCGCTGCCAGGGCTTCTCGTCCTTCTCGGGATTGGGCGTAGGTCGTGCTAATTTGTCGTTTCTGCTGCCGTTGCGGATCGCACGAAGCTCATCGGCAAGTGAAAAGCTGCCTTTCATCGTTCCTCCTGCGCCAGCCGTGTCTTCACGATGGATTGCCTTGACCGCATCCGATACCACTCGCAAGGCAGACCTGCGGTTTGCTACCTGGATTGCCGGCCGGTTCCAGACAGCCAAGCCTTTATTTGGAGCGGTCCTTCCCTGCAAGTACTCAGCGATGGCAAGCCGTGCGGGGCGTTGGGCCACGCTCAGGATGAGATGTCAACATTAAGCGCCCCGCATCAGCCGCTCCGACCGGCGGTGCAACCGCCTCGCCGGACTTTATGGGAGACAAGCCGCAGGCAGGAAGTTGAGGAATACGACATGTCCCCTTCAATCGTGATAGTAGTCGAAGGTCAAGATTCGAGACAATGGACCGTTAGTCTTACTCCTATGGGCGGTTGGTTCTACGAAAAAGTGCGGGAAAATGTGCGGCCTGCGGGTAGCGCTCGGCAGATTGTTTCCAGCAAGCAGCCATAGGGCGGGGATCCGGCGTGGTCCGCCACGCCTCCCGGGCGCATTTTTCACTTGACTACGCTACAAAGCTGTGCTATCGTTTTTGGAGGGAGGTTGCGGGGGCCTTTTCTTCACGGAGGGTACAAAAGCAGAGGGTCACACACGTTTCCTCAGCCCGAAGGGCCCGACCATGAGACGCGAAGCCCCTAAGACGTCGCCGGGACCACCCCTTTGTGTCTGCAAATAACAGGGGAGGTCGATCTTACCTTAAAGGTTGAAGCGAAACCAGATTTCCGGAAAACACTTTGGAGGAAGCAGAGCGACGAAACCATGCGTGATAAGTTCAATGATTTCAACCTTGATAGGAAGGACAAAGCTTTCGGTACAACCCTTTTCAGCGACCTGTCATGGCTGCGCCGATTAGCGCCGGAAGCACGAACTCCGAAGCGGCAGGCGGGAGAATGAAAGCCCAAAACCCAGGCCGATTGCCGGGGATCCATGTCTACACTTATAGCCTCGATACGGCTTGAAAATCGGCGCAAGTGGGACAAAAAATGCATTTTTTGCAAAAACGAACCGGAGAAGTTATTGAAAACAAAGGATCGGCATCTTAAAATGGGACAAAACGAACCGGAGAACGAAGCGGAGAACCTGTTGAAAACAAAGGGCCGTGGAAAAAACGAACCGGAAAACTGCAATCGAAAGAGCCAGGCCAATTTATTGAAAATAAACGGAGGCAAGAAATCTTGCCCACGTCAAATTGATGCTTGTCCGAGGCTAGTTACTGAGGTTTTCAAGCAAATCAAGAACCATGCTGGCCTGAGCTCCTCGCCAGCCGAGTTGAACCGCAAATCCTGTCGGGACGCTCCAGCCAAATGCTCGATCACGGAACAATTCTTCATGCCTTTGATCTGCCTTTCCCGCCGGGTGGCCTCTGCGGGGGTTGGGAAGTCTTCGGCATCATACAGTTCTCACGGGCTGCTTCCCATCGTCGATGGCGTGCGGCCGTTGTTATGGTCGCGCAGGCGTTTACTCGTATTATCGGTGGGCCCAAAGCAAAAACGGCCTGTCAAGAAACAGTGAAAGATCAGCATTTGGAAGAGCTTAGCGGTCTTTGACGTATGGTGGGCCTGGGTAGAGTTGAACTACCGACCTCACCCTTATCAGGGGTGCGCTCTAGCCACCTGAGCTACAGGCCCTTGCTGCGGCTAAAGACGAGTCAGGCTGTGCTGGAACCCGTCCTCTGCAACGAGGTGTTATCAGTATAGGCAAAGGCAGGAGTATCTGGCAAGTGGAAGATGACGGGTGCGCAAAGTATGGCGATCAGGCCGTTTTGTGCATCTAACTTAGCAGAACGGCGTCCTGCAATGAGTGGCGTTTTTCAGCAGCTTGTGGTTAGATTGAGGGAAGGTTGCGTGAGCTTCAGGGCTGGCAGTTCCAACTAAAGATAGCGTTTCATTCAGAAAATCATGGAACCAAAAGTTAAAAAAAGCACGCTTTCGAACGGCCTTAAAATCTTGACCGAATCCATGCCGGCTGTACGTTCCGTCTCATTGGGAATCTGGCTCCGGACCGGTTCGCGCCATGAGCGGGAAGAAGAAAACGGCATCGTGCATTTTCTCGAGCACATGGTCTTCAAAGCAACCAGGAACCGTACAGGGGAGGAAATCGCTCGGGCTGCGGACGCGATTGGCGGCCACTTGGATGCCTTCACGTCCAAGGAATTCACCTGCTTTTCCATCAAGGTCGTTGATGAACACCTGCCGCGCGCTTTCGATATCCTGGCGGACCTGGTTAAAAATCCCCTCCTGCGGGCCAGCGATATCGCCAAGGAATCACAGGTGATCCAGGAAGAGATCAAGATGGTCGAAGACACGCCGGATGACCTCGTCCATGAGATCTTCAGCAAGAGCTATTGGCCCCATCATTCGCTGGGGCGGCCCATTCTGGGGACGCGCACAACAGTGGGCGGGTTCACCCACCGGCGGCTGCGCCAGTTCTTCGAGCGGCACTATGTGCCGGGCAACATGTTGATCACGGCGGCCGGACACTTGACGCACCAACGTGTGGTTGACCTTGCCGGAAAAGAGTTCGACGGCGTACCGCGAGGTCCAGTCACGACTGAAGGGCCAGCCCCGGTGGCTCATCCGCATGCTCGCTACCGGCGCAAGAAAGAACTGGAGCAAACCCACATCTGCCTGGGCACTCCTGCGTATCCCTACGCGCATGAAAAACGGTTCGCCAGCTATGTCCTCAATACGATCCTCGGCGGCGGAATGAGTTCGCGGCTGTTCCAGAATATCCGCGAGAAATACGGCCTGGTGTATGCGGTCTTTTCAGGACTCAGCGCTTACCGCGACGCAGGCATCCTGAGCGTTTACGCCGGGACCGCTCCGGGCAATGCGCGGAAGGTCGTCAACCTGATCCTTGAAGAATTCCGGAACCTGAAGAAGGACTCCATCCCCGCAGAGGAACTGCAACGCGCAAAGGACTACCTGAAGGGCAATCTGCTGCTCGGACTTGAATCCACCAACAGCCGCATGGCGAATATCGCCCGGCAGGAGCTCTATTACGGGCGAAGCTTTTCGCTCGACGAGGTGGCGTCGCAAATCGACGCCGTCACGCGTGAAGATGTGGTCGAAGTGGCCCGCGACCTGTTCCAGTCGGAAAAGATTGCCGTAACCGTGCTTGGGCCGCGCCAGGATTTCAGCATCCGCCGCGACCAACTCGAGTGCTGAGCCGGCGTATCTGCTGACCAAACCAATAGTGAAAGTATATGGTTTCCCACGGCATGGCACACGCCTGTTAACAATCGCCCTGCTCCGGGCGTATCAACGATAGAAACGCTGCGAGCCTGGTTCACGCCAGGCAGTAGTCAACCGGCAGCCGGCGATGCTTAGCAAGGAATCTGCAATACCCATGAATCTGCGCGGTGGCCGGAAAAGGAGGGCAGATGGCGATCCCCATTATCGCGATTATCACCGTTTTCAGTTCACTCGTCGCGATTTTCTGGCTGGTCTTCAGCACCATTCGCAGGCTGAAAGTTGCCCGGATGCAGTCTGACGTCCATGCCAGACTGATCGACAAGGTGGGCTCCAGCCAGGAACTTTTGACTTTCCTCGATACCGAGTCCGGCAGGAAGCTCGTGGCCTCTATCGGGATTGAACAGCCGAGCCGCGAGCCCTACAGCCGAATACTCGCCTCGATCCAGGCGGGCGTTATTCTTCTGTTTCTGGGCATCGCTTTTCTGGTCCTCGGCGGACGCTTTGCCAACACGGCAGAAGGGTTCTATATCCTGGGCGGGTTGACCGTGGCCCTGGGAGCCGGGTTTTTGATTTCGGCGGGACTGTCCTATCGTCTCTCAAAGTCCTTTGGACTGTTCGACCGCGAACGTCCGGCAGGCAAGCTGGCTGCATAAGCGGGACAACGTTGTGGACCGAGTCAACAATATGCTGGCGCGCGCCGTTGCTCATGCCCGCAGTGAAACCTTGCGGGCCGGGAGTGAGGTACAATCGCTCGCAATGGATGAGGAGAGCTTTCGGATCCTCTACGAGCGTACGGCCCGGTCGCTTTGGGCGTACCTCGCGCGAGTTTCTGGCAGTCCAACGCTTGCCGATGACCTCTTGCAGGAGTGCTATTGCCGGTTCCTTTCCCTGGCAGATCCACCGCAGGAGGACGCCCACCGGAAGAATTACCTTTTCCGCATTGCGACGAACCTTCTGCGTGACCACTGGCGGGCCGAGAAGCGTCATACCTCCGCGGGCATTGAAATTGCGGACGTGCCTTCGGATGACGATGCCGTCGCAAACATCCCTTTGCGGTCCGACCTGGGCCGCGCACTTGCGCAGTTGAACCCTCGGGAGCGCCAGATGCTCTGGCTGGCCTATGCCGAAGGCGCAAGCCACAGGGAAATCGCGAAGATTTCGGGAATGAAGGAAAACAGCGTCCGCCCGTTGCTGTTTCGTGCACGAAAAAAGCTGATGGCGATACTGGCGGGCAAATCGTTTGTAACAAGGAAGACCGTACCATGAAATTACCCAGTTGTGAAAACGAAGCTCGGGTCCTGCAAGCCCTTGAAAGCGGGCTGAAAGCTGAGGCGATGGAAGCGCCGCTGCGCCTGCACGTTGCCGGCTGTCCATCGTGTGCCGAACTTATTTCTGTCTATGAGCTTTTCCAGCACGACAGCGCAGAACTTTGCGCCACAGCTCGTGTGCCTGAAGCTGGTCGCGTCTGGTGGCGAGCAACGATGGCTGCACGCAGGGCCACAGCCGAGCGGGCGCTTCGTCCAATCCTGATCGCTGAAAAAACCGCGCTGGCAGTGAGTGCAGGTGCGCTGATAGCCTTGCTGATTTTCGCTGCGCCATGGATTGCCGAACAAGTGTCCCACACGAGCGCCTTGAAGGGTGCCTTTGTTCTTTCATTGCCTTTGTCGTCACTTGTCGTTGCCAGCTTCTCTGGTTTCATTCTGGTGCTCGCGGGCGCGATTTACACCTTGTGGGCTGAAAAGTAGCACAGCGAAGCCTTTTTCAATTTTCGACTCAACCATCCTGCCGTATAATCGGTGGAAGGTTTGCCGAAGCCGGCGCCCGGCGCCGCTTCGATCTGATCGTTCCGGGAGGCTGGTTGAGCGTTCGCATCTGCGTACTCGGTAGCGGCAGTAAGGGCAATTCAACGCTGGTGGCAACGGAGCGCACCCGCCTCCTGCTCGACGCAGGCTTCAGCAAAAGGGAAACCTTTCGAAGGCTGGCCGAAGTGGGTGAGCGCACGGACAACTTCGACGCGCTGATCATCTCCCATGAACACGTGGACCATGTGAGCGGATTGCGCTCGCTGGCTCTGGAACTGAAAGTTCCCATTTACATCACCGGCCCTACACGCGAGATGATCCAGTGGGACCCGCGCATCAGGGCCTTTGAAACGATCACCGCCGGTGACAAATTCTCGGTCGGCGATTTCGAGATTGCTCCGTTTTCCATTCCGCACGATGCCGTCGATCCCGTCGCTTTCACCCTGACGGCTGAAGGGATCAAGGTCGGCGTGATTACGGACCTGGGTTACATCCCGCAGGTCGTCAAGCAGCACGCTCGCGGCTGCCATTGCCTGGTGTTTGAATCCAATCACGACCTCGATATGCTGAAGACAGGGCCGTATCCCTGGTTCGTCAAGCAGAGGGTGATGAGCCGCCACGGGCATTTGTCCAATCACGCTACGGCGGGTTTTTTGGCCGAGGATTACGATGGCTCGGCGCAGGTCCTTGTGCTCGCACACCTGAGCGACAAGAACAATCATCCCGGCCTCGTTATGCATTCCGCGACGCAGGCCTTCGAGAAGCGAGGTCATGGCCGCCCTGCCGAATTGCACCTCGCCAGCCAGAACGAACCCACCCGAGTCTTTCAATTCTGATCCGGTGCAGACAGATTTGGAAAACTCGACATTTCAATCTCGATGTAAAATATCCGGCTCAAACATGATGGAAGAGATCAGGCGGGAAGCGCACCGGGGTATTTACCCAAGAGCGCTGCGGTTTCACTTTATGCGCGAAATTCTCTTCAGGATCGCAGGATTATCGCGTGGTTGAATTGTTCCGCATCCACGACTGACACCTGATCAGTGACGTTACCCGGATTGAACAACGTACGGAGAAAACATGATCCCTCGTTATACGCGCCCGGAAATGAGCGCCATTTGGAGCGATGAAAACAAGTTTCAGAAGTGGCTGGATGTTGAAATCGCCACCGCAGAAACCGAAGCGGAAGCGGGCCTGATTCCGAAAAGCGCCGCGCGGGCCATTCGCCGCAAGGGCCGCTTTGATGTCCAGCGCATTCTGGAAATCGAAAAAGAAGTGAAGCACGACGTGATCGCGTTCACCACCAACGTGGCTGAGCATGTCGGCCGCGAAGCCCGTTACCTGCATTTCGGTCTGACGTCAAATGACGTGGTGGACACGGCACAGGGTCTGCTGATTCGTGACGCATCTAGACTGATTCTGGAAGACCTGGACCGTCTCGCCGCCGTGCTGAAGAAGCGTGCCTTCGAGTTCAAACACACGCCCATGGTGGGGCGCACGCACGGTATCCATGCTGAACCGATTACCTTTGGGGTAAAAATCGCGATCTGGTACGCCGAGTGCCAACGCAACCGCGAGCGAATGGCTTACGCGGCGGAAGAGATGCGTGTAGGAAAGATATCAGGCGCAGTAGGAATCTACTCGCACCTGAGCCCGGCCATCGAAAAGAAGATTTTGACGAAGCTTGGCCTGAAGGCTTCGCCCGCCGAATCACAGGTGATCCAGCGTGACCGGCACGCGTTCTACCTTGCGACGCTGGCTGTGATTGCGGCGTCGCTCGAAAAGATCGCGCTCGAAATTCGCGGGTTGCAGCGGACGGAAGTCCGCGAGGTCGAAGAATATTTCTCTGCCGGGCAGAAAGGCTCATCCGCCATGCCGCACAAGCGCAACCCGGTGACCGCCGAACAGATTTGCGGCCTGGCGCGAGTAGTCCGTGCCAATGCACAGGCGGCGTTTGAAAACGTAGCACTGTGGCACGAGCGTGATATTTCCCACTCATCGGTTGAGCGCATCATCCTGCCTGATTCAACCATCCTGGTCGATTACATGCTCAACAAGACAGCGAACCTGGTCGAGAAAATGTTCGTCTATCCCGAACGCATGCAGGAGAATCTAAGCCTGCTCAAAGGGCTGATCTTTTCCGGTCAGTTGCTGCTGGACCTCACCGAAAAGGGTGTTTCCCGCGAAGAAGCCTACCGCTGGGTGCAACGCAACGCCATGAAAGTCTGGGAAACACGCGAAGATTTCAAATCGCTCGTGCTCCGCGACCCCGACATCACCAGCCGCCTGTCCGCGAAAGAGGTCGACGCCGTCTTTAACACTCAACGCTACTTGAAACACGTGGATGAGATTTTCAGGCAGGTTTTTGGCCGGTGAAATTGCAACATCCTTGCCCGATTCATAAACCACTAAACCTGGCGCGGCGTTCCGAACCGGCAGAAAAGAGATGCCGTGCCGCCCGTGAATATCCGCCTCTGCATTGCAATCTCGTGTGGAGTTTTCGAACTGGGGTGTGGCCGCTTGACGACGAGAAGGGGTGCGGGATGTCCTAATGGGGAAGCGACTTCTTGGTGCCGAAGCACTCACCGCGCGGCGGGACTTCCATCGCCCAGTGTCCCGCTCTTCAGTCCAGGCTTACCCGCACCCACTTTCAGCGTACTCCTTTGCTCACAAATTGCAAGCAGACCCACTGGCCTCAAAGGATGAGGCGGTTGCATTGTCAGAGCCGGTTGATTACGCTGGCCAGGTAGCCGGCGCCGAAGCCGTTATCAATGTTGACCGTGGCGATGTTTGAGGCGCAACTGTTGAGCATCCCAAGCAGCGCCGCAATGCCTCCCAGACTGGCTCCGTAGCCAATGCTGGTAGGGACAGCGATCACCGGCACGCTGACCATTCCTGCCACGACGCTCGGCAGCGCGCCTTCCATGCCGGCAACCACAATGATCACCCGCGCGCTGCGAAGTTGTTGGCTTTCGCTCAGAATGCGATGGATGTTGGCCACGCCCACGTCATAAATCGATTCGACGCGGTTGCCCATCACCTCCGCCGTCACCTGGGCCTCTTCGGCCACGGGAATGTCTGAAGTGCCCGCGCTCACCACAAGCAGCTTGCCTTTGCCGCGAATTTTGCGGTCGCGGTGAATTGAGATGGCGCCTGAAAGCGCGTGGAACCGTGCGCTGGGCTCAAGGTTCTTGATCCGCTCGTATAATTCCTCGTTGCCGCGTGTGATCAGGATGTTATGGCGGTTGCGCAGCATGCCACGGACGATTCCTTCAACGTGCTCCGGGGATTTTCCGCGACCAAGGATGACCTCCGGAAATCCCTGCCGGAGCGACCGATGGTGGTCAATCCGGGCAAAGCCGATGTTTTCAAAAGGAAGGTTGCGCAGACGGTCAACGGCCGACTCGATGCTCAGTTTCCCGCTGCGCACCTGCTTCAGCATCTGTGTGATTTCTTCCGGCGACATCCCCACCCCTTCCTTGCAGATTTTTAGAGCCATAAAAACGCTCGAGTTCCATGGCCCCGCCAAGCCTGCATCCAAACGGATCTCGATTTGTGCACTGCCGCAGCAAACCTCACCGCTACCCGAATGTAAAGAGTATAGCAAACGAAAGGCGGGTCTCGGCTTTCCTTGACTTTACAGAAACGGCTGGCGGAGAATTTCTTCGATGCCTTCTAACCTTCATCCACACCGCAAAACGGTTGTAATCGGCGTAACCGGTGCGAGCGGGGCCATCTTTGCGCGCCGCATGCTCCAGATGCTGGAGTGCGACGAGCGCGTGGGCAAAATCCACCTGGTCGTTTCTGGCGCAGGATTAAAAGTGTTGCGGGAGGAACTGGAACTCGACGTTTCGAGAAGCGCTTCAATTCCCGCTGCTCTTGCTGACGGCCCGGTTGGAAAGACCGAACACCTGCTCGACTCCGACATCGGGGCCTCAATTGCCAGTGGCTCATACCGCGTGGACGGCATGGTCATCATACCGTGCAGCACAGGATGCCTGGCGCAGGTTGCTCACGGAATTTCTTCCACTCTCATCGAGCGGGCAGCCGATGTCTGCCTGAAGGAAGGCCGCACGCTGATACTCGCCATCCGCGATACTCCCTTGAGCCGCGTTCATCTGCGGAATATGTTGCAGGCGCGGGAGGCCGGCGCAGAGATTTTTCCCATCATGCCGGCCTTCTATCACCGTCCTCGGACGATTGATGATCTTGTGAACCAATTCTGCTGCCGGGTACTCGCCCACCTGGACCTGGAACAGGAGGAGCAGTTCCACTGGAAAGGTGAGCAGGCGCCTGAACAGATATCCAGGAAAAGGTTGTGATTCTGCGCGGGGCCGTAATCGTGCTTGCGCTGGCAGGGCTTGCCGATGCCCTTTATTTCACGTTTGCGTATTACGGCCGGGTGCGGAAATCTCGCTGGGTACCGGAAGTGCTCTGCGCACGGGAAGGGTCAAGCTGCGTCACTGTCGTCCGGACGCCTTACGGACGCGTTTTCGGAGTCCCGAATTCGCTGCTCGGAATCATATATTACCTTCTTCTGATCATCTGGGGCATGACGAGGAATCCTGTATTTTGGGGCTTGCGCCTCGGCACGACGTCTTATGCGATCAGCTTCACTGACCTGATGATTGCAGCCAGCGCCCTTACTGTCGCGCTGGGTTTTTATCTCATTTATGCCCTCAGGCGAATTTTGCATACCGATTGCCCCTTCTGCTACGCGGCGCATGCGATAAATCTGGCGTTATTGATATTTCTGATCGTCGTGAGGTAGAATGGCACCAGTTGGCGAAGGACTGGTTGGATTTTTCTTTTTTGTTCCGGTGGCAATTTAGAGCCCTAATGCATATAATTAAAAGTTTGTGGCCGCTGGCGTAGCTCAGCTGGTAGAGCATCTGATTTGTAATCAGAGGGTCGGGGGTTCGAATCCCTTCGCCAGCTCCAGGCTGAGACCGGTAACTTACGGCGCCATCAGGAAGTGTTGGCCGCGGAAAAGTGTGCGGAATCGGACAAAAAAGACTATAATTTCATTGGTATTCTGACGTTGATGAAATCCAGACCTCGGGCGCAGGTGTCCGAGGCCGGAAACCTTTTGGGACCCGGCAAGAACCTGCTGCGGATGAGAAAGCCCCGAGTTCCGGGGCGGCGAGAAAAAGCTTCGGACAGGTGGCCGAGTGGCTAAAGGCAGCAGGCTGTAAACCTGCCGCTCCTTGCGAGCTACGGGGGTTCGAATCCTCCCCTGTCCACCAGTTCCGCAAGGGTCAAAGGCACGCATCGATTGATGGTCGAATGACGGACGCCGATTTCAGCGCGCATGTTGCGGGGCGGGAGTAACTCAGTGGTAGAGTCACAGCCTTCCAAGCTGTTGGTCGCGGGTTCGATCCCCGTCTCCCGCTCCAAGGTTTTCTCAGCTTTCAGCTATCAGCATCCGGTTGTCAGTACCGTTTCCACCGAGCACTGGCTGCTGAGCACTGATGGCTGATGCGGGCCGATGTAGCTCAGTTGGTAGAGCACGTCCTTGGTAAGGACGGGGTCAGCGGTTCAATTCCGCTCATCGGCTCCAGAGTTTGACGACTCTAACCTGTTTTTGAGGATCATCACATCGCTGATCTGCATAATTCATAAGCGGGGTTGCTATGGCGAAGGAAAAATTTGACCGGTCGAAGCCGCACATGAACATCGGGACGATCGGGCACATTGATCACGGGAAGACGACGCTGACGGCGGCGATCACGAAGGTGCTGTCGAAGGAGAA
>Ga0070740_10003785_pt1 | contig 15617 bp, 12 predicted proteins | sample Coa_R2_FD_67286 | JGI IMG/M metagenome (GOLD analysis project Ga0070740, IMG submission 67286) | Surface soil microbial communities from Centralia Pennsylvania, which are recovering from an underground coalmine fire - Coalmine... | ecosystem: Environmental > Terrestrial > Soil > Unclassified ... | reverse complement strand
CGATCGCACTACGTATCCTTTGAAAGCCTGCTGGATTTCCTCGCTGAAGATTTTCTCGTAGGCCGACAAGGCTGTTGGAACGTTTTCGATGATGGCGCATTTGGGTTGCATCTGACGGGCGAGTTCGATGAAGCGCGCGATGAGCTTATTTCGATTGTCTTCGAGCCAGCGTTTTCCGTTTGGTGAAAAGCCCTGGCATGGTGGCCCGCCCACAAGGAAGTCCAGTTCGCCTGGCTTCAGTTTGACAAGCTTCAGAATGTCCCCGCCCTGAACGCTGCTGAGGTCTTTCGGCCAAAAAGGAATTTTCGGAAAGTTCCTTTTGAACGTGTCCACCGCGGTCGGGTCGGAGTCCACTAGCAACCGTAAGTCAAACCTGAACTTTGCGGCTTCCTCATTCGCGTTCAGAAAACCGAGCGAGAAGCCGCCGACTCCGGCGAACAAATCAACGACAGTCAATCGAGTTTCCATGTCGTGCTATTTCGCAGTGAACATTTCCTCAAACAGAAACGCGTTCAGGTCTTGTGCCGCTTGGTCATGCACGCGTTTGGTAATGTCGTCCATGCAGAAGACGACGTCGTCAGACGTGATGCTTGGCTTGATGCGCCCAAGCTGAAAGATGGCTTCCTTCAGAATGATCTCGGTGTAGCGCTGGAACAAATACTCGCGCCACCGGGCAGAATCAGCCGTGTATTCATTCAGAATTTTCTCCGCCAGCGGGCGGGCCGTGTTAATCCAGTAAATCCCAGCTTCAACATCCTTTGGCCGTTGATAAACGGTGGGCTGCCGAGGGTCGCAGTAGAACGGCTCAGTGGACAGAGGGTCAAGAGGGTCGCTGTGTTGGCCGGAGATGAGCACCTGCGGAAATCGCGGCTTCCGCTTGATTTCACTGCCGCCTTCCTGGCCGCCGGTGTTCCCTCCATCACCGCCGCCGCCATCACCACTTCCTCCTCCTCCGCTCCCGCCTCCTGGGCCTGTCCCGGTTGTGCCAGCCGGGCCTTTGCCAGCGAACACCTGCGCCCACACTTGGCTCATGAAGCGATTCTTCCACTTGTTCAGGATTTCATTTAGCTGGGACGTGTTCTTCAGGTCTTGCTTCTTCTTCTCCTGAATGCTTTTGGTTTCCATCTTCTCGGCCAGCGATTCCACCTGTGCGCGCACCCAGTCGAGCAGTGCTAGGCTGCGGTCGTTTTCGAGAAGCTTCTGTCGGTCGTTCCGCACGGAGTCGTAGTCTGGATCTTCGAGAATGGGGCACTCGCACTCGCCGTAAATAAACTCCACTTGGCCAGAGAAGCGGGTAGGGCCAAGTTCGTGAATGCGATAGCTGCCCACGACACCCACTTCGCCAATGAAATCAATCGTGTTCATCGTGGAGAGATTGCCACGCAGCGGTTCGGACGAGGTCTTCAAAACCAACCGGCCTGGCCAAGAATACTTGCCGCCCTTGAATTGCACGCGCTTGCCCTCCCATTCCAGTTCTTCGGGAATGTCAATGAGCACTGAACTCTCGAATCCTTCTTTGGGCGATAGCCTTGGCGCGGTGAGTCGTGAGGGGACAGTCTCATCATTGAACAAAATGGAAATCGGTTTTCGTTCAATAAGCCGACGCGCTTGCGGGTGCAGAATCAGGCGTTCGACAAGGCCGATCCGATTCGCCGTGCCTTTGACTTTTCCCGGCTGTTCGCCAACGACGACTGTGAATCCCATTTTGCCTGTTGCGAGGGCTTTCTTGACGGGAGGCGGCAACTCGATTCCGTCAATGCCCGCCTCTTTCATCGCTGCCGCGAGCGACATCTTCTTGTCCTCGAAACCGTCCTCGAAGCCGTATTCTCCCTTCGCATTGAAACCGAAAACATTCAATCGGCCATCGCGGTAGGTTATGGCTCGCGACGTCTTGAACATCTGTCGCATGTAGAACTTGCCGCCGTTGCCGTGGCCGCCAAGCGTTTTGAGCTGCGACTCCTTCGCACCCTTCTTCGCGGCCTGCGGGTCGAAGAATCGCTTGAACGCATCGTCAATTTGTTTCTTCGTCATGCCGACGAAATCTATGCATTCAATCCGGCTCAGACGGGATGAGCCATCTTCGGTCAGCCGCACAATGATAAACTGCTCATCATCCGGCGTCTTGTCACGCAGGTAGGCGTCGCACGAATTCTTCAGCCACTCCGCCAATCCTTTCGCATGGTCGAATTTGAACTCATTCCCGATGAGGTCGAGAACCGCATCGTCAATCACGAACTTCTGAACTTTGATTGCCATAAATTATTTGCGCGCTTCGATTTCAGCCTTGAACTTAGAGAGCAGGAATTCATGTAGCGCACGGAGCATTGGCGACAGGTCGTCGGCTCGCTTCTTTTCATGCGCGGTGATTGCGTGCTCCACGTTGCTCAGGCGGCCAAGACAGTTTGCGCGCGAGGTGCGCACCGTCACGCCTAGATATTCGTAAAAGTCGGTGTCAAGAATTGCTTCCTTGCGGCCTTCCTGAAACAGCTTGAAAGCTGCTGACGCGACCACACGATTGATTTCGGTTTCCTCAAGCTTAGTGAGCCTGTCCTTGTTTTCCCGCTCCGAATGCACAAGCCGCGCCGCGACTTCAATGCCTCTCGCCGTCAATTCAAAGGTCTTGTTGGCGGATCGAAGCAAGCCTTGCTGCTTCATTTCGTAGAGCGGCTTGTGAACGTCGGATGAATCGGGATATTGCGGGTAGCCGCGCAGTTGGAAATCTTCCGGATACCGCTTAAAGGCTGCGACGACAATATCCTCATACTGCAAGGCGGTAGCGTCGCCCTGACAAAGCTCATACATCACGGCTAAGATTTTCTGCGGTTTGCTTAGTGCTTGCATGTCTTCACACGGAATCGGTCGCGGCCAACTTCCTGGAATGTCAGGTCATCGCGCAGCAAAGACGCGAGGATGTCGGGTGAAAGCTCTTCCCAAACCTTGCCGTCCGCTTCAAGGCGCTCCAGCAAATCTTCGCAGCCCACGATTTCTTTCGACTCCGACAGAATTTCAGCACAGGCGCGTCGGATGGCGTCGCCGTCCAGTCCAAGTTGATCCAGGTGAACATCAAGGATGAATTCGTCAGCCGCGTTGCGAAGGAACAGCGGGCATTGCTCCAGCGCGCGCCGCAGTTCGTCGAGAGACTTCGACGCGAAAAGCGGGCCGAACCGTTCGTTGAGTTCCCATTGGAATTCGTAGAGCGGCAATGGCCGATTAACCTCACGCGCGGTGGCCACGAGGGCGCGTTCCAGCCGGCAGGAACGGTGGATGAGGCGGGTGCTGGGTGAATATTCATCGGGAATCCGAAGCACGTCTGGCAATGCGGCGCACGTTTGCCAGAGCTTGTCGGCGAGTTCTCCCTTGGGCGGGATTTCGAGGATCTCGCACATTCGGGCGAACCGAATCGGGGGTTCACTGCGGCGAATCACGAGTCCCACAAACTCCGCGCTTGCGACGACCGCGTGTCTCGCCGAGTCGCCCCATGAGCGCAAACCAAAATAGCCAAAGCCGTAGTCGCGAACGTCAGCTATGCCTCGGACGATGTTTGAAAGTGAGGTGGGCGCGACCGATCGCAATTGCTGCAATTGCGCAAGAATTTGGTTAACGGTCAGCGGTCGGCCACACCGGGCCAGAATTTCCGGCACGAGGTCCTTAACGTATTTCCGCTCCTCAACGCCCCATTCCGCCAGACCAAAAAGCAGCCTGCCCAAATCTATGAACCGCTCATCACCGCGCAGGACATAGGCAAGTTCGTATTTGTTTGAATGATGACACCAGTCACCATCTGCTTCTGCTAGGATGTCCGAGGTCGAAGCCGGGCGATTCAACCGCTTCAGAAGCTTGTAAACGCCGGCACGCGCTTCCTGCCACGCGGCATCTGGCAGCCTGAAGTGCTGGCGCAGGCCGTATGACCGAGGGCCGAGCAAATAAAAGCCCTTCTCTTCGACAAGCGCGTTTCCAAGCGTGCGTGGATTCCAACTCGCTGCGTCCGGGCCAACGAGCGCGTGAGCGCGAATGAGAATTTCTTCTGGCGTTAACGGAGCGTCGCTTGCCTGCAAAACGGCCCTGGAGACGTCGAGAGCGGAGCGCCGTGCCAAGCGGACAACCGGCGCGTCGGGTTGTGGAAACTTAACCTTGAAGCGTCGAGAGTGCCGCAGTGTCGCAAGAAATCCTGTTGCCTCAACATTGCCAAGGCCGCGACTGGCTCGCACTTGCGCCAGCGCTTGCGGGAGCGGCACGGCTTGAAACGTCTCGCGGAGTGCAGCCTCCAAAGCCGACTCGATTTCCTCACTGCACTCCGTCCGACTGCCGGACGCGTCCTGTCCTTCTGGCCAGGCCGGGATTGTCGGCCTCAACTCGGCCTGCAACCGAACATAAAACACCGGATTGAAATTGCCCGCAGCCGGCGAACCCTCAAGCCATTGCGTGAGCAAGGCGGGCGTGAGCGGGAGAACTTTCTCGCAACAGATTTTCTCGACATGTTCCAGTTGACTCCGTAAACGCGGGCCGCCCTGCCTGCCAATTCGTTCCAAGCTCCGGTGAACAACCTGTCGGACTCTTTCTCGGGTGAGGCGAAACTTCGCGCCCACTTCTTCCAAGGTGGGCACTTCCTCGCTCCGGCCTCCCAGGCGCAGGATCAATATCTCCTCGTCTCTGTCCGGCAAGTCCGCAACGAGCGCATCAAGCGCCCGCACCAACTCGACGGGATTCCATGCCACGTCGGGCGCTGCACTGAATTCCCCCGCCGCAGCGCGCTCGATCAATCGCACGAGCTCAGAGATCGTCTTCCTTCCGCAATTCTTTATTCCCCTCAAATCGTGAATGGAAACGCCATGAACATCACCGAGACGGCGCACGCCTCTTTGCTGAAGCACGCCTTCTAGGCGGACCGACAAAGGCAGGTCAACCACATTCAATTCGTGCAATTTCTTGGGAACAAAGATCGCGCCTTCGGCCACAGGCGGCGGCGCTTCGTGAACCACAACCCCAGTCCTACCGTCGGCAATCGCTGCCTGGTCGGTGTGTTGAATTGCACGGACGAGATCGCGCAGCTCCTGAATCGTTTTCTTTCCGCAATTACGATAGCCACGGATTTCTGAGAACGAGAGGCCATGCAAGTCGCCAAAGAGACTGAAATGCTTGAACTCAAAGATATGTTGCAAGCGGGCGGAAACTGGAAACGTTGCCAGACGTTTTCCGCGCGCCTCCACTGGGATGAATATCGCTTCGTCGGTTGGCCATTCCGAAACCGCATTGTCGGGAGTGTGTCGCCTTTGCATTTGCACAAGCTTGGCCCGCGGTCGGTGCTGGCTCACCACCGGGTTCAGTTTCGCGTTTCGGAACGGCGGAATTGCAAAGTCTCCCCGTCTGGCCCGCTCAATTAGGCGGCCGGTTTCCAAGAACAATACTGTGCCGTTTTCACTCACGCTTTGAAAGTCACGCAATGAAGTCCCGCTCAGATCGCCGAGCGAGGAAACGCGCAATCTGTGCAATATCGCCGCAAGCTCGCTGGACAGCGGCAAATTTGAAAGCCGCAGTCGGCGAATGCTCTCCGGGATGAAAAAAGTTTGAGTCGCTCTTGCCACTGCTTTGCCACCGATTTTGCGCGAAATGTTTCATTTGAGCCAGTTGATTTTGATTTCCTTTTTCAGCGGTTTGAACTCCAGGCCGCCGGTAACAATTGCGGCTTTCTTTTCCTTTGCCAGTGCGGCAGCAAAAATGTCGGCCAGGCTGTTCTTGAATCGGGCCTTGAAATTGGCGGCGAAATCGGCAAGCCGCCGGGTGGTGCTCCGGGTCTGTCCGCTCGCCGCGGAGGACAGAACCGGGAACGCCCTTGCCGTCCGTTTCACTTAAAACCCTCACCCCGGCGGCGCCGTGAGATGTCCAGCGAATTTTTTGAGATGCGCCGTCGGTGCGTTTGTGGAATCTTGCCGGCATGGTTGCCAAAACCCTTTCGGCGCGACGGGCGGAGGCGGTGGTGCAATTTTCCGTGTTCACGCCCAATCGCCTGGGCCGCTTGCGGGAGTTGATCAGCCTGTTGGAGGCGCACAACGTCCATGTCCTGGCCTTGACGGTGCTGGACACGACCGACAGTGCGATCATTCGTCTCGTGCTGGACGATCCGGATCGCGGGCGCGAATTGTTGCGGGAAGGCGGCTTTGCCTTCACCGCCAGCACAGTTGTGGCCGTGGAGGTGGCCTCACCCGGCGAATTGAATCGTCTGCTGACGGCGCTGTTGGAGGCGGAATTGAACATCAATTATCTTTACTCGTTCATTCCGCATCCGCACGGCAAATCCATCCTGGCCTTGAGCATGGAAGACAACGAGATGGCTGAACAGGTGCTCCGGCGCCATCAATTCACCGTGTTGAAGCAAAGCGACCTGGCGCGGTGAAGCGGCCGGGGAACGGCCTTCCGAAAAAACTTCCGGCAGCTTGCAGTGGCGGACAAAAAGCGATAAACCATCGCCATGAAGTTTGCTTTGGCGATTCTGGTTTACGTATTGGCAGCTCTGGTGTTGGGCGCGGGCATTTTGCTGTTGCTGGCGGGCAAACCGTGGTTGTTCATTTTGAGCCTGCTGGCTTACGCGGTGGCCTTTGGCAAAATTGGCTGTCTGTCCCACTGAATTCGATCCGTCATGCTCCAGACCGGCATTCTGAATCCACAGGTGCTCTCCCTGCTGGCCCGCGTGCGACACACCAATGGGCTGGTGATCGCCGACCGCGGTTTTCCGTTCTGGCCGGAGATTGAGACGGTGGATTTGTCGTTGGTGGACGATGTGCCGACGGTGTTGCAGGTTTTGGCGGCCGTGCGGGGAACGTTTCACGCCGCTCAGGCATTCATGGCGCGCGAATTTCAGAAACACAATTCCGCCGCTACCCGCGCGAAATTTGCTCAGGCACTGGCGGGCATTCCCACCACCTTCGAGCCGCACGCAAATTTCAAAAAGCGCGTGCCGGGCGCCATCGGACTGATCCGCACCGGCGACACCATTCAGTATGCCAATGTCATTCTGGTTTCCGGCTAAACCCGAACGGCCCAATCACTCTGCCGCGTCGCGGGCTTCCAGTTTCTGCCAAAACGCGCCGTAAAAGGCGATGTAGGCAAAGCAGATCAGCGGGATGACAAAACCGATGCGCATCCCGCCTTTGTCGGCAATGTAACCCATTAACGGCGTCATGATGGCCCCGCCCACAATGGACATGACCAGCACCGAAGAAGCGAATTTGGTGTGGCTGCCCAGCCCGCGTATGCTCAACGCAAAAATTGTCGGGAACATGATGGACATGAAGAAAAAACTGATCATCAGGCCGACGATGCCCGCCCAGCCGCCACCCGCCATGGCCAGGATCATCATCACGGTGTTGATCAGGGCGTAGCCCGCCAGCGCCGTGTGGGGTTTGACAAAACTGACGACTCCCGTGCCGACCAGCCGTCCGCAGGCAAACAGTACGAACGCCAGGGTTTGCAGGTATCCCGCTGAACGATCGCTCAAATGCGCGATGTTGGCCACGGCGTAGTTCACAAAAAAACTGAAAATGCCCGTTTGAGCGGCTACGTAGAGAAATTGCGCCGCCACGCCCAGAGTAAAGTGCCAGCGGGCAAACAGAGGCTTTTGGCCCAGGCCTTCGGCTTCCGCCTTGAATTCCTCCACTGCCCGCACATCGGGAACCCTGGCGAAAATAAAAATCACCAGCAGCACGGCCACGACCAGGCCAATGCCCAGGTAGGGAATGTAAAGCCTGGCATTGCTGGTGTTGACCTCTTGAGTGGCCGACAGAATGATACTCGAACCAATGAACATTCCGGAGATCCATCCAAAGCCATTGCAGGTTTGCGCCATGTTGATGCGCGTGGCGCTGGTCTCCGCCGGTCCCAACACCGTGGTATAAGGATTGGCATTGGTTTCCAAACACCCCAGCCCGCAAGCCAGAACAAACAATCCCAGTAGAAACGCCCAATACGCGTTAATATGCGTCGCCGGAACAAACCAAAACGCTCCCAACGCTGCCAGGGCCAGGCCCACAATGATGCCGCCTTTGTAGCCAAACCGCCGGGAAATGGCGCCCGCCGGAAGGGCCACCAGACAATAGCCCATGTAAAACGCCCACTGCACAAAACCCGACTGGTATTTCGACAGGTGCAGCGAGTTTTGAAAATGCTTGTTCAAGTTGTCCAGCAGGCCGCTGCAACAACCCCACAACAAAAACAACGAGCACACCAGCGCAAACGTAAAAGCGTGGTTTCTGCCGTCTTCGGTGCGGAACAGGCTGATGCCCTGGGCGCGGGTTTCCGCAGGTGGCGTGGAGGTGATCATGGTTTTGGCAAATGAACAGCGGCGTTCGGCTGCAACGCAAGGGTCAATTGTGGTTCCATTGGTAAACGGGAGCATCATTCCGTTTTACCCGGCAGCGCGGCAAGAAAATTTTGACAGCCGGTTCTGCCAAGGCACTCCCAAGGCGGAGCAGAAAAATTACCTCCTGATTCTGCCAACAAAAGCTGGTGGAGCCGAGGGGATTCGAACCCCTGACCCCCACAATGCCATTGTGGTGCTCTACCAACTGAGCTACGACCCCAGCCGAAACGCTCACAGTCTAGATTCCCTGTGGTGGTTGTCAAAACTTTTCGCGCGCCTGCCCGTTGAGAACATCCCCCGTCCCTGCGGCTCAGGCAAGCGCTGCATCAACTTTGCAGTCAAACCAGGCTCCGGCGGCACGCAGGCCGCCCCGCTAAAATGCAGCTTCCTGAATTTTCTGCAGACAAAGCCTTCAGTAGGACGACGACGCGCAGAAACAATTCGCGGAACTGCCGGGATGACATGATTTGGATTGAATGCGCCGGCCTCGATGGAATAGCGTTTGGCCGTGCATTTCACCCCGGGTTCGCTGCGAATTGCGTTTCTGACGCACGAGCCGTTTTATCCGCCCTCCGGCGGCGGCTCGGCTGAGGCAGTCTATCTGGTTGAAGAAATGCGGCGGCGGGAGCACGAGGTTCATGTTTTTGGCCCGCAAATCAGCGGCGCGGCGGCCGTCGAGGAAAAATTCGGCATCCGCCTTCACCCCTTCACCCAATGGTCCATGAATCGTTACACCCGCCTGCGCAACGTCAAATACCTGTTTTATCCTTTCTTTCTGGCGCGGCTGGCGGCGGCAGCGGCGCGGGAGACGAAATTCGACGTCCTTGTCTCGCAACATGCCATTTCTGCGGTGGCTGCGGGCAGATTGAAGCGCCTCTTGAAGTTGCCGACGGTGATGAATTTTCCCGATCTGCTCACCGGGTTTATGGAGACCTGGCCGTGCTGGATCGCGCCGCGCCCGCTCATCGCGGCGTTCGAACGCTACGAACTTTCCCTGCCAATCCGTTACGGTGTGGACGGGATATTGACGGTTTCCGACACGCTGGCCGACCTTTTTGCCGAAGGCGGATTTCCCCGGGAAAGAATCCTGCCGATTTATTACGGCTACGACGCGGAAAAATTTCCGTTCCGCGCCTCGCTGCCGCCGAAAGACCCGCCGGTGGTGGTGATGCACGGCTCATTCGATGCGCATCATCTGGGGCCTATTGCGCTGGGAGCCATGGATTTCGTGACGCGGAAACGGCCCGGAACGGTGTTCCGTTTCATTGGGCGGCGCACGGTTTCGCTGGACAAATTTCTGCGCCGCGCGCAAAAGCGGATTGCCGGGTTCCGATTCGAGTGCACCGGTTTTGTGCCTTATGAGGAAGTGGCCCGACATCTGGTTGATGCGGCCGTGGGCATAGTGCCCTACGAAGAATCCGCCGGCACCCACTGCGCGTTTGTCGCCAAAATCGTCGAATACGTCGGCAGCGGCCTGCCCGCCGTGGCCACGCCGTTGCAGAGCATCCGGCGCTATTTCCAAAACGATCCGCTGGTACGGTTCGCAAAATTCGACGGGGCGGATTTCGGGCAAAAAATCGTAAGCTGGCTCGAGGAACCGCCGGAGAACTGGCAGCTTCACGCCGCCGCCAGCGCCGCGCGCGTGCAGGCGGAATTGGACTGGCGCCCGCTCTGTCGCAAAGCGGTGGACTTCGTGGAGACAATCGCTGCGCCAGGTAAAAGCTCCGACGCCGAAAGACGCGCTCCCGCAACATCCGGGAGCGCCACGGCCGCATGAGATGATTCTTCGCCCGGGCTTCCGGGCCGTTTTGTGAAGCGCTGATTTTTTTCGCCTGTTCCTTCCGTTTGGTGCTAAATCATGCCGGTCTTGAAAATGAAAAACGCCGAGTGGGAGAAACTGATTCGTGCCTCGGCCGACCCGGCGCGGGTGCGGCGCACCTTGGATCTGCTGAGGAGGGGCGAACACCGTTCGCGGCTCGAAAAACTTCCGGCGGACGCCGCCCGCGTGCTCGTGACCGTGCTGGCCGGTTCCCAAACGTTGGGCGAATGGTTGCTGGCCCATCCCCCGGCCTGGGACTGGCTGGAAATGGACCGGCTTCAATTTCCGCGCCGGCTCCAGGGCCTTCAACGCGAGGTCAGGGACTTTCTGGAATCGAAGCTGGCGGCAGGCGATGAGAACGGCGCGCTGGCGGAATTGCGCCGCTTCAAGCAGCGCGAAATGTTCCGCATCGCCGCGCGCGACCTGGCGCGGCTGGGCGACGTCGCGGAAATCACGCGCGAATTGTCCGATGTGGCAGACGTCTGCCTGGACGCCGTCCTGCAAATCTGCTCCCGGCGCCTGCTGGCCCGTCTGGGTCAGCCGTTCCACCAGGACCCGCAGGGCCGCTGGCAACCCACCGCCTTTTGCGTGCTGGGTCTGGGCAAACTCGGCGGCCGGGAACTCAATTACAGTTCCGATGTGGACCTCATGTTTGTCTATAGCGACGAGGGACAGGTCTTCCCGGAAGCGCCGGGGAAAAAAAGCGGCCGCCCGGTGATGTCCAATCACCCGTTCTTCTGCAAGCTGGCGGAGCAGTTTGTGGCGGAAGTTTCACGGGTCACGCCGGAAGGATTTTTGTTTCGCGTGGATTTGCGGCTGCGGCCCGAAGGTGACGCCGGCCCCATCTGCCGCTCGCTGGACAGTTACGAAAATTACTACGCCGAGTGGGGCCGCACCTGGGAACGCATGATGCTCATCAAGGCACGCCGCGTGGCCGGCGAGGAAGCGCTGGCCTCCGAATTTCTGGAAATGATCCAGCCCTTCCGCTTTCCGCGCTCGGTCAGTGCCGACATCCTGTCTGAAATCGCCGACGTCAAACGCCGCATCGAAAAAGAAATCGTCGGCGAGGAGGACCTGGCGCGCAACGTCAAGCTCGGCCGCGGCGGCATCCGCGAAATCGAATTCATCGCCCAGGCACTCCAGGTCCTCCACGCCGGGCGGATTCCGTTTCTGCAAGAAAGCCAAACCCTGTTGTGTCTCCAGAAACTGGCGCAATATCGTTTGCTGTCCGGCCGGGAAGCGGAGCAGCTTGAGGCCGCCTACCGCTTTCTCCGCGAGGTGGAACACCGCCTGCAAATGGAGGCCAACCGCCAGACGCACATCATCCCGCCGGACGCCCCCGCGCAACGGCGGCTGGCGCGGTTGATGAATTTCCGGACGGCCAAAGCCTTCCATACCGCGTTGCGCAGGCATACGGACGAGGTGCGGCGCATTTACGACAAATTCCTCAAAACGGAGGCGCCGGCGGAGGAGGCGGATTTGCCGCGGGAATTTGACGGCGCCGAGGAGGAATGGAAATCATTGCTGGCGGCCCGTTCGTTTCGCGATCCCCAAGCCGCCTTTTCGCTGCTCAAGGAATTTGCCGAAGGCCCCGGCTATCTGCACGTGCCTCCCCACACCGTCGCCCTGGCGCGGCGGTTGATTCCCAAATTCCTGGCGCTGTGCCCAACCCACCGCCCACCGCCCACCGCCCAACCGCCGGAATCGTCCGCATCCGCAAACGGCGGGGTGGATGGAGCGCCGGCCGCACGCGGGGTCGTGCTTTCGGACCCCGACCGCGTGCTGACGCGACTGGACAGCTTCATCGCCGCCTACGGCGCGCGCGGCGCCCTTATGGAAATGTGGAGCTATAACCCGGCGCTGTTCGAGCTGATGTTGCTGTTGTTCGACCGCTCGGAATTCCTCGCCGAGGCCGCCATCCGGGACCCCGATCTGGTGGACGATCTGGTGGCCGGCGGCCGTCTGCGCCGCCGCAAAACCGCCGCCGAAATTCTTGCCGATTTGCGCCACGGCCACACCGATGCCGATCAGCATCTCTGGTTGCGCCGCTATCATCAAACCGAACGGATGCGGCTGGGTCTGCGCGACATCCTGGGGCTGGCCGATTTCGAGCAGAACCTCGCCGAACTTTCCGCTCTGGCTGAAGCCTGCCTGCAATACGCCGTCGAAGTCGTCATGCGCCGCCATAAAATTTCCTTCCCGCCCTTCGCCGTCATCGGCTTCGGCAAACTTGGCGGACGCGAAATAGACTACGGCTCGGATCTGGACGTCGTGTTTGTGGCCGATTCCAAGGCCCGAAATTTGCCGAAACTGCAAAAGCTGGCCGCCGAAGTCATGGACCTGCTTTCGCGCCGCACCGATCAGGGGATTGTTTTCCACACCGACGCGCGGTTGCGGCCCGACGGCGAAAAAGGGCTGCTGGTCAACACCCTGAACGCCTTTGAAAACTATTATCGCCACCGCGCCCAACTCTGGGAAATCCAAGCCCTCACCCGCGCCCGCTTCGTGGCGGGCGCGGCCGCCGTGGGCGCCGCCTTTGAAAATCTCGCGGCAGCCCTGACTGATTTTCGGAATGCCGCGTCCCCATCCGCCCGGCCGCAAACACCTCATCCAACGAGTCCTTCCTCCCCCACCGGCTCGGCACGGCCGGATTGCTTCACGCCCGATTGGAAACAGCGCATTCACCAAATGCGCCTGCGCATTGAGCAGGAACGTACCCCGCGCGGCAAAGATGAGTTGGCCATCAAGACCGGCCGGGGCGGTTTGATGGACGCGGAATTCATCGCCCAGACCTTGTGCCTGGAGAACGGCTGGCGCGAACCCAACACGTTGCGCGCGCTCGAACGCGGACGGCAGGCGAAGGTCCTGCCGGAGGCGGAGCGATTGATTGAGAATTACCGGCAATTACGCCGTGTCGAAGGCATTTTGCGCCGCTGGAGCTACGAGGGTGAAACCGTCCTGCCCGACGACGCCCCGGCATTTTACCGCGTGGCTGTGCGCTGCGGCTTTGCCACCCCGGAGGAATTTCGGAAGGCGCTGGCCCAATGGCGACGCGCCATCCGCGAAGTTTATCAGCAAGTCTTCGATTCCCAATGACTTTTTGACCGGTGTTCGGCCCGAACAACAAATTTCGCCCCGCACGTCATGTCCCTCTGCGCTGGCGCGCCGCCTCGTAAAGAAACACCGCCGCTGCCGCGCCGACATTCAACGAATCCACCCCTGGCGGCATCGGGATGGCTACCGCCTCGTCACAGGCAGCCAGGACCGCCGGCGAAAGGCCCTCCCCTTCGCTGCCAAAAACCACACAGCAATCGGTCCGAAAGTTTGCCTGCCAGAGAAACGTCCGCTCCGCGTGCGGATGCGCGGCAAGGCAGCGCACCCCGCGAACGCGAAATTGTTTCAGACATTCCGCCAGCGACAACTTCACCGCATGCGGCCGGTCGGGGAATCGTTGCCGGTCGGGCCGGGCCAGTTCCACCACCGGCAATTGAAAAATGGTTCCCATGGAATTCCTCACCGCCCGGCGCAGATACGGACTGCTGCTGGTCTCCCCGACAATCAACGCCTGCACGCCAAAGGCCGCGCAGTTGCGCACCAGCGCGCCGAGATTCTCCGCATTGGTCAGCCCGTCCACGCCCACAAACAATTGCGGAGGGCGGCTGGCGGCCAGAATCTCCTCCAGCGAGCGCGGCGGGGGAATTTTGCCAACGGCCAGCACCCCCTGAAACATCGAAAAGCCGGTGAGCGTTTCCAGCAGTTTCTTTTCCGCCAGAAAAACGGTGACCGGCTCCGGGCGCGCCTGGAGCAGCGGATGGAACTCTTCCAGCCATTTTTCCGGCAGCACAACGGAGACCACCGACAGCGGACTTTCGAGCAGCCGCCGCACCACCTTGACCCCTTCAGCCACGAAAATCCCCTCGCGCTCGTGCTCCAACGGCCGCCGCATTGTGGCGTAGGGTTGGAGTTCGGGCCGGTCGAACGCGGAAATTTTTTCAACGTGATACATCCCGGTCATTGTCTCTGAGACCGTCAGAAAGTAAAACGGTGATTCGGCCGATTAGCGGAAATGTATTGACATACCCCTGCGGACGGCCAACTCTGCTGCAATGATCCCGGAGTGCGGCGGTTATCGCAGCGCAACGCCGCGGGGGAATGTCGCGGCAGATCAAAAGCGGTGTCGCCGCCGCAGTTCAGAACACTGGCGCGCTCTTGCCAACATTTTTCGGTTCTGGGTTCCGGTGCGGATTTTTGCCTTGCCGGCGCTTTGTGCACTGACGGTTTTCACATCGCCGCTGGTTTTCGCCGGCGAAGTGGTGTTGCAGGACGACCAGTTGCTCGCCGCGTTCGACAGCGATTCGGGGGCGTTGACGCGGCTGGTGGACAAATCCACCGGCTGGGTCGTCGAGCGCCGGCCGGAACTGGCCCAGGCCTTCCGCCTCTTCGCGCCGCTCCCGCAGCGCCGCTGGGATCCGGTGTTGGTGGGCAACAACACCGCCGATTACGCCGCGCTCTTCGGGCCGGCGTCGGTGCGAAAACAACTCCCCGTCCAAATGGAAACGATTTCCGCGCATCAGCTCCGCCTGCAGTGGAAGGACCTCGCCAGTGAAAGCGATGGCGTGTTGCCCATGACTTTGACGGCGGAGGTGACGTTGACCCACGGCGCGTTGACCTTCCGCGCGACGCTGGAAAACAATTCGGCCTTGACGGTGGAGACGATTGATTTTCCCTGTCTTGGCGATTTGAATCCGCCGACGCGCCAGACGCCGCTGGAAATTCGCGTCATGCGCAACGGCCGGCCAGATGATTTGCAGGCGGATGAAATTTACCCGCACTTTCGCAATGAAAAAGGTTACTGGGGCGTGTTCTGGCCGCTGAAAACCCGCGAAGCGCAGCCGAGTCTTTTCTGTTTGGTCTCGGCACCCGACCAGGGCATTTTCGCGCAGGTGGACGCACCGAAGGCACCTTACCGGATGCAATACACGTTCGAGCTGCATCCCGGCGTGATTTCCTCCATCAACAATCTGGTGCCACCGGAGGATGAAATTTCCGGCCTTCCGGTGCATCTGGAATTTCGCGTGTGTCATTTCCTTTTTGCCAAACCGCATTCCACCGTCGCGTTGGTGCCAATCACGTTGCGTTGTTACCGGGGAGATTGGCGGGCCGGCGTGGAATTTTACCACGAACGCCCCGCCACGCCGGCACCGGAATCTGCCAAATGATTTTCGCGAAAACATGCCGCTCATCATCATGAATCATTCAAACCGCCACGGGGTTTCGGGGTGCGGCGGCCAGCAGGGCGCGGCGCCGCTGGGGAATGCCGCGGCAGACCAAAAGCGGTGTCGTAGCCGCAGTTCAGAACACTGGCGCGCTCTTGCCAACATTTTTCGGTTCTGGGTTCCGGTGCGGATTTTTGCCTTGCCGGCGCTTTGTGCACTGACGGTTTTC
>Ga0070740_10003780_pt1 | contig 15633 bp, 14 predicted proteins | sample Coa_R2_FD_67286 | JGI IMG/M metagenome (GOLD analysis project Ga0070740, IMG submission 67286) | Surface soil microbial communities from Centralia Pennsylvania, which are recovering from an underground coalmine fire - Coalmine... | ecosystem: Environmental > Terrestrial > Soil > Unclassified ... | reverse complement strand
GCGAGTCTTCGTGACGAGGGTTTTATCCATTGCTCCACGGTCGAGCAGGCCGCCGCGACGGCGGATCTCTTCTTTCGGGGGCAATCGGATCTTCTGATTCTATCGATCGACGAGGCGCGGCTTGCCGCGCCGCTCAAATGCGAAGCGCCGGCGGGTGACGACGCTCGTCCCGCGATGCTGTTTCCGCACATCCACGGTCCGCTCAATCTCGATGCGGTCGTGGAGGTTCATGATTTTCCGTGCCGGGTGGACGGGAGCTTCGAACTGCCCGTTGAGCTCGGCGGCCGCGAGCGATCAGGTGGTTAGGCGCATGCGGCCGTACTGTTCGGCGGAGGTATCGAAGTCGATGCTTGCGTGTTGGGCGCCTACATTGATGTTGCGGAACGCGGTCTGGAGGGCGCCGGGTTCGTAGACGGCGTGGGCTCCCGACCCGGAGAACATCCGCGCCGCCGCACGCCGACAGAGTTCGGCGGCATACGCGGCCTGCCACTTCACGCGCATCCGGCTCTGCAGCGGCTGCCCCTCGCCCGCCGCCATCAACCGATCGAATTCATCGAGCGCATCGTGGATGAGCAGGTCGGCGCATCGGATTTCCGCATCGGCCTCGGCGAGCCTGACCTGGGTGGGGGCATGTTCGGCCTTGGGCGCGCCGGTAAGGATCACCCTGCGCCGGCGGGTGCGTTCGACGAAGCAATCGAGGGCGAATTTGCCCGATCCCAGCACGGCGGTCGCGACGCTCATCGAGAGCATCGCTTCGGCCGACACGCGATAGAGGTTGGTTTTGTGGTTGCGCGCGTGTGGGCTGGTGCCGCCGAACAGGGCGCGGGTATCGATCGCGCGATGAGCGGGGACGAAGAGGTCGCGGGCGACGAGATCCTTGCTGCCGGTGCCCTTGAGTCCCATCACGTGCCATGTGTCGTCCACTTCGATTTCATTGCGGGGGATAACGACGTGGACGCCGGGGCCGCCCTTTTCCGCATTCGCGCATCCGACCATCACCCATTCGGCGTGGTCCACGCCGCTTGCGAACTGCCATCTCCCGTTGAGGCGCCATCCCCCATCGGCCGCGGCGGCGGTGCCCTGCCATGACAGGGTGCCGGCGACGAGACCGTCGCGTCCGCCGCCGAAGACGTCATCCTGGGCCTGCTCGGGGAACGAGCCCATGCACCAGTGATGCGCACCCATCACCATGAGGACCCATCCGCTGGAGGGACATGCCTGGGAGACGGCGGTGACGGCATCGGCAAGCGTGCGGAGGCTTAACTCGTAGCCGCCGACGCGGGCGGGTTGGGGGATGCGGAAGAGGCCCGCATCGACCATCGCGCGCATGCTTTGGGGCGCGACCTGGCGGGCGGTGTCGCAGGCGGCGGAATTGGCGGAAAGCCGCGGCGCGATTTCGGAGATACGGCGCATGATTTCGCGGTGATCAACGTCCATGGCACAGCGATCCTAGCATGGCGGGTCGGAAAAACACGCTTTGCTTCGGGCAAAAGAGGGCGGGATAGGGCCAAAAGATTCCGGTATGCATCATGCCGCGCTTTTCGATATTCATAGTCGAACATTTATCGACGAGCCGCCCTGCGGGAATAGATGCCGGAATCGAACGAGTACGACGAATACGAAGATTACGACGAGGACGAGGAGAGGCCGGAGCGGCGAAGAATCGGACGCTGGTTGGGCTCGAACCTGAGCCGCCGCGCCCGCATCATCCGAAACATCGCCATCGCCGTCCTGCTGCTGGTGGCAGGATTCGCGGTGACCGTAAGTCTGTCGCTGCGCGCGCCGCGTCCGCTCATCCCGCCCGGACGCAGCTTTATCCTGACCGGAGTGACGATCGTCAATCCCGGGATGGATCGGCTCGAGAACCGCACGCTCATCGTCAAGGACGGCAGGATCTCGAAGATAACCGAGGTGGTGCCGGAGGATGCGGGGATAGTGGCGAACCGGTACTCGGGGTACTACGTGCTGCCCGGCCTCATCGACATGCACGTGCATACGCCGCCCCCGCCGGCAAACACGGATCGGCAGTACTTCTACCTCGAGTATCTGGTCAACGGGGTGACCTCGATACGCGACACCGGCAACAGCGGGTTCCTGCTCAGGGATCGGATGGAGACGTCGGAGGGCAGGGTGGCGGGCCCGCGCATCTTCACCTGCGGTCCGTATCTGGATGGTGATCCGCCGGTGTGGGAATTCTCGCGGGTGGTTCGCAACCAGTCGGACGCGGACCGGGTGGTGGATCAGCTCGCGATGCGAGGTGCCGATTTCGTTAAGGTTTACGATCGGCTCACGCCGGAGGCGCTGGCGGCAATCGAGAATGCGGCGCGGCGGCACAACCTTCAGGTGGTGGGGCACGTGCCCGAGACGGTCGCGTTCGAAAACGCGCACATCGGCGACGTGCAGCATCTCACCGGCGTCCCCGACATCCCGCTCAAGGTTTATCCCGACGTGACGTCGCTATACATGGCGCGGGCCACGGGGTGGCGCGACCTCGACGACCGTCGAATCCGCTTCGTCATCAACACCTCGCTCAAGGAGCATATCGCCCATACTCCGACGATCGTCGCCACCGATCGCATCTCGCGGCTGTTCGACTTCAACCAGCAATTGGTGGACCCGGTGACGTCGATACTTCCGCGCTGGTACTCGGACGTGCTGTGGCCGACGTACGTGACGGGGACGGGAGGGGTGCCGGGGGAGCTGGAGCAGGCGATGCGCATGATGCATGGGCAGATACCGCGGATAAAGGAAGTCGTGCGCAGGATGCACGAGGCGGGCGTGACGCTTCATCTTGGAACCGACACGCTCAATCCGTTCGTGGTTCCGGGCCAAAGCCTGCGCGAGGAGATGCGCAACTTCGTCGATGCGGGATTCACGCCCGAGCAGGTGTGGCGGGCGGCCACGGCGGGGAACGGGGAGGGGCTGCCGATGCCGGAGCTGGGGATTCTGCGCAAGGGCGCTCCGGCCGACCTGCTCGTGTTCAAGAGCGATCCGACCCGGCGGCTCGACGCGTTCGACTCGCTCGCGGCGGTGGTGGTGGACGGGCGTTTCTACTACCGGTCGCAGCTTGACGACGCGATCCTGCGCTACCATCGCCGCTTCGACAATCCGATGTACCGCCTGGTGACAATGACGGTGATGCGCGGGGTGGTGCGTAGGATCCGTCCGCGCGACGTGAACGAGAGGATCTTTCCGGGCGGCGCCGACTGAACGGTTTCGGGGCCGGCGCGTCCTCCTTCGCCCCGCAGGGGTGCAGTATTTTTGCTTGATTGCGCCGACCGCGGGCGTGGGATAGTGCTAGCGGTCGGCACGATGATTCCAGTCAGATACAACCTGCGAAGCCTGATGGTGCGGCGAACCACGTCCGCGATGACGGCGATGGTGGTGGCGCTGGTCGTGATGGTCCTGTTCATCCTGTCGGGTTTCGTGGCCGGGATTCGGGGGACGATGACGGGATCGGCGGGGCGGGGCAACTGGATCGTGACCAGCAGGGCGGCCAACTCCGAGCCGGGCAGCTACGTTTCGCGCGAGCAGTACGAGATCGTGCGCAGCCGTCCACAGATAGTCACCGACGGGAGCGGGGGCGCGATGGTATCGCCGGAGATGATGACCGGGTTCTTTCCGGCGCCCGACGCGCCGCCGGCGAAGACCGGGTTCACGTTCCTGCGCGGCGTCTATCCGATTGCATACAAGGTGCACGGCGGAATGAAGCTGGAGAGCGGGCGATGGCCGTCTCATGGGGCTTCGGAGATGGCGGTGGGCCGCAAGCTTGCCGCGCGCTATCCGAATCTTGCCGTGGGCTCCACCATCCGCTTCGGCCATCGCACCTGGCGGATCGTCGGAATCTTCTCGGATCGCGACAGCGCGCGCGAGTCCGAGGTATGGACCGATCTTGACGTCCTCACCCAGGACATCCATTACAACGCCGGCTTCGCCTCGCTGCACGTGATGGTCAAGCCGGGGATGGAAGCGGCGTTCCAGGAATCTCTGAGCACGGACAACAGGCTCAAGCTGGATGCGATCTCGGAGCAGGAGTTTTACGAGCGCGAGGCGGGATTCGCCGATCAGCTTCGGGTGCTCGGGCTGGTGGTCGCGTCGATCCTGGGAATAGGCTCGATCTTCGGCGGGATGAACACGATGTACTCGGCGGTGGCGCGAAGGACCTCCGAGGTCGGCGTGCTGCGCGTGCTCGGTTTCAGCCGCTTCGACGTGCTGACGAGCTTCGTGATGGAGAGCGCGCTGCTTGGAATTGCGGGAGGGATAGCCGGGACGGTGCTGGGGCTCGCGGCGGCGGAGGCGACCGGACTTACGGGACAGTTGATGACGATCGGATCGTACATTTTCCGCTTTCGAATCACCGCGGGGGCGTTCGTGTCGGGAATTGCGGTGGGAGCGGTCCTGGGCGCGATCGGCGGCCTGTTGCCGGCGTGGCGGGCATCGAGAATCGGGCTTATCGATTCGCTGCGCGCGGTGTGAGGGTTCGGGCGATGGCGGGCAATCTGGTCAAGCTCATCGCGAGGCACATCCGGCGCAACCCGCGGCGGACGATTCTCACCGCGCTTACGGTCGCGCTTGCGACCTTTGTCTTCACCGTGCTGGTGTCGGTGCCGGCGTCGATGGATCGGATAATCAGCGACGCTTCGACCACGCTCAGGCTGGTGGTGAACAACCGGACCGCGCCGTGGTACGACCTGCCCGCGCGTTACTGCGACGCGATTCGAAAGATGCCGGGATGCGCGGCGTGCGTGGCGGTGACGGGATGGCCGGCGGTGTGGCGCAACGTGAGCGAGCCGGTGATGGCGGCCGGGGCGGATCCGGAGATTGCCGACGTGTTCCCCGACTATTCGCTAAGCACCGAACATCAGCGCGCCATTTCGCGCGAGCGGCGGTCCGCGATCGTGGGCGAAGTGCTGATGAGGAAATACGGATGGAAGGTCGGCGACCAGGTGACGCTGCGCGGGACGAGTTCGCCGCCGATGACCCTGCCGTTCATCATCATGGGCACGATCAAGTCGCGTCACTATCCGAACACCTTCCTGATCAGCCGGCGCTACCTGATGGAGTCGTTCAAGGAGCACGGGATGGGCGATGTGGACTTCGCCTGGCAGCTCATCGTGCGCGCGGACAGCCCCGAGCATCTGGCGATGCTGGCGCGGGAAATCGACGAACACTTCGCCAACTCGGATGCTGAGACGCGCAGCGCGAGCGAGAGCGACGCGCTTTCAACGGGACTGTCGGCGCTCGGCAACGTGAGGGGAATAGTCTTCAGCCTGTGCGCGGTCGTGATCCTGACCGTGATGCTGATTGCGGCGAATTCGACGGCGATGATGGTGCGGGAGAGGATCGGGGAAGTGGCGGTGATGCGCGCGCTGGGCTTCGGCCGCGAAGCCGTGGCGGGGCTGCTGTTCGGCGAATGCGCGGTCATTGGGATCGCAGGCGGCGCGGCGGGAGCGGGTCTTGCCTGGTGGATGTTCTCACGGGGAGTGACGCTGGGGCCGGTGCTCAACGGGAACGGCGCGCTGTACGTGATGCCGGAGCAGGCGATTGTCGGTCTGGTCGCGGCGGTGTTCGTGACGCTGGCGAGCGGATTGATTCCGATCGCCGGGGCGCTCAGAATCGCGCCCGCGCTCGCCTTCAGAAAGGTTGTCTGAAAGAAATCCGGCCGAGAAAACGGCCGCAAGCGATCGCGGGCGGCCGCCCGCGCGCATCCGCGCGAAAAGCGGGCCCCTTGGCGATGAAGGCTACCGCACCTGGGCGTCGAAGGCGGCGGTTTCGATCCTGCCCGCTCGGCGGAACTGGAGGAACAGGCGATACTCGCCCGGGGACGGGAAGCCATACGGCATCGAGAGCTCCGGGCTCAACCTGTTCATCCCTGGCATCGGATGCATCGGCATGTCCGCCATCGAACGTGCCTTCGCTCCGCTATCGTCCTGCCTGTTAATCAGCATCAGCGCGGCCATCGGCGCCGAGCCCGACGGATGGATATGGGCGAAGACGCTCAGGTCGCTTTTGACGACTTCCAGATGCGCGGCCATCCCGAGGTAGGGCTCGAGGTCGGAGGCGGGCGCGCCGCCGCGATCCTCGACGCTGAATCGAAGCGGCATCGGGGTGTTCGCGCGAAGCTGATCGTGCTTCCACACGACCCGGGTTCCATCGGAGAGGACATCGACGCACCGATCACTTGAAGCATTGATCGGCGGGAACGAGCCGCCGGAGTCATCGGACCCGATCGCGCCGCCCCTTACATCGGGCAGATCGATCTCGCCGACCAGGGTCCACGGAAATCCGCTTTCATCGACAACATCCGCAAAGAGCTTGTAGCGGCCGGAGTCGAGCGGCGGCAGGGCGGCATCGAAGCTGCCGTCCGGGGCGTGTTGGGGATGGAGATGCCAGAAGCGGTCGAAGCCCGGAGTGCGCAGGAGGAAAAGATGCATCAGGTAGCCGTGATCGGCGAGCAGCTTGTCCATCACGCGATGCCGGGACCATTCGCTTTCGGCGGCCTGCACCTTGAGGTGATCGGATTCGAGCGTTGCGGAGAGCGGCGGCGGCTTGAAGAGCCGGGTGATGCGGGTGTAGGCGCGCGCGTCGGCATTCCACCATGTGAAGGCCAGGTAGAAGATCGCGGCGGCGATGGCAGCGGTGGTGCCCATCGCGGTCAATCCGCGGCGGCGCGCGCGGGCATCGGGCTGCGCGCCGGGATCGATCATCGACTCGCGCGCGGCGGCGCCGACGATGGAGATTGCGCCGAGGGCGAGGGCGGTGGTCAGCGCGAGCAGGAGCGCGCCGAGCCATCGCGGCATCGCAAGGTTCCTTCGGGCGAACGACGCCACCGGCACCGACATCTCCGCATTTCCCTTGTCGCCGCGCACCTTGAGCAACAACCGCAGCGAGCCGTACTCCATGAGCCATATGCTCGAGGTGAACAGGTGCGGATCGACGGTCGAACGCACTGCGACATCGGGCACGGGCGCGTAGCGCGAGCCGCCGCCGGTCAGGCGGGTCACGGAGGTGCTGACCCCGCTCACATTGCCGTCGGCGGAGCGAACCTGGACCTCGGCTACTCCCGGGATCACCTGCGGAACATTGACGGTGACGAAGAGGTGATAGGCGCCCGCATCGCCTTCGTAGAAGACGTCGGGACTGCCGACGTGCGCGAGCGCGGGCGAGGCGAAGGCGAGGCAGGCGGCGGTCGCGAACGCGAGGATGCGAATCAGCGCGCGCGGATTCATCGCGAATTTATCGCTTGACGGTTCTAAGCCATCGGCCGAGCGCCATGCCGATACAACAGAAGACGACGGCCCAAACGAACGCCAGCGCCATCCCGGTCGCGAATTCGCGCGGAAGTCCGGATGGGATGAACCGGTAAGGATCGTAGAAGACATTGGCGGGATCGAAGAAACCGAAGTAGATGGTTCCGAAGAATCGGTTGCGGGCGGCGGGCGAGAGCAGAAAGTCGGCGAACGGCCACTGGGCGGCGACAAAGACGGCAAGGTAAACCACTCCGGCGAGCATCGCCGTGGTCATCCTATCCCATCGCGGTCCCGCAAATCGACGCATCAGGTCGAGCGCGCTGGCGGGAACGATGAGAAGCACTGGAAACCACAGCGGAACCATGTGGGTGACCGGCTGATAGACCGGTCCGAGCTTGGGCTCGGCGGGGAAGAGCGGAAAGATCAGGAGCGCGGCGATGAAGAGCGACATGTAAATCGCGGCCATCGTCGCCATCGGCCATCGCGACGAGCATACCGACGAAATCCCGACCAGCGCGATCGGGAAGGCGCGCGCGACCGCGCCGTAAAAGCGCGGACTGTGCATGAACTCCATCGGCGTGGACTCGAGGATGAACAGGGCGGAGCCGGAGATGACGATGCCGCCGACGTAGAGCAGGAGCCGCTCGAGCCTGCGGCGGTCGGCGCCGGCGGCGCGATTGAGGTGCGAAGCGACGAGCACCACGGCGCCCAGGCTGATCATCGCCTCGCCGAAGGCGAGGATCGAATGCGGCAGGCTTACGATCTTGACGTCGAGGCCGTAGGCATTGTGCCACCAGTTGTCGAAGGGCGCCGACGTGAGCATCGCGAGTCCGCCCCACGCCGCGATAAAACATCCGAGCGGCCCCCGAAAACCCCATACGGAAACCGAGCGGTCGCGCAGCGGGCTGGAATGGTCGAAGGTGGCGCTGAGGATCGCGTAGCCGCTCGCCGCGCCCGCAAGGATTCCGGCCATGTAGACCATCATGTGCGCGGGGGTCCAGAACGTGTCGCGTCCGATCGAGATATGCCAGGAGATGTCCCAGTATCCGCCGAAGGCATCGAAGGTCGCCGCCGCCGCAAGACACCATACGAACCACGGGATGGCGGCGGCGCGCGTGGCGGCCGCGGAACGGCTGACGGGTTGCGCTTCGAATGCGGCGGTCCCTGGAATTGCGGTATCCATCGCGGCCATCCCTTACATCAGTAAGGCGGTAATCCTCAGCCTATCTCAATGCGCGGGACGTTTGGAACGGACGAGATCGGGTCTCGCCCACCGCGATCCGAGGAATTGCCCGGGGAAGCTGTCCGCTCAGACCAGCAGGCTGATGGCGCTTCCCACCAATCGGAACGGGAACAGAATGATCGTTCCGATGGCGTGGAAGGTCGCGCCCAGCACGCTGTCCGGCTCGTCGCTTTGCGTGGTTGTCGTGGTGGTGGTCGTCGTGGTGGGGGCTGAGTCGGGGTTGGCAGCGACGGTCGTTTCGCGAGTGGTCGTGGTGGTCGTCTCGCTATGGCTGGAACATCCGGACAGTGCGGCGGGGCCGAGCAGCGCGATGGAAAGAACAATGATCGGCAGTTTGCCAGGCTTCATCGAGAACCTCTCGAAATCCCCCGAGTCGTCTCGCCGCGCGGAAGAGAGCGCGGGAAATGCGTTGGAAGCTTCCTCCCATCAACGCGGGAGCAATTCCCATGCCGTGGAGATGGGCTCGATCTTGTCGGGTGATATGCGGCAGCGTGGCGCTCCTATTGGCGCCTAGGGATGCAATCGAATCGACCGAGCCAAGCCGAATGAAGAACGCAAAGGGAGCGGCGATACCGCTCCTTGTAAGAATTACAGCCGGCCTCGACGCCGATGCTAAACGAAGATTTTCCCGAGGAACTCCAGCAGTCGCGCCGGATCGGGGGGAAAAGAGCGGTAGCTGACGTAGCCGTCGGGGCGAACCAGGTATGCGCACGAGGCGACCGCGTGATAGGCGCGATGCAGCTCACCCGAGGGGTCGGTCACGTATGGACCGCTCCATCCTCCGGGCGCGGGTCCGCCACCGTTGCCGACCAGGTATGTGGTGACGGTATCGCGATATTTTTCCGCGACCCGCGCCGCGAGCGATAGGAGGTCGGGAGCATCGTGGGAGCCGGACGCCTGCGGCACGAACAGAAAGAGCTTGTGCGCGTCTCCACGGATCAACTCGTGCATCCGCGTTTCCTTTCCATCAGCCAGCCGCAGGCCGCCCGCATCGGGAGCGCGATCACCGGCGCGCGGACCCGACCCCAAAGCGGCGATGCTTCCGAAGAGGCCCTCATGATACTCGGCGACGATCGGGCTTTCGCGATAGTTGACATCCAGCTCCGACATCCCGCCTCGTGCCATCGCGCTGAAGAACTCGGTTGAGGCCAAGGCGGAGACGATGCGGTCTCTGATCGCGATCGCGATCGGGTTGCGCAGTTCCAACACGCGCGTCATCGCATCGGTAGCCTTGAGCACCTGGCGGCCGACGGCGTGGCGTTCGGGCGCGTAGCTGTCGAGGACGGCGGGTTTCAGGAGCCCTTTGAGAAACAGGGCGAGTTTCCATCCGAGATTGTAGGCATCCTGGATGCCGGTGTTCATTCCCTGTCCGCCGGCCGGGGAATGGATATGTGCTGAGTCGCCCGCCAGGAAGGCGCGGCCCACGCGGTACGAGGTGGCCTGGCGGCGGTGGATGCGGAAGTACGACATCCATTCCGGATCGTGGAGCCGGATCGGCATGTGGCAGTTCTTGTCAATGATCTTCTGAACCTCGTCGAGCGTGGGTTGTTCGGATGAAGGCTCGGGAACATCGGCAATCACCCGAAAACGGCCTCGGGTGATGGGAAAAAAGAACACCAGTCCGTTTTCGCTCGCGAAGCCGGAGATCTCATCGTCAGGCAGGGTGGAATCGGCGTGGATGTCGGCGAGGACGAAGGTCTCTTCGTACTCGGCGCCCACGAAAGGGACGCCGATGGCGTGGCGGAGCGTGCTGTGCGCGCCGTCGCATCCGACTACATACTGCGCGCGGCAGCGCTGCTCACTTCCGTCGGCCATACGCAGCATCGCGGTTATCGCATCGGCATCCTGCGCGATGCCGGTCAGCTCGACGGATCGCTCGACCTTGGTGCCGAAGCTTTCGAGATGGCTGTTGAGGAGCGCCTCGCTGTCGCTCTGCGGCAGCATCAGGGCGTAGTTGTAGCGGCTTTCGATGCGGTCGAGGAGGAAATGGACGATGCGTTTTCCGCCGGCATAGATGCTTCCGCCGTGGGCCTTGATGCCGGCGGCGACGAAGCGATCGGCGATGCCGATATTCTCGAAGATCTCGAGTGTGCGGGCGTGGATGCCGAGAGCCTTGGAGAGCCGGGTCGGCGCGGCATTCTTGTCGATGATGCGGCATTGGATGCCGCGGCGGGCGAGTTCGGCGGCCATCATCAGGCCGGTCGGACCGGCACCCACTACGAGAACGGAGGTTTCGGGTGCGGACGGATTGCTGCTCATTGAGAGTTCCTTGCTCCTGGCGGGCGATAGCTAGTCAGGCCGCTATATGTCCCAGTTTCGGTTGCGCATAGTCAACCGAGTCCGATCGCGCGGCGCAAGAGATCACCGGGCGACCGCGACAATTCACCAAATGTTCGATCGGACGCAATACGAAAGGGCAAATGATCGGTATGTGGGAGGCGCCACGGAAGAAGACAAACCGAGTGGCAAGGATCAATAGATGAACAACACGCAGTTGGCAGGCGAGAAATTCGCGCTTCATGAAGGCGAGATTCTCCGGATGCACGGCGAGGTGATTTACGTGCGCGGACGGGTCAGCATCATGCCGGGCGACGGGTACCTCACCAACCGACGCTTCGTCTTCTGTCGCAAGCCCCGCATGCTTCTGGGGCTCGGCCGCTTTTTTCCGGGAAGAAAGATCGTGTTCGCCTTCGGGCTCGAAGAGCTGATGTCTATCACGCAGGAAGGGCACGGGTTCGAGCGGGCCCATCGGATGCGCCTTCGCAACAGCGCGGAATTCGCGCTCCAGTTCGGCACTCGGCGCGAGTCGTGGCTGCTCGCCTTCGGGGCGGCGATCCGGCAAATCCGCCCCGGCGTCGCTCCGCGCCATCGCAAGGAACTGATCGAGTTTGCCTGAGAAATTCGCGGCTAGGGCCGGAGTTTCGGAAGCGGGCGATCGGCGGCGACCGCCGTCACGATCCCGTCAAGGCTGTAACGGATGCGGTAGAAGGCGAGTTCGCGGCGAACGGCTTCGAGCGAGGGAGATTCGGCGGCGGCGGAGGCGCTGTGGGAGAAGAAACCCGCGCCGACTCCTGGATTCACGAACTTGGATCCGTCCGGAAAGAACCCGTAGAGCGCGACGGTCTCCTCGTTGTCCAGGGTCAAAGTGGCGTCAGGCGCTCCCAGCGCCGCCTCGACCTGGACGCGTGAAACGCCGGGCTTGAGCACGCCGCGGTCAAGGCGGATCGAAGGGTCCCTGATCGATGGGTTCGACATGGAGATGGCCGTCGGCGCATCGGGCGGCCTTCCCGCGCCGGCGCATCCGGCGATCGCGAGAACGAAGACAAACGACGCCGATCGCGTACGGGTCCGGACGCGCGCCATCTCACCCGACAGCCGATCTGCGGTCTTCCGTTCCTTGATCGGACCGAGCCCTGCGCAGAGGGCTTCGAAAGAACAGCTCGTACGTCGAGCCCCTTCCGTGCTCGCGCTCGATCTCGCGGATGACAAAGTACGCGCCGAACACGATCGCCACGCACAGAATCGTGCCGATAAAGCGGTCCCGGTTGAGGCGATGAACAAAGAAGGCGAGACCGTCGGCGAACGAGCCGGTCTCGCGATAGCCGTGGAAGATTCTTTCGGCAACGCCGAAGACCATGACCACGAGCACATAGATCGCGGTCTTGCTTACGACGGCATACGCGCGGGGGAAGCGGCGCAGGCGCGCGTAATCGCGATGGTCGAGGACGAGGACGGCCTTCGCGGCGAGCAGCGCGCCGACGACCGCTTCGGGAAAGGCCGAGAACCCGATCGCGTATTGCGCAAGGAACAGCTTGATGACGAGCAGGACCAGCAGGAAGCCGATGAGGAAGAACAGAAAGGTGGGAGCGACGGACACGACTTCATCGCCGATTCGATGCGCGAATCGCAATCCCGCGGCGACCATGCGGTTTGGATGCGGCTCGGCGGCGGTCGTCGGATTCATCGCTCGGATGCGCGAGTTATATCACAGAATGCGGTGCGGGCCGGAAGGCGAGACTTTCAGCGGGCCAGGTCTCTGATGTAGGCGACGATGTCGCCGATCTGGGCGGCGGTCAACTGCCTGCCGAACGCGTGCATCGCCGGGTCTGGGTCGTGCTCGGGATCGCCGAAGGCGATGCGATTGGCGAGTTCCTGGTCGCTGAGCCTGCCTATCGCCTGCCTGTCGTTCCAGGGGATGGGTCTGCGCGAAGGCGGGAGACCGACGATTTCGGCGCCGCCGGATCCGTCCTGTCCGTGGCATCGCGCGCATTTCATCATCACGATATGCGCCCCGGCGGCGGCATTTCCCCGAAGGCTTATATCTTTCGCAGTGACGGCGGGCACGGCGGTTGTCCCGCGAGGCGGCGCGGCGGGCGTCGGCACGACACCCCATCGCACGGAAGGCACCGAGGCCACTGAGGGAACGCCCGCAACGGAGGGAAGCGAGGAGGCGGAATTGAGGGGCTGCACATCCGAGGCGGCGGGCCTCGGGGCGTTCCAGGGGTTACCGGTGTTCCATGGATCGCCGGCCAGGGAGGCGGTGATAGCGGCCGCCGTCAGGGCGGCGGCCATCGGGAGTGCGCGCGCGATTCGAGATAGCATCAACAAGTCAATTCTCGTAAAGGAATCGGGGCAACGTCCATCAAAAAGTTGTCCCAAGGAATCTCCGAAGCCGCACCCTCCTTGCGGCTTCAAAAAGGGGAGTGTCGCCTTTCAGGCGCGACGGCCAAACACAAAACACTATTGCGGGAAGAGACTATGAGTTCGTTGAGCAACGGAATCGAACCGGCGACTCCGGTTTATGGGCGGCGGCGATGAAAATTCAGACGGCGAACGAGATGAGCCCGGCGGCGACGAGGGCGCCGGCCCATATGGTGTCGAGGTTGATCCACGCGCTGCGCAGGATCGCGAGGCCCACCTTTTCATAGACCACGATCGCGATCGCGCCCATCACGGCAAGCATCGCGCCCGTATGCAGCAGCACGATCGCGGTCGCCTGCGCGGCGGATGCGGCGCGCGGCATCGATGCCATCTGATGATGCATGTGCATCGCGGTGTGCGGCATCTCGAGCAGGACGGGGAACAGCATCAGTCCCGCGCCGTGCGCCGACGCCATCAGGAATGACCACAGCGCGAGTTCCCACGAATTCACCTTCATCGCGACCCATCGCGGATGCGCGCGGGGGCGAAGAAAGCGGAACATCCCGAATATCACGAGCGTGAGCGCGCCCGCGGGTCTAAGCCATCGAACCGCGACGACCGATTGCAGGGCGGCGAGCGCCGCGACTACCACGCCGATCGAGACCAGATGGCCCAGGGCGATCGGCAGCAGGGAGGCGATGACGCGCGAGCGGCTTCGCTCCTGCATCCCGAGGGCGACCGCAAACAGCCACCCCATCGACGGATCGATGCCGTGGTAGGCGCCGAGCGCTGCCACCGCCATCCACGGCCACAGTCCGGTCACGGGTAGCAGTAGGAATCGGAGGAGGCATCGCCGCCTTCGAGGCGGATCTGATGAGGCCGGTTGCCCTCGAAGGGGATGAAGAATTCGGGGTCAAGCGTCATCCCGCCCGCCGGGTCGGCATCGACCTTTGCGATCCATCCCTTGACGCCCTCCGGATAGAACTGCGCATCCCATGCGCCGTAGAGCGAGTTGCTGAAATAGATGCGCCTGCCGTCGCGGCTCATCTCGACCATCTGGGGAGCGCCGTTGAGGGCGCCGCCCTTCGGATGCGCGGCGTGCGAGACGATTCCGCCGAGGCGGATGTTGCCGGTGAGTTTGGGATGGTACGGATCGCTCACGTCGTATTGCTTGAAGTCGCCGGTCCCCCAGCACGAGATATAAAGGAAGCGATCGTCAAGGCTCAGGTTGATATCGGTGATGAGGGGAGGCACCGCCTTGAACGGCTTCAGCGCGGGCGGAAGCACGGAAGGATCGGCGGGCTCGGCGGGAATTTCGATGACCTTGCGGATCGCCCAGTCGCCGCCGCTGCGATCCCACAGCCAGATGGAGGCCGAGAGATCCTTGGTGGAGATGACGACGCCGACGAAGCCGAAGGTTTTGGTCGGGTCGTGCGATGGTCTGAGTTCTAGCGCCATCTGATTTTCCGCGCCGATATCGAGGGACTTGAGATGGCGCCGTTTGCGCAGATCCCAGACGTGCAGCGCATGGCCGTACTTCCCGCCCAGCAGCAGGTCGGGAACCACGCCGTTTTCGATCATGTTCGGGGTGCCCCACTCGCTGGTGACGGCGACGTCGTGACCGAGATGCCACCAGAAGTCGTAGGCGAGGTACTGCGGTCCGCGATCGACTTCCCATCGCCCCAGCACGTCGAAGCTTTCGTGATCGAGCAGGAAGATTCCTCCGGGACCTTCACCGTTCGGGGACCCGAGCGCGCTGACGTAGATTGCATCGGGGCCGCAATGGATGGTGTGCGGGCGGCTGTAACCGGTTCGCTCCGCCACTTCCTCGGGCTCGATCACGCGAACGATCCGGGGATTTCGCGGGTCAGGCTTGGTATCGAAGACGTAGATGCGCGAGGAGCGCAGTCCGGGGACGATAAGGTAGCGGCGCTCGATATGGGGATGGGGAGCGTAGGGGCAAAGGGCGGCGCTGCACGCGTTCCATCCGAAATGATGCAGCTCGTCGCCGACCGCGGTGACTTCGGTCCGGCCGACCACCTGGGCGTAGGTTTTCGATGACGGGTCGAGGTCGATTACGCAGAGGGCGTCCTTGCGGCCGTCGCGGGCGTTCGGATTGAAGGTCACGACGTACCCGAGCTTCTCGCGCGGCGCGCTCATCGCCATCCGCGGCGACGGGTAGAAGGTCTGATCCGGTTTCCAAAGAGCCATGGCCTTTGCTCCCGTACTGCGAGATAAGTTGAACCTTAGCCGCGCGCGGATCGAGGGACAAGCAGTCCGGTTCGCGTTCGAGAAAAATAACGTAGCCGATTGCGACCGATGAGCAGGGCGGAGAATGAAAATGACCTACAAGCAAATCGAGTACGAAAAGAGCGATCGCATCGCGCGGGTGATACTCAACCGCCCGCGCTACCTCAACGCCCAATCGCGCGTGCTGCTGGAGGAGATGGATGACGCGTTCAGCGACGCGAACGCGGACGACGAGATTCGCGTGATCGT
>Ga0070740_10003778_pt1 | contig 15638 bp, 12 predicted proteins | sample Coa_R2_FD_67286 | JGI IMG/M metagenome (GOLD analysis project Ga0070740, IMG submission 67286) | Surface soil microbial communities from Centralia Pennsylvania, which are recovering from an underground coalmine fire - Coalmine... | ecosystem: Environmental > Terrestrial > Soil > Unclassified ... | reverse complement strand
TTGGAATTCGCAAGTGGTCAGCGGATCCTGATGATGTACGAGCCTCTCGCGAGCTAGCCGTCTTTGGACAGGAAGGGTTTCGCGGCAACCGCGAGGGCATAGCAATCTACTCCCGCCCGGGCGGCAAAGGATATATCGTGTGCACGGACCAGATCCGCGGCGGATCCTTGTACCGAATTTATCCACGCGAGGGGTCTCCGGGCCGGCCCCACGAGCACCCTCTCATAAAGGTGATTCAGGGAGGCGCCGACGCCACCGATGGTCTTGAAATCACCCCGCACCCGCTGGGGCCGCGTTTCCCGTCAGGCCTCATGATCGCGATGAACAGCTCGGGTCGGAATTTCCTGCTGTATAGCTGGCGCGATATCGCAAGGGCCGGAGCGCCCCAGCTGCTGGAATAGAATCGAATTAAAACCATGCGCAACCTGATCTCGGCCCTTTGTGCGGCGATTGCCTTGCTGAACTCAGTGGGGCGAGCCCAAACCGCGAAAGAAGCGCCACGGCCAAAACTGGTGCTGCTCGTCGCGATTGACCAATTTCGGTATGACTATCTGGCGCGCTTCCGCTCCGAATATAAGGGCGGCCTGGATCGTCTGCTGACCAGGGGCGCCGTCTTCGTCAACGCCAATCTCGAGCACTACCCGACCGTCACCGCCATCGGGCATTCCACCATGCTCACGGGCGCCACTCCGGCGATCAGCGGAATCATCGGCAACGATTGGTATGAGCGCGAATCGAAAAAGAATGTTACCAGCGTCTCGGACGACGCCGTGCGGCTGCTGGGCGGCGCCGAGTCATCCGGAGCGTCGCCGCGGCGGCTGCTAGTGAGCACGGTCGGCGATGAGTTGAAGCGCTCCGGCCACGGCGCGTCCAAGGTGATCGGCCTTTCGCTCAAGGACCGGTCTGCGATTCTTCCCTCCGGTCACATGGCTGACGCCGCTTACTGGTATGACTCGAAGGCTGGCAACTTCGTGAGCAGCACGTATTATTTCCAGGACCTTCCGGACTGGGTCAAGGCATTCAACGCCCGCCGGCTGCCGGACAAATACGCGGGGCTAGAGTGGAGCTATCCCGAGGCGGTGATGAAGCTGCCAAGTGAAGCGGGCCCGAAGCTGAGCGGCGCGGTTTATTCCAGCCCGTATGGGAATGAACTGCTGGAGGCCTTTGCTGAAGAAGCAATCCGGCACGAGAAACTCGGCCAGCGTGACGCAACCGATCTCTTGACAATCAGCTTTTCTTCAAATGATGCGGTTGGCCATGCGCTGGGCCCCGATGCGCCGCAGGTGCACGACATTTGCGTCCGCACCGACCGAGTGCTCGGGAAACTGTTCAGCTTCATCGACGAGACGATCGGCAGGGATCAGGTTCTCGTGGCTCTGACCGCGGATCATGGGGTTATGCCCCTGCCGGAGCGCCTGGCGAGGGACCGGATGCCCGGCGGTCGCCTGTCCGGCGCCGATCTGTTCGGCGAGATCAAACGGGGCTTGTCGGAGCGCTTCGGACCCGGCGACTGGGTGGTGGGCACAGCCGGCACATCGCCATACTTGAACTGGGATCTGATCAAGACTCGCGGATTGAAGGCAGCCGAGGTCGAAGACGCGGCGGCCGCGATCGCGCAATCGCTGCCGCACGTCGCGCGGGTTTATACGCGTCACAATCTGCTGGCCGGCAACGTGACGCCGGATCGTATCAGCGCGCGCGTCGCGCGGAGCTTCAACGCGCGCCGCTCCGGGGATCTCGAAATTATTCTGGACCCATACTGGATCCGAGGCAACACCGGAACGACGCATGGGACGCCGTACTCCTATGACGCTCATATTCCGCTGATTTTGATGGGGCCGGGAATCCGGCCGGGCCGCTATGCGGAACCGGTCGCATTGAACGATCTGGCGCCTACGCTGGCGACTTTGCTCGATATTGAGACGCCCAGCGGTTCCGTCGGGCGGGCATTGTACGAAGCGCTTTCCGCGCAACCGGCTGCGCCGGCTGTCTTTAGCGGAACGCTCTGAGGCGCGCGCCGCGCTGCGCGCGACGCCCCTTGCATGTGACCGATGCGCCGCCCCTGGTTCGGCCGGCGGAGCTTCGCCGCCCGACGAAAAACAGCATCGCCGCTGATACACTGAAATTTTCATGCGCGATCAAAGCATCGTCTCCGCCTCGGCGCAGGAAGACGAGCGCCAGTTTGAGGCTGCCCTCCGGCCCAGCCGGCTGGACGAGTTCGCCGGGCAGCCCAAAGTAAAGGAGATTCTGAAGATCGCCATCGAAGCCGCCCGGCAGCGTGGCGAGGCGATGGACCATGTGCTGCTGTATGGTCCGCCAGGGTTGGGGAAAACCACTCTGGCGAACATCATTGCGCAGGAATTGGGCGTCGGCATCCAACAGACTTCCGGACCTGTCCTCCAGAAGAAACTCGATTTGGTCGGCATCCTCAGCAGCATTCGCGAGCGCGAGATCTTCTTTATCGACGAAATTCACCGTCTGATGCCCGATGTCGAGGAAATGATTTATTCTGCGCTCGAGGATTTTCGCATGGATATCCTGATCGGTTCGGGACCAGGCGCCCGGACCGTGGCGATGGATATCAAGCGATTCACTGCGATCGGCGCCACCACACGACAAGGCCTGATCAGCGCGCCGCTGCGCGGCCGCTTCGGGCTGGTGTTGCGGCTCAATCACTACGACGTTCCGGAATTGACGCGCATCGTCGAGCGGTCGGCCCAGCTGTTGTCGCTCGAAATCGACGCAGCCGGCGCAGAAGAGATAGCCCGGCGGAGCCGGGGTACGCCCCGAATCGCAAACCGCCTGCTTCGCCGCGTGCGCGATTATGCTCAAGTGCGGGCCAACGGCCGGGTTACCCTGGAGGTGGCCGAAGCCGCGCTGAACCTGCTCGAAGTCGACCGCTACGGTCTGGACGAAATTGACCAGAAGATCATGCTGACGCTGCTTGAGAAATATAACGGCGGACCGGTCGGCGCGAAAACGATTTCGGCATCTATTGACGAAGAGGCGGACACGATCGAGGAAGTGTACGAGCCGTACCTGATGCAGCTCGGCTTTATCGATCGCACTCCGCGCGGACGCGTCGCCACCGACCGCGCCTTCGATTACTTCGGCGTCTCCCGCAAGCTGCGCGGGGGAATGCAGAACACGCTGTTCTGACCGTCGGGCCGTGAAGACTGCCTATCTGTCCCTGGGATCCAATCTCGGCGACCGCGAGGCGAACATCCGCCGGGCTCTCGAGATGCTCGAGGCGCCGGATCTTCACGTCCTCCGAGTCGCGCCGATGTATGAGACCGAGCCGCAGGACATCGCCAGTCAGCCCTGGTTCATCAACACCGTAGCTGAAATTGGAACCACCTTGTTTCCGCGCCAGCTTCTCTCCCGTATTCAGAAGATAGAGCGGGACCTCGGCCGCAAGCGGCTGGTCGCAAAAGGCCCGCGCACGATCGATATTGACATCATTCTGTTCGGTAGATTTCAGCTAAACCGTCCGGAGCTGACGATTCCTCACCCCCGCTTCCCCGAACGCCGGTTCGTGCTCGAACCGCTGTACAGCCTGGATCCGGAGCTCCGACACCCTGCCACGCGAGAGACGGTTCGCGAAATGCTGGAGAGGACAATGAGCCAGACGGTCCGGCTGTTAAAGTGTTTAGTACTATAGTTTTTGCCGTACCATGCGGAAATTCTTACCGAAACCGTCCCACTACGCGCCGAGCTTTCATCAACTTGCGTTGACCGGGTTTTGTGGTCAGCGGTTTGCACCAGAAGCCGCCAGAGAGGAGGCATGTACATGCGCTTAGTAGTTTCCGCACCGGCCGTGTTGACGGGGGTCGCTGCGCTCTCGCTTTTCACAGGTGGGTGCGCGACAAAGAAATACGTCAGGAACACGGTCTCGCCGGTTCAGCAGCAAGTGAACGATGTATCAAAACGAACCGACGAAAACAAAGCAGCCATTGGGGACCTGGACCGGAACGTAGCTCGGGTCGACGAGAAGGCTATGGAGGCCGACAAGAAGGCGGCGGCCGCTGCGCAGTCCGCCGAAAAGGCGAATCAGGCCGCAATGCAGGCGCAGAATTTGGCCAACCAGGCTCAGCAGTCGGCGCAGCAGGCCAGCCAGCAGGCGGCTTCCATCGATCAGAAGGTTGAGCAGAGGTTCGGAAATCTCGATAATTACCAGCTCGTCGGAACCGAAAAGGTGTATTTCCGGATCAACCGCGCCGATCTGAGCAAAGAAGACAAGGCTAAGCTCGATCAGTTGTTACAGAATTTGCAGAATACGAAGAACTACGTGATCGAGGTGGAGGGGTTCACGGATAAGACCGGAAGCAAGGCGCTGAATCTTGACCTGGCGCGCCGGCGAGCTGAGTCTGTTGTGCGATATCTCAGTGTGGACCACAACATTCCGCTGCGCAAGATCCACGATCTGGGGGTAGGCGCGGAATTCCCCGATGCAAACAACAAGACGCGCGCCGCCCGCAAGGAGAACCGCCGCGTAGATGTCCGGGTATATGCGCTGGATATCAGCGGGCAAGGCGTCCAGCAGATGCCGTCCTCTTCGGGGAGCGCAGCCAGCATGCCCTCGTCCACGTCCACTCAGACCGGAACCGGATCGGCTAACCGCAACCGCTAGCACCGAGGCGATGCACGCCTCTTTCTCCGTCATTTCACGCGCGACCTGGGACGATCCCGGGTCGCGTTTTGTCTGATCACCGGAGCGCCTCTCTACTCAAAAGCTCAGCTCTCTCCGCAAGACTTTTGGCGGCATTCAGATCTGTCTCGCGCGCTGATTGAGCTTGGCTTACAAACACCTCCGCCTGTCGTACAAGTTCCTTCTGCTGAGCCGTGAGGTTTCGCGATTTGGCCAGCGCCACGTTTCGCTCCGCCCGTTCGAGCAGATCCTTGATCGCAGCATTCAATTCCTGCTGCTCGGCTTTGGACAACATAGGGGACAGCCGGAGCGGCTCGGCAGGCTTCACCGGACCGGTAACGGGCTGGGGCGCGGACGGCTCATTGGGGGCGGATTCGCCCGTCTCCGGTTTGGTCCGCGCCGTTCTGGGCTGCGCCTTGGGAAAGGTTGGAGGCTCCTGAGGCTTCGGTTTAGGCTCCGGCGGCGCCTCGATCGTGATGTTCTGGGCGGGCTGAATCGGCGCTTCGATCTGCTTCGGAGGCAGATCGACCTGGGCCGGAGCGGGCTGTGGAAGAGCGGTTTTTTTATGCCAGAACAGGCAGCCCTGGCAGGCGAGGCCAGTGCAGACCAGCGCAACTAGGGCGTGGCGCCTTGGACTTTCGACATCTCGAGTTCTCGACTGCTGGCGCGTGATATGGCCTCCGGAAAAACAAACCGAAAAGTCGTCCCTTGTCCTGGCTGGCTGGTAAATTCGATTCTACCATCGTGCAACTGGACAAAGCGGAACGCAATGGCGAGGCCGATGCCGGAACCGTGCTCCTTGGTACTGAAATAGAGATTGAAGATTTTGTCCTGAATGGCGGGGGGAATACCCGGCCCCGTATCGGAGACGGCGATCTCGACACATGAGCCGTCGGATCGCGTCTCGATCGAGAGCACGCCGCCCTCGTTCATGGCCTCGATGCCGTTCATGACCACGTTCAGGATCGCCTGCTTTAAAAGATCCCGATCCGCGCGAATCCACGCCGCGTCCACAGCCGAGCGGCATTCGATGGCAATGCCGCGCGCCGTTGCGTGCGGCTCCACCAGTCGCGCGATATCAGCCGACAGCTCGCACAAATCCGTGGGCCGCATCTGCGGCTCCACCGGCCGGTTGAAATCCAAAAACGTCTTGACCACCCGGTCGAGACGTGAAATCTCCCGGGAGATAACCTCCACCTCGGGCATATCCGCGTCCAGTTTATTTTTCAGCACCTCCAGATGTACGGTAATCGCCTGCAATGGATTCTTGATCTCGTGGGCGACGCTGCGGGTCAGCCGGTTCAAGGCCGTCAATCTCTCGGCAAGATTGAGCTGAGACGCGATCTCGCCGCGGGTCTCCGCATCCCGGAGCATGACCACAGTGCCGATGCTCCTCCCGTCTTCGTCGGCCAGCGGTTCGACGGTCACAATCAGCCGTCTTTCGCCTTTTTCGCCAACCACGGTGATCAAACGTTCCCGGATGGGTTCGTTTTGTTCAATTGCTCGAGCAATCATGGCGCCGGTTTCCGTCGATGGTGGAAACAGCTCGCTGATGGTCCGGCCCGCCAGTGAATTCACTTCGACCCCAAACAGGCGCCCCGCGTTCCGTCCGGACATCGCCAGCTTTCCTTTCGGATCAAACAGCAGCACGGCCTGCTCCAGCCGCTGAAGGAGATGCTCAATATTCGTCCTCAAATCACGAGCGTCGGCGCGAGCGCCATAAAACTGTTGACCGAGAAGGCTCAGTTTCGAATAGACGTCGGCGACCTCCTTCGATTCGCGCCGGGGCTGAAGCGGCGCGGGCGGAAGCTGCCCCTCGACGATAAGATCGATGCTGCGGCTCAGCCGTTCGAGCGGTCCCAAGACGACGTTGGGCAGCACCAGAGCCAGCGTAATCGAGATCAACAGGGAAATGAGAAAAATCCAGCCGAGGTTGCGCAGCTCCGGGAGCACGTCATTGCGCAGGAACAACGACGAAATCACGACGTGAATGGTGATGATAGGAGTTCTCTGGCCGGCTGCCGAAACGGAACGAACCAGCTCCGTGTTCTCCCGTTCGAGAAACACCTGGCGGAAATTGCCCACCAGCGAACGGCGCGACCACTCGGCGAAATCCACGGTTTTGGAGAACTGCAAGCCGACATGGCCGGGGTCGGAACTGGCCAGGATCGCGCCGTTTTCATCGGTAATCAACACTTCAGAGATGACGGGCCAGCTCACCAGCGCCCGTTGCAATGTCGCGGTCACCTCAGGATCCGTGCGGATAACGTTCGACCAGAAGCGCTTGGCCTCCTCGAGCGTGGTGGGGGGGTTCGGCGCCGCGGCGGTGCGCGATTGCACTTCGGCAATGATCGCGGACTGGATCTGGTTGCTGACCGAGATTGCGAACTCATGCGTCCTGGCGAACGCGGCGGAGAGAAAACCGCGGATGTAGAGCACTGAGGTGACGATAACCACAGCGCTCATTAAAACGGCGACAGAAATCCGCAGCCGCGTCCTCAGCGACATGAAGCTCCCACTAGCGCTCGAAACGGATCATTTGCCGCCGGACGCCGGAGCGTCGCGAGGTCGCGGCTCGGTCAGCCGGGGAATGAACGTTTCCCGGCGAACAGCTCTCGGGCAGCCTGATCACGTCTCAGCCGCTGGCTGCTGCTCTGAAGCAGCGCCATACTCTTTCAGTTTGTTAAACAGCGTCTTCAGACTGATTCCAAGAATCTCGGCAGCGCGCGTTTTATTGTTCTTGGTGTGCTTCAGCGTGAGCTGGATCAGCGCCTTTTCGGCTTCCGACACAGTCGTTCCCACGCTCAGCCGCACGCTGTCGGGCTCGTTCGTCTGCGGCGCGGGACGCGCGCCGGGCGGAGCGCCGAAATCATGCGGAAGGTGAGCGGGGGTGATCGGCCCTTCACCAGCGACAATCACGGCGCGCTCCAAAACATTCCTCAGTTCACGAACATTGCCGGGCCAGGAATGCCGCGAGAGGATGTCGATCACCTCCGGCTGAGCCTCTGTCACGCGGCAGCCGTGCTTTTTGTTCAGAACCGAAATCAGCGACTCCACAAGCAACGGAATATCGCCCTCCCGCGCGCGCAAGGGAGGGAGGTCGATCCGGAAAACGTTCAAGCGATAGAAGAGATCCTCGCGCAGTTCGCCTTTCTGCAACGCCTCTTCAATATTCTTGTTGGTCGACGCGATGACGCGAACATCGACAGCGATCTCGGTTTTGCCGCCCAACCGGCGCACACGCGAATCTTCCAGAACGCGCAACAGCTTGGCTTGGGTGGCCACCGGCATCTCGGCCAGCTCATCCAGCAGCAGCGTCCCGTGTTGGGCAAGCTCGAAACATCCGGCGCGACGCTCCACCGCGCCGGTGAACGCGCCTTTTTCATGGCCGAACAGCTCGCTTTCCATGAGCGTCTCCGGCATGGCGGCGCAGTTGATGGCGACAAACGGACCGCCGCGGCGGGGACTGAGATGATGAATGGCTCTGGCGACAAGCTCTTTTCCGGTTCCGCTCTCGCCGGCAATCAGCACGGCCGCCCGGCTGGGCGAGACCTGCCGGATGAGCGAAAAAACTTGCTGCATTTGCGGAGACGCGCCGACCAGATCGACCAGCACGCCGGCATATGTGAGTTGACGCTGGAGACGTTCGGTCTCTTCCGCCAGCCGGCTGGTCGACGCCGCCCGTTCGAGCAGCAGACGCAGCGCGCTGGGCTGAATCGGCTTTTCGAGAAACCAGTAGGCGCCGAGATCGTGCATCGTTTGCACCGCAGTTTCGATGTTCCCGAAGGCCGTCAGCACAATGGCGGGCGGCATGCCGCCCTGACTGCCGAGACGCTTTAGCAACTCGAAACCGTCCATCCGCGGCATCATCAGATCTGTAACCAGGACATGCACCTGGCTGGAGGCGAGTTTGTCGAGCGCCTCCTGCCCGTCTGCCGCCGTCTCGACGGAAAAACCCCAGGATGTCACCATGCTCGCCAGTCCGGCGCGCTGGTACTCCTCATCATCCACGATGAGCACGCGGGTGGCTGGTCCAGCCGCCACGTTGCTCCCCATCGCTGTCATTGTGCTCGGTTGGCTCATTCGTAACCTTTGTACGTTGGACTCTTGGCGCCTTGTAAATATTTCACAATACCCGCTGGCTGGTGGTGTCAGTGGCGGATTTCAACCACACGCTGGTCGCGGCTCGTGTTGAACGGATGGACGCCTGGAATTCTGCTCCCGCTTCTATTATCTATCCGGGATCACGCGGTCAGCGGTACAGCGGCGTTGTGCGATCGGGCGGCGGGATGCCTGCGCGACGCAAGCCATTTTTCAATCAGTGGCATAGCGGCCTCTGCGGCGGCTTCGCCGGCCTGAATCAGCTCGCGGCAGGATCCAAAGGCATCCCAAGCCAGCGCACCGACGCGGGGCGAGATTACCAGGTCGGAGCGCCGCCGCCATTCGTTTTCCGTGCGGCTGGCCAGTATCTGAAAGCAGCGGTTGACGACCGAGAACATACTGGTCGGGTTCAACGTCTCAGCGTTCGGCAACGCTACGGAGAGAACGCGTCCGGCGCCCATCTGCCGGAGCGGCGATGCCGGAACTTCCATGCTCACCATGCCATCAACCAGGTACCGCCCGGCGTGCCGCACGGGCGTGAACAGACCGGGATAGGCGCAACTGGCGCGAATGGCGATGACTACATCGCCCGCATCGCGGAAGATGACTGGCCTGCCGGAGCCCAAATCGCTGGCCACGATGGCGAGCGGAACGCGCATCTCCTCGAAACGAAACCGCTTGAGCAGGCGCCGCAGGAACGCCTCCATCCGGTCGCTCTGGGCAAAGCCGAGCCGGCTAATGGTCCAGCGCGCGACATCTCTGAACCGCATAGACTGCGCGACGGATTGAATTTCGTCCGGCGATGTCCCGCTTGCGTACGCCGAGGCCACAATGGCGCCCGCGCTCACGCCCGCGATATAGTCCACCGGCACGCGATGACGTTCCAGAACGCGGAGTACGCCAATGTGGGCCATGCCCCGCGCAAATCCACCCCCCAGCGCAACCCCGATTTTGGGGTTCGCGCCTTCGCGCGGGCGTATCAACCGGGTCAACACATCCCGGAATTGCGAACGAAAGCCCGCTTCCTCCATGCGCAGCCTCCACCAATCTGCCTAAGATGGATAAACGGCCGAAGTTGACTGTTTATCGCTGCCGTACTACTGCCAAACAGATCTGCATGCGACTTACCAACTTTGCTGTACGCCTGTTTTGTTACAGTTGGGGTGTCCTGTCGATTGCGCCCCTGGCGGCGCAGCGCAATCTCGCCGGCGCCGATGAAATCAAACTTGCGCTGGACCGTCTTCAGGTTACCGGATCGATGCTGATGATCGCGGCGCATCCGGATGATGAAAACACAGCCGTACTGGCCTATTTCGCCCGTGGTCGAAAGGTGAACACCGCGTACTTGTCCCTCACGCGGGGCGAGGGCGGTCAAAATCTCATCGGGCCGGAGCAAGGCGACAAGCTCGGCGTGATCCGCACCGAGGAGTTGCTCGCGGCGCGACGGATCGACGGGGCGCAGCAGTTCTTCACGCGCGCCATCGATTTCGGCTTTACGAAAACAGCGGACGAGGCGCTTCAGCGCTGGGGCCGCGACCGCATCCTCAGCGATGTGGTCTGGGTGATTCGCCAATTCCGCCCAGACATCATTATTCTGCGGTTCTCGGGCACGCCGCGCGATGGTCACGGACAGCACCAGGCCTCCGCAATTCTCGGCAAGGAGGCATTCTTCGCCGCCGCTGATCCGAAACGATTTCCGGAACAACTTGAATTCGTCCAGCCTTGGCAAGCGCGGCGTCTGCTGTGGAACATGTTTGCCTTCACTCCGGAACAGGAGCGCGAGCTTGCGAAACAGGGCGTCAAAATCCAAATCGACACCGGCGACTACGATCCGCTGCTCGGATACAGCTTCGGGGAGATCGCGGGCATGAGTCGCAGCATGCACAAGAGCCAGGGCATGGGCGCGGCCGAGCGAAGAGGATCGATGCCGCAATATTTCAGCGTGATCGCCGGCGAACCCGCGTCTCACGACCCTTTTGAAGGCATCGATACGACGTGGAATCGGCTCCCGGGCGGGGCTGCAATTGGCGAAATCCTGGCCCAGGCGTCGCGCGAGTTCAAGCCGGAGCATCCTCACAAAACCATTCCGCTGCTGTTGAGAGCCCGGCCGTTGCTGGCGGCCATGCATAGCGGCTTGGCGCAGCAGAAACTCCGTGAGCTCGATGAGGCGATTGCGCTATGCGCTGGCCTGTGGGTGGAGGCGACCGCCGACCGGCCGGACCTGCTTCCCGGCGGCGCAGCGCGGGTGAGCGTGACAGCGATCAACCGCAGCCAGGCGCAAGCGACCTTTGAGCGCGTCGCCTGGTCCGGAACGGCGCTGCGCAAACCCGGAGACATCGCAGTCTGGTCGCCGCTCTCCTACAACAAGCCGCTCACAAAGCAGGCGGAGTGGACTCTCGGGCCCGACCAGCCGTACACGCAACCGTACTGGCTCGCGCGGCCCAAACAAGGCGATGTGTACTCGATTCCGGATCAGCGCCTCGTGGGATTGCCCGAGAATCCTGCGCTGCTGACGGCAGAATTTTTCATCCGCGTGCAAGACCAGACCATCACCATCGAGCGCCCGGTGATCAACCGCTATGTCGATCGCGTGCGCGGCGAACTGACGCGTCCTGTCGCCGTTGTGCCGCCGGTAGCAGTACAAATGCCAGAAAGCGCCCTGGTGTTTCCCACCACAGCGTCCAAGCGGATCGAAGCGCCGGTGCGCGCGAACGCCGCCAATCAATCCGGCGTTATGCGGATCCTGCCGCCGCCGGGCTGGCGGGTGAACCCTGCTGAGCAGCCATTTCACATCGCCGACGCCGGCCAGCAGGTCGTCCTCTCCTTCGAGATCACCCCGCCAGCGGTTGACAGCATCGGCGAACTGTCGGCCGCCGCATCTGAGGCCGGGCGGGAAATCTCCGTTGGGATGGACATCATCGACTATCCGCACATTCCCGTGCAGACGCTCTTCCCGCCCGCACGCTCGCGCGTGGCGCGCGCTGATATCAAAACCCTGGCAAAACACATTGGTTATGTCATGGGCGCCGGCGATGAAGTTCCCCAGGCGCTCGAACAGATTGGCTGCTCCGTCACGCTGCTCACTCCCGAGGATCTGGCGCGGGGCAACCTGTCCGGATTCGACGCGATCGTCACCGGCGTTCGCGCCTGGAACGTTCGGCCGGATTTGCGAGCTAATCGCCAGCGGCTCTTGGATTACGTGAGCCAGGGCGGAACGCTGGTGGTACAGTATAACGTGCTCGAAGGCGGCCCCGGCGGAAACTCCCGGCTGTTCAGCATCATCGGGCCCTATCCCATCGAGCTGTCGCGCGACCGCGTGACCGTAGAAAACGCGCCGGTGACGTTCCCGAACGCATCGAATCCCATTCTGCACGCGCCCAATGAGATCACAGAGAGCGATTTCTCCGGGTGGGTGCAGGAGCGCGGTCTGTACTTCGCCTCCAAGTGGGATCCCAAATACCAATCTCTGCTTGAATCGCACGACCCCGGTGAGAAGCCTCTGCCGGGTGGAACGCTGTTTACCCGGTACGGCAAGGGCGTGTACATCTTCACCGGATACTCCTGGTTTCGCCAGCTTCCCGCGGGCGTGCCCGGCGCTTATCGCGTGTTCGCGAATTTTTTGAGCGCGGGGAAGGCGCTCGCTCATGGCGATTGAGCGCGGGACCGGTCCGGACGTCTCGCCGGAAAACCGCGCCGTGATTGATGATCCTCCGCCCTTCCTCGGGACTTGGCCGCGCGTCTACGCAGCGGTCGTTTGCTACCTTGCGGCGCTGATCGCCGCCTTCTACGCGTTCACAGTCGCATTCCGGCCATGAGAGCGCTCGATTGGTTCGTACTCTTTGCGTGGCTGGCCTCTATTGTCGCTTACGGTCTGTGGCGCGGACGCGGAGCGACTTCGGTCAACAAGTATTTCCTCGCCGGCAAGAGCATGCCGTGGTACGCGATGGGACTGTCGATCATGGCGACCCAGGCCAGCGCGATCACGTTCATATCCACCACCGGGCAATCCTACGTGGACGGCATGCGCTTCGTGCAGTTCTATTTCGGGTTGCCGCTGGCAATGGTGATACTCTGCATCACCGCCGTTCCGATTTTTCATCGGGCCAAGGTGTTCACGGCCTATGAGTATCTGGAGCAGCGATTCGATACGAAGACGCGCGCTCTGGTCACGGCGATTTTTCTGATCCAGCGCGGGCTTGCCGCCGGCATTTCACTCTATGCGCCGGCCGTAGTGCTGTCGGTCATACTGGGCTGGCCCGCTCACCTGACCACGCTGCTGATGGGCGGATTGGTGATTATTTACACGTCGTTCGGCGGGATCAAAGCGGTGACCTGGGCGGATGTGCAACAGATGTGCGTCATCTTCGCCGCGCTGGTTTTCTCGCTCGCTATTGCGGTATGGCTGATGCCTCCCGGCGTTTCGTTCGTCGACGCCATGCGCATCGCCGGAGCGGCGGGACGGCTCAATCCGGTGACATTCAAACTGGACTGGAACGACCGGTTCAACGTATACAGCGGCCTCATCGGGGGCATGTTTCTCGCGCTCGCTTATTTCGGAACGGACCAGAGCCAGGTGCAGCGCTATCTGACAGGCCGCTCGATCGGGCAGAGCCGGCTCAGTCTCATCTTTAACGCCGCGGCCAAGATTCCGATGCAGTTCTTTATTCTGTTCATCGGCGCCAATGTGTTTGTATTTTTCACTTTTGTCAAGCCGCCGCTGATTTTCGAGCCGGTGGTGATGAAGAAGATCCAAGGCGTCCCCGAGTACCCCGGCGTCGAAGCCCGTTACAACGCCGCGTTCGAATTGCGCAAATCGGCCGCTGAGCAACTGGTCAGAGCGCGCCGCTTTGGCGACGCCGCCCTTTGGAAACAGAGCGTGACCCGGTATCAAGCCGCGCAAAAGCAACTCGAATCCGCCCGCCAGGAGGGCATGCGCCTTGCCGGGCGCATCACAAACGCCGCAGACTTCAACGACACCAACTACATCTTTCTCTCGTTCGTCACCCACTATTTGCCGACGGGAATCGTGGGCCTGGTGATCGGCGTGATATTTTCCGCTGCGATGTCGTCGATTTCGGGCGAAATTAATTCGCTGGCTACGGTGACCATTATCGATGTGTACCGGCGCTTCCTCCAGCGCGACGCGGGCGAACGGCACGTTCTGCTGGCATCCAAACTCGCAACGGCCTTCTGGGGCGTCTATGCCGTCGTATTCGCGTCGACCGCCGGGTCGAGTTTCGGCGCCCTCATCGTCACCGTCAATGTCATCGGCTCGCTGTTTTACGGGGGAATGCTGGGGGTCTTCATTCTGGCGTTCTTTTTTAAACGCGTCGGCGCAAACGGCGCTTTCTTCGGAGTGATTGCCGGTGAGGCGGCGATCTTCGCCGTCGCGTGGTATACAAAAATCTCGTTCCTCTGGTACAACGTCGTCGGCTGCGCCGTTGTGCTGCTCGCCGGAGTTCTGATTTCATGGTTCGAAGCGCCGAGGTGTGCGAATGCGAGACCTGAGCGAAGCGGCGCGCCGTCAAGGTGAGTTGTTCGGACTCGGCGCCCGGGACTGGGCGGACGAACAGGAGCGCATGGCGCTGCCGTTATGGCGCGCCGCCCTCCAGGCGGCGCATGTCGAACGCGGCGCGCGGCTGCTCGATGCCGGATGCGGCTCGGGCGGCGCATTGCTGCTGGCCGCCGAACTCGGCGCAGAGGTCTATGGCGTCGATCCGTCCGTAAACATGCTTACTATCGCGCGCGAGCGGCTGCCCACGGCCGACTTTCGTATTGGCGAGCTCGAAAATCTCCCTTTTCCAAACGCGCAGTTCGACGCCGTCATCGCCATTAACTCGCTTCAGTTCACCCCCAATCCTAAGCTGGGCGCTCACGAATTGGGACGGGTCTGCCGCAAGGGCGGACGCATCGTCGTGGCTGTCCCCGGCCCGCTTGAACAGACCGATGGCCGCGTCATCTTCGAGGCCATGGTGAAGCTGTTCCCGAAGCCGCCCTCCCCCGGACCGGGAGTGTTTGCTTTATCGCCGCCCGGCGTGTTGGAGTCCGTCTTGGAGTCCGTCGACGATATCCGCGTGGACCAAATCCACAGCATTGAAGCCGTCATGATCCACGCCGATATGAACCACGCCCTTCGCGGAGCGCTCTCGAGCGGCCCGTCGCAACGCGCTATCGAGATTCACGGGCGGGACAAAGTGACAGAGGCCGTCCGGGAGGCGCTCCATCCGTTCGTTCAGCGGGACGGTTCTGTGCGGCTGAGAAATACTTTCCGGTATGCGGTGGCGCGCAAGATGGCGTAACCGGCACTCGCGTTTCCGATTAAGCGGCTTGACCGCGTCCGCACCCGCTTGATCATGGGGATGAGACCGCAGGAACCCCAACCCAGGCGCCGAAACGGAGCCTAGGCAGCGGGAGGAGTGGGGCCCGCCTCTCCGCTTTTTTGCCCTGGGCGGACGATCAAACGCCTGGGATCGAGCAGATGCTGCGGCTTATATTGACGCTCGGACCAGCGGCACTCCGGATCGAATTCGACGCCCAGGAAGTATCCGATCTCCCGAAAGACGCAATAGCGAACGGATCCCGTCAGTTCGCCTTTTGGATGCGTCAGCCGCACCGTAGCGCCGAGCGGAATCGGCTTATCGAGCTGAATACAGGCGCCCGAGAGTGAAATATCTTCGAGATTGGCCACTGCCCGGCGCTGCCGCCCCGCATGGTCGCGCCAATGCACGTCCACAAGGTCTGCACACAGCATCCGAGGTTCTACACGCCTGTCGAGCATACAATTCCTGTATCGTCATTTAGCCGTCAAAGGATTAGCGCCCCCGCAGCACCTGAAATGCCCTATAGGCGGCCTAAGGCCGCGGGCATTCGGGCCAGTTCCCGTCCGCCC
>Ga0070740_10003777_pt1 | contig 15639 bp, 12 predicted proteins | sample Coa_R2_FD_67286 | JGI IMG/M metagenome (GOLD analysis project Ga0070740, IMG submission 67286) | Surface soil microbial communities from Centralia Pennsylvania, which are recovering from an underground coalmine fire - Coalmine... | ecosystem: Environmental > Terrestrial > Soil > Unclassified ... | reverse complement strand
CATGGCGGGCGATATCGATCAGCGCGGCCAGCGGCAGCCGGTCGAAGCGCACGCCGGCGTTCCAGACGGGCTTGGTGAGAAAGTCCTGCCCGTGAAATTCCAGCGCGATCGGGGCCTGGCTATCCGGCGCACTCTCCGCGCTGGCGAGCTGAAGCTTCTGCGTAGTGAGATCGAGCGTGCCCTGGAGAGGAAGCGCCCAGCTCCCCGGCAGCGGAAGCTGATCCCAACGGTGCAGTTCCTCGGCCTTGATCTGTCCGTGGACTTGCAAAGCGGCCAGCGCGCCGCCGAGTTGCGCTTCCAGGGACACCACGCCCTGCACTCCGAACCCCCGCGGATCGATCATGCGCGTCAGTTCATCCAGCGAGCACTGTTCCCATTCGACGGTGGCATCCAGGCGGCGCGTTGCGGGCCCGGACCAGTTGCCGCGGACGAAGAGATGCCCGAAGTCCTGCCCGGAGCGGTCCGTGCGCGAGGGCGCTCCGCCGAACCGGATCTCAGCCGAGCCTTTTCCGTATGGCGAAACGTCCAAATCAGCGTCGCTGAAATAGAACACGGATTTCGTATCGCCGAACTTGAAGTTCACCCGGCCGCCGCGCATGCGGATGGACGGTAGCGCGCCGCGGTCGCCGCCCTCGAGGATGGGCAGCCATTGGAAATTCCACGCGCCGGATTCGGTCTTGACCAGATTAATATCGGCGTCGTCGCCCAGATTGAGGCTGGAGAGGAGCAGGCGGCGGCGGGGCAGGCTCATCAGGCTGATGCCCGCCTTGAGGGAAGCCACGTATGCGAACGGCTCGATTCCGGCGCGAGGATCTTCGTGGATGGTGACATCCTCAAGAGTCAGCCCTGGCGCGCCGAAAAGGTTCAGATAGACATTGCCGACCTCGACTTTGCGGCCGAGACTGCGCTCCAGCGCGCGCGCCATGGGTTTACGAAGGAAATCCAGGGGAAAATAGAAGGCCGCAACGCCCAGAGCGATCAACAGCGCCAGCGCGAGGGCAATTCGTTTCGTCACGATCCCGCCCCAATCAGGCTGCGGTAGGCGGCCGGGTCGTCCACGTCCGTGAGAATGCCCGGATCGTCCACATCGACATACTGGGTGTGCGGCACGTGGCGATGCACGACGTCGCGGGCCTGCGCGGCCGGAGGCAAGGAAAGCAATTCGGCCGCGATCGGGCGGGCCGCGATCACCGGGTGGCCGCGCCTGCCGCCATAACGCGGGATCACGAACATCGTTGCGGGGGAGCGCCGCGCAAAGGCGCCCGCCAGCCGGTCCACGGTGTTTTCCGAGACGCCGGGGCAATCCACCGGGATAAAGAGGAATCCATCTGCTTCGGGCGGCAAAGCCGCGACCGCGATCTGAAGCGAGCTGAGCTGGCCGCGGGCGGGATCGGGGTTGATCAGAAACCGGGCCGCCTGGCGGACACGCGCCTGGATGGGCGCGGCGTGCTCACCCACGACCACAATCACCGGCTCGGCCACGCGATGCAGAATCCGAATCAGCCGGTCGAGAAACGTTTCACCGCGATAATCCAGGAGCGCCTTCGGAACACCCATGCGGCGCGAAGCGCCGGCCGACAGGATAATGCCCCCGGTCATCCTTCTCAGACGCCCGCAACGCCGCGAGCCGGCTGTGGGCTTTTCAACAATGCTTTCAGCCGCTCATGCGCGAAGATGGATTTCGAAAGCGACTTCCAATCGGCGTCCGGCGCGCGCCGCACGGCGATCATTTCCGCAACTACGGAAATCGCGATTTCCTCCGGACTCTGCGCGCCGATTTCCAGGCCCATGGGGGCGAAGATGCGCTCGAAGGCGCCGCGCGAAAAGCCTTCCTTTTCGAGTTCGTGGATCACGGAGATGGTTTTGCGCTTGCTTCCGATCATCGCAATATATTTTGCCGGCGTGGTCACGGCCCACCGCAGCACGCGCATATCGTCGCGATGGCCGCGGGTAACGATGATCAGGTAACTCGATGAAGTGACGGGCAACTTGGGGAAAACGTCCTCGTATTCTTCGGCGTAAGTGGCTTCGGCTTCGGGAAAGCGCTCGGGGTTCGCGAAGGCCTCGCGGTTATCCACGATGATCGTGGAGAAGCCGGCCAGCGTCGCGACCTTCGAGATGCTTTTCGAGACGTGGCCGCCGCCGAAAATGAATGCCTGGGGCTGCGGGATGACCGGTTCCACGAAGATGCTCAATTGTCCTCCGCAAATCAGGCCCTGATCGTAGGCCGCGTCCTCGCCGAGGCTGAAGGACAGGTTCTTGGGCTTCTCGGTGTCGAGGACTTCGCGCGCGGCGTTCCAGACCTCGGCTTCCACGCAGCCGCCGCCCACGGTGCCCATCATGGACCCGTCTTCGCGCACCAGGAGCTTGGCGCTCTCAAAGCTGGGAATGGACCCGCGCACCTGAACGATCGTGGCCAGCGCGCACTTCTGGCCCAGCTTGCGCAACCGGACAATCTCGTCGTAAATATCCATTCTGCATTAGATTATAACGGGGGAGCCGGCGTTAAATCACCGGCCGCAAGGCCATGGGGTGGCGGCCTCCGCCGGGGCTGTCCGCTTTGCCTCTCTTCCGCCGAGTTGGGATAGCCAGACGGACGAGTCCTGCGGGAGAGGAAACAGTATAGGATGAGGGTGAGGTAACATTGTGGCTCGCAACGGGATTTTGCGTTCGGTGACTCTGGGAGCCCTCGCCGCCGTGGCCGCCGCGCCTTGGGGCTTTGCGGAAGAGGGTATGTGGACCTTCGACAATCCCCCCGTCAAGCAACTCCAGGAGAAATACAATTTCACCCCGACGCAGCAGTGGCTCGATCATGTGCGGCTGTCGAGCGTGCGGTTGAACGACGGAGGCTCAGGCTCGTTTGTCAGCGCGCACGGCCTGCTGCTCACCAATCATCACGTCGCGCGCGGGCAGCTTCAAAAAAATTCGACGCCCGAACACGATTACATTCGCGACGGGTTTTATGCAGCGACTCCGGATCAGGAGATGAAGTCACCGGACCTGGAGATCAACGTGTTGATGTCCATGGAGAACGTGACCGATCGCGTGCAGAGCGCCCTCAAAAGCGCCAGGACGCCCGAACAGCAGTACAAGGCGCGGCAGGCAGTGATCGCGGAGATCGAGCGCGAGAGCCAGCAGAAGACCGGCCTGCGGTCGGATGTGGTCACTCTGTATCACGGCGGGGAATATTGGCTGTACTGCTACAAAAAATATACGGACGTGAGGCTGGTGTTCGCTCCAGAGCAGCAGATCGCGTTCTTTGGCGGCGATCCCGACAATTTCACGTATCCCCGCTATGACCTCGATATGGCGCTGTTCCGCGTCTACGAAAACGGCAAGCCGATTGACAGCAAGGATTACCTGAAATGGAACCCGAAGGGAGCTTCGGAGGGGGATCTGGTGTTCGTTTCCGGCCATCCCGGATCGACGTCGCGCGATGACACCATGGCCCGGCTCACATATGAGCGCGACGTGGTCGAGCCCAACGTGCTGAAGATCCTGAAGGATCGCATCGCCGTGCTGAAGGCGTTTTCGGCGCGGGGTTCCTCGCAGGCGCTTGAAGCGGGCTCGCGCATCTTCAGCCTGGAGAACTCGCGCAAAGCGTATGAAGGCCGTTTGCAGGGCTTGCGGGATCCTGCGGTCTTCGGAAAAAAGCAAAAAGAAGAAGAGGAGTTCAAGGCGAAAGTGGCGGCCAATCCGCAATGGAAGGCGGCTTACGGCAACGCGTGGCAGGAGATCGCGGAGGCTGAAAAGAAAGCCGCCTCGCGTTTCAAGGAGCAGAATTTCCATGCGATGGATTCGACGCTGGCCAGCATGGCCGCGACCATCGTGCAGTACGTGGCGGAGATTAAGAAGCCGGACGCCGACCGGCTGCCGGGCTTTCACGATTCGCAGCTCGATTCCCTCCGCTTCCAGCTCTTCTCGCCGGCCCCCATTTATAAAGACATGGAGATCGCGCGCATGACGGGCGCGCTCCAGTTGGATCTGTCCGAGCTTGGGCCCAACGATCCCTTTTTGAAGACCGTCTTGAACGGAAGAACCCCGAAGCAGGCGGCCACGGAGTTAATCAACGGAACGAAACTGGAGGACGCGGCGCTCCGGAAACAGTTGATCGAGGGCGGGGAACCGGCCGTCGCCGCGTCCGGCGATCCCATGATCGCGCTGGCCCGGAAGCTGGATCCCATGCGCCGCGAGCTGACGAAGTGGTACGAGGACAACGTGACCAGCATCGAGCAGCGCGCGGGCGAACAACTGGGCAAGGCTCGCTTCGCGGTCTACGGTAAGACGATTTATCCCGACGCGACGTTCACGCTTCGCTTGAGTTACGGGCAGGTGAAGGGGTATCCGATGAACGGAACGGTGGCGCCGCCTAAAACCACCTTCTACGGCCTCTACGACCGGGCCAACAGCTTCAACTTCGAGGGACCATTTGATTTGCCGGCCCGGTACAAGGAGAACCGGAACAAGCTGGATCTGGCGGCGGCGTTCGACTTCGTCACGACCAACGACATTATCGGGGGCAATTCGGGGTCGCCCGTGATCGACCGAAACGGCGAGATCGTGGGGCTGATTTTCGATGGGAACATCGAATCGCTGGTGGGCGATTTCGTCTACGACGGCGAAAAAAATCGCGCCGTAGCCGTCCACACCGCCGCGATGACCGAGGCGCTGAGGAAACTCTACGGCGCGCAAAAGCTGGTTGACGAACTCATGCAGTAGGCAACCAGGAGAAAGGCAGCCGCCCTACCGGCCACGGCGGCCGGCTGCCTCGAGTGGGGTGCTTATCCCTTGAGCAGCGTGAGAACCTGCTGCGGGGCCGAGTTGGCCTGCGCCAGGGCCGCGATGCCGGCCTGGAGCATGATCTGCGACTTGGTCAGGTTGGCCGACTCGGCGGCCAGATCCGCGTCGCGAATCTGCGATTCGGCGGCCTGCATGTTGGTCAGTTGAGAGTTGGCCAGGTTGATGGCGTAGTTGAACTGGTTTTCCCCGCGTCCGACTACGGCCTGCGCCTGACCCAGAATCGCGACCGCGTTGCCGAGCGCTTCCACTGCGGCCTCGGCCGTGGACTGGTTGCTGATGTCGGCGGTGGAGCCGGCGCCGTTGGACACCGAAGTGAACACCGCGCCGCCCGTGTTGCCGGTCTGGCCGTCGGCGATGCCCACGTTGTTCGGGGACGCGCCCAGGCTGACCTTGAACGGGCCGGCGGCATCCAGGAAGCGGATGCCTTCGGCGGTATTGCTGGCGTTGACTTCCTTGAAGGCCGCGATGCTCTTCAAGGTAGAGTCATTGGAGGCCAGGATGGCCTGATTGATGGTGGCGACCGCCTGGTCCAGATTGTTCGCGTTGGCGGTGGTCAGATCGATGTTCAGCGTGTGGTTCACGCCGTTGGCATCCACGGCGCTGAGCGTGACGGTCTGGGCGTCGCCCGCGGCCCGCAGCCCGGTGAACTGGTAGACGTCCGTGTTCGCGGCATTCTCGCTCTGCTGGGCGCCCGCCGAGTTGACGCTATCCTTGGCCGCGTAGGCGCTGCCGGTGTAGGCGGTCGCGCTGGCCGCGGTGGTGGCGCTGGTATCGCCGAAGCCGAAAGCATCGCCGGATCCGCCGTAGAAATTCAGGCGGAAATTTTGCCCGGAACTGGACGTGATTTCGATTTTGCCGCTGTTGTCGATGGCTTCCAGGCCCGCGGCGCGCGTTGCCGCGTTGCTCTGGAACGCCGCGTTCAGATTGGCGATTGCGGTGGTCTCGGTGGCCGAGCCGTTCACCAGCCCCAGATTCACCGCGGCTCCTCCGTTGATGGAGACCTGGAGGTTTTGGGTCTTGGCTGCCGCGGCGCCGGTCGCGGTGAGCGAGGTGTAGTCGAAGTTGCCGGTGCCGCCCGCGACGCCCTGGTCGTTGACCCAGCTTCCGAAGCCCAGCGCGTTGGAGACATCGCCCGCGGCCAGCACCTGGAAGGTCTGGCCCGCGCGGCCGACCAGTTCGATCTTGCCGCCGTTGTTGACCGCCTGAATGCCCGTGGCGGCGACGTTGGCGTTGGCGGCGATGGCCGTGTTGATGGCCGCTGCCGCCGCATCGGCCGTCGTCACCGTGGTAGGCAGCGCGACGGACAGATCGTTGGCCGGGTCGCCGTTGAGACCCGCGCCCAGGATGCGAAGGTTGACCGTTTCGTTGGCGGCCGGCGCGGCATAAGCCTGCCCGGCGGTCGCCGTGACGTTGGCTACGTTGCCCACCGCGCCGCTCGAGAAGTTACCTAACAGCGCCGTGGCGACTTGATCTCCGCCCTGGATCTGGAACGCCGTGGTGGCGGAGTTGAAGGTGAGCTGCTGTTTGCCGTTCGCGTCGATGTTGATGGCGGCGGTGATGTTGGCGTTCTTGAAAGCGGTGGCTTGCTGGCTGGCCGCATTGCCGGCGTTCTGGATAGCCTGATTGATCGCCGCGACCAGAGTGTTTGAGTCGGTGACGCCGGTCAGGCTGACGGACACTTTCACCACGTTGTTTCCGGTGGTATCGGTAAAGCCCGGGCCGGTGAAGTAGAACGTGGTGGTGTTGTTGGAAATCGAGGCCAGGTTGGTGGAATTGGTGATAATGTTCTGAACGCTGGTGGTGGAGCCGGGGCCGATGTCGGTTCCCGCCGCGCCCGCCGCCTGCACGCCCTGAAGGCCCAGGCTCTTGGCATCGACCGTGGACTGGCTGAGATCCAGCGCGACGCTGCCGTTCTGCGTGGCCGAAATGCCGTTGGAGGCCTGGCCGCCGCCGATGAACACGCTGAGAGACTTGGCGAATACGCCGCCCTGGTTCAGGCCGATGGCCTGCGCCTGGCGGTTGATTTCCTGGAGCACGCTCTGGAATTCGTTGTTCAGCACCGTACGGTCGCCGGTGAAGGTGCCCGAGGCGGATTGCGTCGCCAGCGTGCGCGCGCGATCCAGAAGCTGCGAAATGTTGCTGATGCCGCCGTCGGCCACCTGTAACTGGCTGAGCCCGTCGTTGGCGTTGCGGATGCCTTGGGTGAGCACGGCTTCCGTGGAGCGGTACCCGTTGGCGATCGCCAGGCCGGCCGCATCGTCGCCGGAATTGACAATACGCAGTCCCGATGTGACGCGGTTGATGGTTTTGGCTTGAAAATCGTTCGTCGCGCGCAGGTAATCCTGAGCCTGGAGCGAGGCGATATTGGTGTTAATCGTAAAAGACACAGATTCTCTCCTTGAATTTCAGTGCTCGGGAGTCCGTTCCCGATGGGTGTTACACCCCGCTTATCGGAGCGGAGACAAGTTGTATGAGGAGGCCAGGCGAAAACGCGCCGGGTCTCGCGGCCTCGGGCGGAGAAAACGCCGTCCGGCGCGGCGCATTCCGGGAGCGTGACCATAATTCGCGTGGCGCCTTCCCATTTTTCGCCGCGGCGGGCGGCGAGACCGCTCCCGCAATCCGCCGGTCGGCTGGAAAAACTTGATTGCAAAAGGGAACCATTCCGTGCGACAATAGCAGAGTTTTGTAGTGGCACGCCCCGGCTTGCCGGGTAAGGAAACAGGAGATATCACAGTAGTGAGAGAAAAGGGTGTTGTGAAATGGTTTAACGCCGCCAAGGGCTATGGATTTATCCAGCGCGCCAGCGGCGAGGACGTTTTCGTTCACTTCTCGGCGATTCAGATGTCTGGATACAGGACGCTGGAAGAGGGTGCGGAGGTTGAATTCGAGGTCAAGCGGGGCCCCAAGGGTCTGCAAGCCGAGAACGTCGCCCGTCCTTAACTTCCCGGCCAACCAAAACAAATCAACAGGGCCAGCCCAGTGCAGGGGTGGCCCTTTTTGGCAGTCGGAGATTCATTTTTCAGTCTCCTTCCGTTCCCGCGAATTGAATAATCCGGCAAATTGAACACACTTCGAGGCGCCGTGTTTGCTCCGTAGCAGGCGTCTTTGTAGACCGCCGGGCGAATCCGGCTTGTCTTTTACTTGTCTCGCTCGATGCCTAAAGCGCGAATGCGTTTGTGGAGATTTGTGCGCTCCATACCGAGCACTCGCGCGGCGCCGGAGACATTCCACTCGGTTTCTTTGAGGGCGCGCAGGATATGCTCGCGCTCGGCTGATTCGCGCGTCTCGCGAAGATTGCCGCGTGCGGTTGGGCCTTTGGGAATCCGTATTTCGACGGGCACGGAAGAAGGGTCGATCGCGTCCTCCGGCGACAAAATAGCCATGCGTTCGACGACATTGCGCAGTTCGCGGATATTGCCGGGCCAGGCGTAGGCTTCCAGCGCCTCGAAAGTCTCCGGGTGGAAGCATTTGGGGCGGAAATTGTTCCGCGAGCAGAACTCGGCGAGGAAATATTCAGCCAGCGGGCGGATGTCTTCCCTCCGCTCGCGCAGCGAGGGCACGCGGACGGGAACGACGCACAGCCTGTAGTACAAATCCTCGCGGAATTTTCCTTGCGAGACCATCTCGGACAAGTCGCGATTGGTGGCGGCGATAATGCGAACCGAGACGCGAATCGGCTGTTCGCCGCCGACGCGGTGAAATTCGCCCTCCTGCAACACGCGCAGGAGCTTGGCTTGCGAGGACGCGTGCAGGTCGCCGCATTCGTCCAGGAACAGCGTGCCCCCGTCGGCCAATTCGAATTTGCCCCGGCGCGCGGCGGTGGCTCCGGTGAACGCGCCCTTCTCGTGCCCGAATAATTCGCTTTCGATTAACTCCGTGGGGATCGCCGCGCAGTTGACTTTCACGAAGGGGCCGGCGGCGAAGGGACTCTCGGCGTGAATATGCGCGGCGAGCAGCTCTTTTCCGGTTCCGGACTCGCCCATCAAGAGAACGCGGGCGTCGGAACGCGCCGCGAGAGTCGCCTGTTCCACGACCTTTTGAAATGCCGCGCCGGTCCCGATCATGCGCGCGCCGCCCGCGATCTCCCGAAGGCGCAGATTTTCCTCGCGCAGCTTTGATTCCTCGATGGCGTGTTTCAGCGCCAGTAACACTTTTTCGCGGCTGAGAGGTTTTTCGAGGAAGTCGAAGGCGCCGGCGCGCGTGGCTTCCACGGCCTCCGCGATGGTGCCGTGCCCGGAGATCATCAGGATGGGCGCCGCGACGTCGTTGGAGCGGAGCCAGCGCACCAGGTCGATGCCGCTGCCATCGGGCAGGCGGACGTCGATCATGTAGACATCGGGGCGTTGCGAAATCGCGCGGGCTTCCCCGGCCGACAGGCAGGTGCTGACGCCGTAGCCTTCCCGCTCCAGAATCAGCTTGAGGGACCGCCCGATATTGGCCTCATCATCGACGATCAGTACTTTTTTCATGCGCGTACTCCGGCGGTGGAGTGGCGCGGCCCATCTGGTTTCTGCCCGTGGCCGGGCGGCGCATTCCGGCTTGCCGGCAGGGTCAAGCGGAACGCCGCACCCCCCAGCTCGCCCTCGATCGTTTCCAGTTCGCCCCCGCATAACAGAGCGCTGCGCCGGGCGATGGACAATCCCAGTCCCATGCCGCCTTTCTTGAAGGAAATGGTGGGCTCGAAGAGGCTGGACCGGGCCTGCGGGCTCAATCCGGGCCCCGAGTCGTGCACTTCAATTTTGAGAGACTCACTGTTTACGGTGGTCATCGCCATCACGATCCCGCCCGGTTTCGCCGCCTCAGCGGCGTTTTCCAAGAGATTCGTCAACACGCCCTTCATCAGGTCCGGGTCGGCGATCGCCACGGGCCGCTCCGGCGCCAGGCGCAGTTCGTAAACCACCTCCGGGTGCGCCGATTTCAAGAAACAGACGCGCTCCTCGACCATCGCGTTAACGTCGATTTCTGCGGGAATGACGGGCGGCTCGGAGGCGAACTCGGAGAAGGCGCGGACGCGGCGCTCCAGGGTGTTCACCTCGTCGGCGACGATCTGCGAGGCCTGATCGAGGAACGCAGCATCGGCGGCGTTGCGGCGGCTCGCGATCTCTTCCATGGTGAGCCGGATCGGCGTGAGCGAGTTCTTGACTTCATGGGCCATCTTGCGCGCCAGCGCCTGCCAGGTGGCCAGGCGGGTGAGGTGAATCAGGCGCTCGCGGGCCTGCTGGAGCTGGGCGGCCATATGGTTGAACGCCTGCACGGCCGCGCCGATCTCGCCGGAATCCTCGCTTGGCACGCGCGCCGAGAGGTCTCCGGCGGCGACACGCTGCAAGCCTTCCGTAAGCGCCTGCACCGGGCGGCTGATGCGGTGGGCCAAAAAGATCAGCGCCCCGAGCGCGGCCAGCCACAGCACCGCCATCACCAGCAGCAGCGTACGGGTAAAGCCTTTGCGCAAGTCCCGGGCGGAGGAATCCTCAACCGCGCGGCGGGCGGCCGCGTACTGCCGCGTGAGGTCGTCCATCCGGAGCCCCATGGGCCGCGAGTACCGCAGGACCTCGTCTTTGCCGCGAACGTAGTAATCGAGGACGCTGCCTCCCTCGCCGGAGAGATCGAACTGCTCGGGCTCGCCGCCATCCCAGAAGCTCTGCGCCTCGGAGGGTTTCAGACGGCGGGCGATGATCCGGCCGGCGGCGGCGTCGCGGCGCAGCGCCTCCCGGTTTTGCTGGTATAACTCGCGCCCGGTGCGCTCGAGAGCCCGCGAGATTTCATCGAGCTGTGCAATCGGAGAACTGGCCAGGCCGCGGCCCAGTTCCAGCAGGTTGAGGGTTGCCCATAGCGTCAGGCAGAGAGGCAGAATGGTCGCCAGGACGAAGACCAGGATGAGGCGATTGCGCAACAACCACCAGTTTACGTGGCGCCCGGTTTGCGGGTGGCGCTACGATCCGCCCCGGCGCCGCAGTTCGTCCAGGGTAAGCGGCCCGGCCTCCAGTGCGGCGTGGAACTGGTCCCGCTGGGGAGGCCGGCTGAAGATTTCGATCAGCCGCGTCAGGCTGATCCCCGAATCGCTGATGCCGCCGGTCCTGAACAGGCCTCCATCCCCGCCCGGGTTCTCGGCGCGAACCTCAAAGCGCGCCCAAAATTTTTCGTTGCCCGGCAGGCCCGTCAGATCGATCGCCATCTGGCTGGTGCACCAGGATTCGATGGCGGCCGCCGAGAGATTGGAAACCGTCTTCCGCGGCGCCTTCAATTTCGTAACCGAGTATTTTTCTTCCCAAATATCGAAGCTGACCACAAACTGATCGGCAATGCGGCGGAAGACGTGATTGCGATTGCCGGACCACAGAGTCACTTGAAAATCAAAGGGGACTTCGGCGGCGTTCCGCAGCCGGGCCAGGGGCTGGCCGGTCAGAAAGTGAATCTGGGGCTGGAACTCCAGGCGATTCTCGCGTGAGTGGAGAATCAGCTCCTCGGCGAACATAGCCAGTGCTATGCCGGATACGAACGCGGCGAGCAACCACCAGATTTTTATGGTCCGCACCAGATTGAGTTGTCCGTATTCAGGAAGCCTTTTCAGGCTCCGTGCCCTCAAAAATTCATCCCCGCCAGGAACACCGGTTCGGGGTGTCCCGCCCGCAAAGGAAGCGCCAGGGCGAGCTGAAAGCCGTCCTTCTTGCATCCTACTCCGAGCGACTGCCTCTGCTCCCGCTCCTGCGGCCGGTCCCAGATCGCGCCCGTATCATAGAACACCTGGAGGAGACGATAGCGGTAGTCGATGGAGCCGTGGACCACATGGGAACCGCCCAGGGGGTCGAGATCGAATTTATTCCAGCCGCGCAGAGTCGCGGAATTGCCGAGCACGAACCGGTCGAACAACGGCGCCAGCCCGGCGATTTTACCCGCCAGGAAACCGATCTCCAAAAAGTTGTGACGGCGGCGCCAGCGATAGTGTGCAGAGAGGAAATGGCGCGAATAAACTGGATCGCTGTCGAACAGGCGGGTTGCTACTTCCAACGAATAAGCCGCGTCCACTTCGTTTCCGGGGGCGTCCGGGCGCTTGGGATCGTCGGCCGAACCCCAACGCGGGTGGTAGCGCAGAGTAGTTACCACCGCGTTGGACGATTCGGTTCTCGATGCCGGCGTGCTCAACCGGTAGCGTGAGAAACGAGCCCCGAAGTCCAGCTCCAGCGGGTCCGCAAGAATGAGCGTGGCTTCGGGCAGGAAAATCTGGCGGCTGCGATAAATCAGAGTCCCGCCGCCAGCGGGCGCCTGCGTTGCAGCGCTGGCGGCCGGCAGGAGGGATGCGCCTGCGGCCTGTAGAGTGGAATTGTTCCACTGCTCGTGATAGCTGTCAAACTCGAACCGGATGGCAAGCCTATCGGGGCCGGCCGGTTGGCGCTGAAAGCCCGCGCGGATTCCGGAATAGCGCTCGAGGAGCGAATCGCCATCGCTGATCAGGCCGAAGCGGAAGGTATTGCCGCCCACGTGCGTGGCGGCGCTGCCTTCGCCGCTCCAGCCTTGCTTGGAATCGTACAGGAACTTGGCGACCCGGAGGTCGAAGTTTTGCTCGCGCCCCTTCGTGACCTCGAAGGTGACCATGACGTGGTCGGGCGCCGAACCCTTGGCGACCTTCACGGTCACGTCGGCGACATGAAGCTCGCGCTGGATGTGCTTGGCGAGCAGTTCCAGTCTGGGGTGATCGAACTTTTCGCCTACGATCCCGTCAATTTCCGAGCGCAGGGAACTGCTGATCGGCCGGTTCTTCCAGCCGGAGAGGCTGACGCTTTCCACCGTGTAGCGGGAATTGACGTTGGCGACTTCCAGCGGCGTGTCCTGATCGCCGGGCGGGGGAGGCGCGCCGCAGGCCACCGGGGCCACCATCGCGACCGCTACCAGGAACCGCGTCCACATCCTGCCGCGTCTCGAGGCACGCCGCGCGCCGAATTCCAAGTTACTGAATCGATGAGGCTTGGCGAGACGTGAACCTGTGAATCCGGTTCACAGGTGGGCTTTCGGCGGGGCGAACCCAGGCGCTCGCCCCGGGTGAGCCTTTTTCAGTTGATGGTCAGCGTCAATGCGGTGGTGTGTGTGGTCTTTCCGCTCGTGCCGGTGATGGTTGGATGCTACGTCCCCGCAGGTGTGTGCTCAGCGTGATGTCCGGTCCTGCCGGATGAGCATTCGGGAGCTTGGAGACGCTGAGCGAGACGGCCGCGTCTCCCGAAGCCTCCGATGATCGTCTGCGCGGAGAGCGCCGCGGTGAGGAAGAATCCCCGCACCGCCGCACGGGCTGCGGAGCCGGTCAGTTTGGTCACAAAAGAGGCCTCCGGCGGCCCGTATTAAGTTACTTTGCCGGTGTCAGGTGGCACAAATCGGCGAATTCCATACCATCGCCGCTTACGATGGACCCGGCGGGTCGCGGAGGTTCCGAAGCGCGGCGGCGGCGACGGCCGCACGATCGAATTCGCGCTGCATTTCCGGGCTGCGGAGCGCCGCCCGCAGCGCTTCCAGCCGGGCGATAAAAGCGCCGAGCGCCCCCTCGATCGCATCGGCGTTGGTGGCGAAGATGTCCCGCCAGATCTCGTACGGGCTGAGAGCCAGCCGGGTCAGATCCAGCGCGGCGGGCCCGGCGACCTGCGCCGCTTCGGGGGTGATTTGCGAGGCCAAGGCCGTGGAGATTAGCTGGGGCAGATGCGAGGTGAGCGCGACCAGCCGGTCGTGCTCGGTTGCGTCGAGGATCACCAGCCGCGCGCCGATGCGCTCGATCCAGGATTCCAGGACCGCGTTGCGGCTGGAAAGCACATATGGTCTGCCGCGGAACAAGCCCGCCTCGGCCTGTTCGACGCCCCGTGATTCCTTGCCGGCCATGGGGTGGCCGCCGACGAATTCTCCGCGGCGGATGTGATGCGCGGCATGCCCGACGATGGCCCGCTTGGTGCTGCCGGCATCGGTGACGAGAGTGCCGGGCCGGAGATGCCGGTCAAGGGTTTCCAGAGTGCATAAGATTTGCTCGATCGGCTGCGCGAGGTAGATCAGGTCGGCCGCGGCGGCGGCTGGCGCGAGGGGCAGGGCTTCGTCGATCACCCCGCGTTCCAGAGCCGCGGCGATGGTGCGCGGAGAGCTGACCCCGATGATCCGGCCGGCGAACCCCGCCTGGCGCAGGGCCAGCGCGAAGGAGCCTCCGATCAGCCCCACTCCGACGATGCTGACGGTGTTCACGCGTGATTTTATGCGGCGGCGCCGGGAGCGTGCGCCAGGGAACGTCCGACCGCTGCGGCGATCGCCCGCACCTGCTGCATCATTTCGGTGAACTGCGCGGGAGTGAGCGTCTGCGCGCCATCGCTCATGGCGTGATCGGGATCGGGGTGCACTTCGACGATCAATCCGTCCGCGCCAGCGGCCACGGCGGCCCGCGCCAGCGGCAGCACCATATCGCGGCGGCCGGTGCCGTGCGAAGGATCGCCGATGATCGGCAAATGCGACAGCTTCTTGACGACCGGAATCGCCGAAACGTCCATGGTGTTGCGGGTGGCGGTCTCGAAGGTGCGGATCCCGCGCTCGCACAGGATGACGTTGTAGTTGCCGCCGCTCATGATGTACTCGGCCGCCAGCAGGAGTTCTTCGATGGTGGCGGCGATGCCGCGCTTCAGCAACACGGGCGTCCTCACGCCGCCGACCTCCCGCAGCAGGTTGAAATTCTGCATGTTGCGCGCGCCCACTTGAAGAATGTCCGAGTACTTGGTGAGCAGCGGGACCTGCGCCGGCTCCATCACCTCGCTGACCATGAGCAGGCCGTGGCGGTCGGCGGCCTCGCGCATGATCTTCAGGCCGTCTTCGCCGAGCCCTTGGAAGCTGTACGGCGAGCTTCGCGGCTTGAACGCGCCGCCCCGCAGAATCCGCGCTCCTGCCGCCGAGACGATGCGCGCACATTCCTCGATCTGACCGCGAGTCTCGACGCTGCAAGGCCCGGCCATCACCACGACCTGCGGGCCGCCGATTTCGACGTCGCGGATTTTCACGACGGTTCCCTGGGGGCGGAAGTGGCGGCTGGCGAGCTTATACGGGGAGACGATCCGGTGGCACTCCTTCACGCCCTCCATCACTTCGAAATCCGCCGGATCGAAATGATCCACCGGCCCCACTCCGCCCAAAACCGTGTGCATCACGCCCGTAGAGCGGTGGACGGTAAAGCCCATCTCCACCAGACGGTCGATCACGGCCTGGGTCTGCGCCTCGGTTGCGCCTTGTTGCATCACGACTAACACTTAACCAGCTCCCCTCTCTGCATGGCCATCCAGCCTCATTTTCTGGGCGCTGCGCATCTCGTCGATGATGCGCTCGTAGATGCGGCGCAGCGCGTCTTCCGTCAGCGGCCCGCTGTTGTGCGCAAGAATATTGCGATAGACGTCGTCCTCGCGCTTGGGCTCGTAGATCGGCATTCCGGCGACCTGCTTGGCGCGGCCGATTTCCTCCACCACGCGGGTACGGCGGTTCAGCAATTCGACCAGTTGCAGATCGATGCCGTCGATCCTGGCGCGGCAGTCGGCGAGCACTTTCATCGCGTCGTCGCGGGTCATGCGCGGGTCGCCTCCGTCGTCTCGGCCATGCCGCAGCGGAGCGCCCGGGCGAAGCCCTCCAGCTCGTGCGCGCTGGCGTTCTGCTCGATCAACCGGACGAAGGCGCTGCCCACCACCACGCCCTCGGCCATTTTCGCCACGGCGCCGGCTTGTTCCGGAGTTGAAATGCCGAAACCGACGGCCAGCGGCAAGCCCGTGATGCCGCGCATCTTGCGGATCAGCGGTTCGATGGACCGCGACAGCTCGGCGCGCTCGCCCGTGACGCCCCTGCGGG
>Ga0070740_10003775_pt1 | contig 15642 bp, 17 predicted proteins | sample Coa_R2_FD_67286 | JGI IMG/M metagenome (GOLD analysis project Ga0070740, IMG submission 67286) | Surface soil microbial communities from Centralia Pennsylvania, which are recovering from an underground coalmine fire - Coalmine... | ecosystem: Environmental > Terrestrial > Soil > Unclassified ... | reverse complement strand
TGGCCCTGCTGTGCCGAGAGGCGCCGTGGAACGAGTCGCCCGATGCACTCACCCTGCTGGTGGTCGGCGGAGAGACCGATCTACCCGATCCCATCGCCACGCCGGAGATCGGCGTGTTGCAGCGGCTTGCCGCCGAGTTGGGTATCGCCGACCGGGTCCGCTTCGCCGGACGCCGCCCGGCGCGGGACCTGCGCTACTACTACGGCGCGGGAGACGTGGTCGTGACCACGCCATGGTACGAGCCGTTTGGCCTGACGCCGCTGGAAGCGATGGCCTGTGGCCGTCCCGTCGTCGGGTCCGCCGTGGGGGGCATCACCTACACCGTGGCCGACGGCGAGACCGGCTTTCTGGTCCCACCGCGCGATCCACAGGCGCTGGCGGAGCGCCTGCAGGTGCTGTTGCGCTGCCCGGACCAGTGCACGCGCATGGGCGAAGCGGCGCGGCGCCGCGTCGAACGACATTTCACCTGGCCGGTCGTGGCCCGGCGCTACGCCGCGCTATACCGCGCGCTCAGCGTTCAACGGGTGCCGGCCAGCCCTGTCGCACGCTGATGGGACAGTAGAAGGGAAGGAGTTGGAGGGAGATGCAAACTCTCGACGGTAAAGTTGCCCTGGTCTCGGGGGCCGGAAGCGGCCTTGGGCGGGCCACGGCATCCGCGCTGGCGACCGCGGGATGCGCGGTCGCCTGCATCGACATCAACGGTGAGGCCGCGCGGCGCACGGCGCAGGAGATCGAGCGGGCGGGCGGCGCGCCGGCGGCCCTGGCCTGCGACGTGGCCGACGCCGAAGCCGTGGCCGCGACGGTGCAGGCGGTGACCGAGCGCTACCGGCGGCTCGACGTGTTGGTCAATTGCGCGGCCATCGACCACACCATCTCCGTCGATGAGATGAGCGTCGCGCAATGGGACGAGGTGCTGTCCGTCAATCTACGGGGCCCGTTCCTGCTGAGCAAAGCTGTGTGGCCGGTGATGCGCCGCCAGCAGGGTGGCCACATTGTCAACATCGCCTCGACCGCGGCGACCCGCGCCTGGGCCAACGCCGCGGCCTACCATGCCTCCAAGTGGGGCCTGGTCGGATTCAGCCGCGGGCTTGGCGTGGAAGGACGCCCCCACGGCATCCGCGTCACAACCATCATCCCCGGCGGCATGGATACCCACTTTTTCGACCGTTTCGTGGAGCAGGGTATTCCGATGCCGGAGAAGCGCCATCTGCAAGATCCGGCAAACGTGGCGCAGGCCATCGTCTTCGCCCTCACGCTGCCGGCCGACTCGGTGGTGCAGGAAATGATGGTGACGCCGCTGACCGAAACGAGCTGGCCATGAGGGGATCGACAGGGCGTGTGATCGTCGCACGCGCCCCGGTGCGCATTAGCTTCGGCGGTGGGGGCACGGATCTCGCCGCCTACTACGAGCGCTTCGGCGGCTTCGTAGTCAGTACGGCCATCACGCGCTACTGTTATGTCGTCGCCCAACAGCCCGCAGACGGCGGCGTTCACATCATCTCCGCCGACTACGGTCTCGTGGAGTCCTTCCCGGTCGGCAGGGAGATAGCGGTGAGAGAGCCGTTGAGCCTGCCGAAGGCCGCCGTCGAGCACCAGTGGTCGCGCGACCTGGCGCGGCGGGGCGTCGACCTTTTCCTGGCATCCGGGGTGCCGCCGGGCTCCGGTCTCGGCTCGTCGAGCGCCATGGCGGCCGCAATATGCCTGGCCCTTGCCACCTACCTGGGACATTCCCTCACCGGCGTGCAACTGGCAGAGAGAGCCTGCCATCTGGAGATCGAGCGGCTGGGATTCCCTATCGGCAAGCAAGATCAGTACGCCAGCGCCGTCGGGGGGCTCAACGCGATCGAGTTCGCGGCCAACGGCGTGCACGTCACGCCGTTGCGTCTTCCCGCGGACGTTACACGGGCCCTGAATGGACGGCTCTTGCTCTTCTCGACCGGCAGGACGCATCACTCGGGACAGATTCTCGAGCAGCAGCAACGGGAAAGCCGCTCAAAGCCCATGGTCATCACAGCGCTTCACAGGATCAAGGAGCTGGCCATGGAAATGTGCTCGGCGCTGGAAGCGCAGGACCTGGATCGCTTCGGTCACCTGCTGGATCGCAGCTGGCAGGAGAAGAAGCGCCTGTCCGAGCGCATCAGCACCGGGGCCATCGACGGCTATTACGCCGCGGCCCGCGAGGCCGGCGCCCTCGGCGGCAAGATCACCGGCGCCGGTGGCGGCGGGTTCTTGCTGCTGTATTGCCCACCGCGGCGCCGGCAAGCCTTGCGTGCGACGATGGCACAGCGTGGGCTGCGTGAGATGCCCTTCGATTTCGATGAAGAGGGCGCGACCGTTCTGACTACACCGCGCGAGCGCTCCAGGTCGGAGATAGAAGTGCTCGAACTTGCACCGGCTTAGAGAGGCAACCATCATGATGCGACCCCTGATCGACCGCTACTGGCTTGAAGTGGCCCGGGCTATCGAGTCCGTGCCGCGCTCGCACCTTGACCGCGCGGCCACGCTCTTATACGACTGCTACCGGCGTTCCGGCACCATCTTTGTGCTGGGCAACGGAGGCAGCGCGGCCACGGCATCCCACTTTGTGTGTGATCTGGCCAAAGGGACGCGGCAGGCAGGACAGCCCCCGTTTCGGGTTATCGGCCTATCCGACAACATGCCATTGATCACCGCCTGGGCCAACGACGTCAGCTACGAGCGCGTCTTTGCCGAGCATCTGGCCGGTCTGGTGCGGCCGCTTGATGTCGTCGTCTTGATCAGCGCCAGCGGCAATTCGCCCAATGTGCTGGCCGCCGCGGAAACGGCGGCGCTGAATGGAGCGCTGTCGGTGGCGCTCACCGGCGGCAATGGAGGCCGCCTGGCGGGACTGGTCGACCTGGCTGTTCGGGTTAACGCCCGCTCAATCGAGCAGGTAGAAGATCTGCATCTCATGATCGCCCACAGCCTCTGCGTGGCCCTGCGGGCCCGTTTGCAGGCCGAATGCACAGCCACCTCGACGACAGCCGGTACCGCCGTGCCTTCATAGCGCGCTCTGTGCCGCATCCCGTCTTACTCGCGCCTCGTCGGGCCGGTCGATTGGTTAACGACCGGCCCGGCGAGGCGTGCCAGTAGTCGCAAGACGCGCACCGTCGGAAATCTGGGGCTGTTTGAGGCGAAATGGCGGGGCTAGGCCAGGGGACGCTGCCGGCTTTGACCCGTCAATACGGGTACGAGCCGGGGACGCTACAGTATATGCACCAGGCTGTGTGCAACGTAGACAACGGCGATAGCGATGGCCGCAATCACCAAGACCATGGCGACAGCCCAGGTAAGGTTATTCGTCGCCGCCGCGCGAGCGCCATCGTCACGTGGCCTCACCGGGTCATTCGGATTGTAATAGTCGCTCATCGTTGCTCCTTTCGTGGCCTGACGCGTAGCGGTGTGCGCCCGAGGCGCACTGTACGGGCCATACCACCACCGCTACTTATCGCAACTTTCGTGCCGACGGTTGGTCCACGGGGACGCTCTCGCGGACGAGAGATGGGATGGGCTGGCCGCCGGATGCCTGGTCGCGCATCCCGCAGCGGCCGACAACGCTCTTGGTCGCACGGCCAGGCACATTGTACTGATGCAGAAACCGTGCCGAGACGTGGCCGGTGCAATGGAGCCGGAACTGGCCCCGTTCTTGCATCAACCTGTGTTGTCCGGCAAGAGCCGGCTGGAAGATCGAGAGGAGAGTTGGCAATGGCAACGGCTATAACGAATAGCTTTGAGAAGTTCCTGCACGAGCTCGGCGATATCTATGACGCCGAGCACCGCTTCCTCAAGGGGCAGCAGGAGATGCTGAACGTGGCGTCCGATACGCAACTGAAAAGCATGATCCAGGAGCACATGCAGCAGAGTCAGCAACAGATCCAGAATCTGGACCGCGTCTTTGCGGAGATGGGCCTGCAGCCGAAGGCGGTAACGTGCGACGCGGCGATGGGCCTGGTCACCGAGGCGCAGAAGACTGTGCAAGAAGCCGCGGATCAGAGCGTGCGTGATTGTCTGATCGACGGTGCCCTGGACAAGGTAGAGCACTGCGAGATAGCCAGCTATCGGGGCTTGCTCACCGGTGCGAAGTACCTCGGACAGCAGCAGTTCAACGCGCAGAACATCTCCCAGTTGTTGCAGCAGAACCTGCAGCAAGAGGAGCAGACCGCACAGAAACTCGAGCAGACCGCGCCTCAACTTCTGCAGAAAGCGATGCAGAAGGAAGGGGCCGCGGCTACGTCGGGCCAGTGACGCCGGACCCGTGCATCGGCATAACGCAGGCGGGGGCTATCGCCCCCGCCTGCGTTATGCCTGGTACGTCCCGGAACCCGTTACGCGGCCGGCGACACCTGCAGAGGACCCACGCCGGTGTGCTGCCGTTCCCAGGTGAGTAGGTCCTCCGCGAACAACGGGTCCACGGCCAGCAACAACCGGGAAAATGGGCCGAGCCGCTGGCCGATAACCTTGATCGGATGCCAGGTAAGATAGCGCCACAACCGCCACTGGATGAAAAGTGGTACCCCACGTGGACCCGTGGCGCGCACTAGGTGGGTTGAGCGCGATGCGTCCAGGGATGAAGTCCAGCGCAAGACCGGGATGTATGGCGCGATGCCGCGCAGGTAAACGCGCTCCAGGATCAGCTTTCGAGACATAGTCGTGACCCATGCCAGGGCGTTATTGGGCCTGAAGGGCGGGGGGGTCGCCGGCGTCCCGGTCCACGGGTACGTCGCCCGTAGACGGCAGCGTAAACACGAAGAGGGAGCCCTGCCCCGGCGCGCTCTCCACGTCGACCCGTCCGCCATGGAGTTCAACGATCTGGCGGCTGATATAGAGGCCGAGGCCCGACCCACCTCCGGCGCCGATGGCCTCATCCTGCACTTTGATGCCGGTGATCCGCGCATTGCGCTCCCAGATGCGGGCCTGTTGATCCGGCGTGAGGCCCGGCCCCTGATCGCGAACGCTGACGCGCGCTACGTGCGCGCTCTGTTCGACAGATACCGCAACGGGCCGATCCCGGGCGGAGTACTTCAGGGCATTCGTGATGTACTGTGAGAGCACCTGTCTGATACGGTCGGCGTCCGCTTGCACCACGACCGGGTGGTCGGTCCGGGATAGCGTGATGACGCGGTGTGGATGGGCCGTGCGAAGCGCTTCCACGACTTCCTGAACGAGACGAGACAGATCATGCCCGCTGATCCGTAAGTCGAGATGGCCGCCGTCGACGCGCGCGGCGTCCAGCAGATCGGTTATCAGGCGGTTCATGCGACCGATCTGCATTTCGACCGCGTCCAGTGTCTGTCCGATGACGGCTAGACGCGTCCTCACGTCGGGCAATGCCGCGACCTGGCCTTCGCCCATCAAGCGAGCCAGGCGGCGCTGGCCGAGTTGCGTCATGCCCTTCAGGCTGGTAAGCGGCGAACGCAACTCGTGGCCGACCAGGTGTAGAAACTCTTCCAGGCGGCGATTAGCATCGCGCAGGGCCACCTCGTCGGTATGTGCCGCCTCGTCGACTGTGTGAACCGCCTCACCGCGCGCCGGTTCGCGCCGGGTATGCAGCCGCCGTTCGCTCAGGACGCGTTCCGTCGTCTCCGTCACCGCGGTAAGCACGCCGGCCACCTCTCCGCGTTCGTCCGGTATAGGGCTGGACGCCAGGGTGAAGTAACGTTCTTCGAGGCGACCATTGCGCTCAAGCAGGAGCAACTGGTCGTCGGACCGGATAGCCTCGCCCCGCATAAGCACGCGCTTCAGAGCGGGCCCGATGACCTCCCACATCTCGGGCCAACCGTCGCATCCGCGTTGGCCAAAGGCGTGACGATGCTCGCCCCGGCCAAGCAACGGCCGGCAGGCATCATTGTAGAGCATAGCCAGCTCCGGGCCCCACCAGACCAGCATGGGGACGGGCGCGGCGAGAAGGATCGTCACCGTGGAGCGCAAACTCTGCGGCCAGCTCGCCACGGGGCCAAGCGGCGTCGCCACCCAATCAATGGCACGCATCAACGCGCCCACCTCGCCGCTCCCGAAGAGCATCCGCTCGGCGGATTGGGCGGCCGGTCGAAGAAGCTCTGCCTTCACTGGTCTTACCTTCGTGTGGCTGAATATGCCTCTCGCCACGGGGCAATAGACGACGGCACCGGCTGGCTACACGCCCCCCAAAGTGCGGGCATCAGACAGGTGCTGAGAACAGGGCAAAAGTGACCTGCGTCGCACTCTATAGCCCGCGGAAGGGCAAGAACTGTGCCACGAGCCCAATTGCCGGCGTGCAAGAACTATGGCAACAGTATAGAGCCCGGGCAAACATAGCGGCCCGTAGTGTTGCGCCGCGCGGCCAGGTCTCCGCGGAGTTGGGCACGAGCAGGGTGCAACCCACCTGGGCCGCACCCTGGCCGGCATGATGGCGCAATACGTCCGTAGATACCGCTCAATTGCGCAAGGCGGATGGCAGGATACCAAGTTGATCGCGGTATTTGGCGACCGTGCGTCTTGCGATGTGATATCCCTGTTCAGATAAGAGCTCGGCGATATGCTGGTCGGTCAGCGGTTCTGTCTCCGTTGCGACCAGTTCACGGATGACGTCCTTCACGTTCAGGGCCGAGGCGAAGAAGTCGCTACAGGGGATAACCTTGCCGGAGGGGATCATGACCCACTTGCCCGCTGTCGCCCTGCTTACCGTGCTCTCGTGCATGCCCGTGTACGCGGCTACCATGGCGCGCGTCAGTGGCTTGAGGTGTCGCACGCCGTACAGCAAGTAGTCCTCCTGGAACTCGGCCAGGAAGTCGCCGATCTTCTGCATGGTGCGGCGGCGCTGCTCCAGGTTGGCCATGAAGAGCTTGGCCCGCGTGATATAGCGCCGTATGTGCCGGCGATCCTGCAGCGAGAGATCCATAGCCTTGCTCTCCACGGCGCGCCACATCTCGTGGTAGGTGCGGTTGAGCCGCAGCACAAAGCGGCGCGATTCGACCACCTCAACCTCCAGGCCGTTGTCGCCCTGCCGGATAGCGATATCGGGCAGAATGTAGCGTGGAGTCTCCGTGGGCGCGGATCGCGCACGGTTACCGTCGTGCTGGGCCGGAAACGGCGTGAGCTTGTCTCGTATCTCGTGTGCCGCCTCCATCACCCGGCCGAGGTCTACGTTGAGCGCCTGGGCGATTTTGCTGTACTTGTGCGTGCCGAGCTCGTCAAAGTAGTTCGCCACGATAGCCCGCGCCAGGGGTAGGCCGTGGCCCTGGTTCTCCAGGTGGGCAAGTTGAATGAGCAGGCATTCCTGCAGATTGCGCGCCCCGACACCGACCGGTTCCAGTGACTGCAGATAGCCCAGCACCTCCTTGACCTGCTCGTGCGGAAGCCCCAAGGTACGCGCGATCTCTGCCGTCGAGCAGCGCAAGTAGCCGTTGTCGTCCAGATTGCCGACGAGATACTCGGCGATACGGCGCTGGTCGTCGTCTTTCAAGAGCGGCGCGAGGTCCGAGAGCAGGCGTTCCGATAGCGTCATGGGGGCGGCAATGACGGAGAGGACGTCAAACTCGTCGGCGGGGTCGCGCGCGGCTGGGCTCTGCCAGGTGCCTTCATCCATGTACGCTTCCGATTGGTCGAACGTACCCGGCTCCGGCTTGGTGCCCCCCTGCACGTTGGTGCAGGTATAGCACACGCCGTCCACCATGACTTCGCCGCAGGTCGGACAATTGATAGATTCGGTGAGTTCGAGCGCAGGATTCTCCTCTATCTCCTGCTGGACGAATTGCTGTAACTCGATGGCAGATAGTTCCAGGATATGGTTGGCCGCAATCAGGCGCGGCGAGATGCGCATCGTCATTTGCACCTGCATCTCGTCGGTCAGTTCCATCCCGGCTGATTGCTCCATCACAACAGAAGCCTCCTCATAACATGGTTACCGCCCGGTCCACCAGGGCGGACCGGGGAGGATTAGCCACCCTACGCTGTCTTTCTACCCCACCCGATGACGTCACCCTCATTGTCCCAGAGAGGCCTGTTGCCCGGCCAGCGGGATCTTCCTCAAGGTGTCCCAACGGCAAAGGCGGTGGGCACCTACCAGGGGGTTACGATGCGGTGGCGTAGCGCGGCCATACCCCACAGGGTGCAAGATCCATGCCAAGCGCCATACGCCGCAAGGACCGTGCCAGGCGTAGCGGCAGGCTCGGTTCCGGGCCGGCGCGAGGGTAATCAATCTACGGACGCAGACGGCCCGCACGGTATAGCCAGCGCAGGAAGGACAGCCGCGCCATCTCCCGCTGATTGAACAGATCGCGGCTTACACCATAGCGTTCGCGTAGTGCCCGCAGCCGCGACCATTCCGCGTCGCTAAAGCCTACCGCCGGGCTCCATTGTGGTAGTTGTATGGCCATACGGGCATCCTCCGCGACCTTGAGCAGTCGCCCTGTCTTCTGTGCAACGCCTAATGCAGATTGCGTGCCAGCAAGAGGGCCCAGCACGTTGGGGTACTTTCTTGCGCTGGCGCCGGTCATGGTTGCCATTCAGTTGCGTCTCGGCTACCCTTGAAGGTTGAGGGCCTATGCAGGCTCGACCGTGACAACTGACAGCAAGAAGACACCATGAACGACGACAACGCGCCCAGCCGCCTGATTTATGTTGTCGACGACGACAGCAGTATCCGCTCAACCCTGGCGGCATTTCTCGAAGACGAGGGCTTCCGTGTCATGGAAGGCACGTCGGGGGCTGAAGTCTTGCCTGCTGTTACGCGCGATGCCCCCGATTTGATCCTGCTGGATTTGCGCATGCCCGATGGCAGCGGCATGCAAGTCCTGGAAAGCGTCCACGAGCGAGCGCCGGAGATCCCCGTCTTGATCATGACGGCCTATGACTCCTCCAGCGCGGCCATCCAGGCCATCCAACAGGGGGCGTACGATTACATCAGCAAGCCCTTTGATCTACCGGACCTCTTACACAGAGTACACCGCGCGCTGGACTACAGCGACCTCTCACGGCGCGTACGCTCCATGGAGGACGCACCGGAGCGGGAGGCGCGCGGCAAGTTTATCGGCCGTTCGCCGGCGATGCAGGAGATTTTCAAGACCATCGGCCGCGTCGCCGCGAGCGACGCCACGGTCATGATCTACGGCGAGAGCGGCACCGGCAAGGAGATGGCCGCCAATGCCCTGCACGCGTACTCGCCGCGGCGCGCAGCCCCTTTTGTCAAGGTCAGTTGTGCCTCCTTTGTGGAGACGCTGCTGGAGAGCGAGCTGTTCGGGCACGAGAAAGGGGCCTTCACGCACGCCATTACCCAGCGCAAAGGCCGCTTTGAGACGGCCAACAAAGGCACTATCTTCCTCGACGAGATCGGCGAGATGAGCCTGAACACGCAGAAAAAGCTGCTGCGGGTGCTGCAGGAACGCGAGTTCGAGCGCGTCGGAAGCTCGCTCACCATCAAAGTCGACGTGCGCGTTGTCGCCGCGACCAACCGCGACTTGCAGCAAGACGTCGCGGAGGGCCGCTTCCGCGAGGACCTCTACTACCGGCTGAACGTCATCTCGCTGACCATGCCGCCCTTGCGCGACCGGCGCGAGGATATCCCCTTACTGGTCGAGCATTTCCTGGACAAGCATCGCCTCGATCCCAAGAGCGGCCCCGCCCGCATCAGCGAGGAAGCCATGGAGGCGCTCATGCAGCATTCCTGGCCGGGCAATGTGCGCGATCTGGAGAATACCATCGAGCGCGCCGTCGTGCTCTCGCGGGGCGGCGTCATCACCAGCCAGCACCTCAGCTTCATGCCGGTCCCCGGCCCCCAGCATCTCGACGTGGCGCAACGCGTGGCCGGCGGCATATCGCTGCACACCATTGTGATGGACGTCGAGCGCCAGGCGATTGAAGCAGCCTTGCAGCAATGCAACTTCAATCGGGACCGTGCTGCCGAACAGCTTGGCGTGGATCGCCGGGAGCTTGACGCCAAGATTCGCGAATACAACATTGCCGCCAACGGTGAGGCGTCGCCTGAGAATCCCCGGTAACGGCAACGGTTTGCCCGCCCCCACGGCCGGCCTGCTCGCCACGGGCGTCTTCCTGGCCCGCATAGGCAGATCGGCCCCTTCTACCGTTTACGGCGACATCATCGTCGGGATCATCGGCGCCCTGATCGGCGGGTTCATCCTGAGCCTGTTCGGCCTGGGCGCCAACGGCTTCTGGACTACCCTGATCACGGCCTTCATCGGCGCGTGCATCCTGATCGCCATTCTAAGGGCCGTCAGCGGAAGTCGCGTCACGACCTGACACTCAGCCGGGGATTGACCAGGCGGGACGAGACCGGCACCAAGTGGGTGCCGGTCTCGTCCCGCTGGGCGGCCGGAGGCTGCCGGGCCGCTTCCGGGCCATCGCCTACGGAGCGGGCGCGACGAGCATTTGAAACGCGCGGGTGATGTCGGATTCCGTCATCGGCGTATCAGATCGCGGTGACATCCACAGGTACTGTATGTTCCGTTCGCTACCGCTTCGACGCAGCACCCACTCCTCCATCAATTGCTCGTTACTGTTGATGCGACAGCGGGCCTGGTAGCCGGGGAAGGCCTGTGCCCTTTCCGACTCATTCGGCAGGTCGCTGATAGCTTCGACCTGGGCCGAGATGGTTCTGTCGCTGTTGCGGGCGCTGAACGATCGCCCCTGCCGTGACACCGCGTAACGGCCACCCGGAGCGTTGTCGCCCACCTGGGCCACGACCTCCTCCAGTTGGGCGTAGAGTTTGACGGTCGCTTCATCGACCATCTGCTCTACTTCGGCCAGATACTCCTCATGCGCGGCCTCGGCGCGTTCGGAGGCCGCATGGGGCTGACTGGACGTCCAGGCCGGTGGATCGCTGGCCGGGAACGACTGCTCGGACGCGCTCTGCACCGCGTCGACGCCCGCATGTTCATCGCGTATTTCGGACATAGCGTGCTCTCCATTCCTGGAAGAAGGGTCCCGATGGGCATCAGGTAGAGGCGGTTGCCCATCAGGTCTGCGCGCGATCTAACCCTGCTGTCCACATTCTCTGCACATGGACTGCTGGCCAAGACGTGCAGGAATCGTGCCGCCGCGGGGTGACAGATCACGATCACCGGCAGTCCACTCCCCCCCTGTATAGCCTCAGCGCCTCGATCACGCTCTCGAACGTGCGCTGGCTGGACACGTCCGCCAGCCGGGCTAAATCGACGTGACCGCAGCCCTGAAACAGATTGAGGGCGACATCGAGTAACAGGCGCTGGCGGTCGTTGAGCTGCTCGGCCCCGGTAATCTCCGTCACGTCGACGCCGCCATCCATCCGGGCTCGAAGCCAGGACCAGAGGCCGGCATCGGAGGTGGCCAGGTAGAGCAGCGCCTGCCAGTGCCGATCGGCCGGCTTGCCCCTGGTATGCGCGTAGTCGGCCAGCGCCGTCGCAAAGCGGCTCTTGTAGGGCGTCTCGATCATCGAGCGATTCCTCCTTGTTGGTTGCCGGACGCTTGCTCCGACTGTGTAGATGAACTGAACCGTTACGGTCGCCCTTGACCTGCCCGCCTGCTGAACCAAAGCTGCGGCGGGACCCACCTCGCAGGTTTCACCCCGGCTTTGGTTCAGTCTCATGAGTGGCCGTTGGTAGCAACTTCTATACCACCGCGACCGGGCGGCGCGGATGCAGGTGTCGGTGGCATATCTCTTGCCTTACAGCGACGTGAGCCCCTGCCGCTTCAGGGCACCGGCCCGCGGAGCGGGCGAAACACAGATACCGAGTGAGGAATACAGATGGCCACCCTCGAAAAATCGATAGAGGTGCAAGTGCCGGTCAATACAGCCTATAACCAGTGGACACAGTTCGAGGACTATCCGCAGTTCATGGAAGACGTGGAGGACCCGCCCGAGGGCACCGGCGATCATATCGACTACCCGGCCGGTGATCGGCCTGAGATGCCCGGGCCCGAGGGGGGTAGGGGACCATATAGCCTCCACCACGGGCGGACGTGCCGATGTTCCGCCCGAGGGCATCGGCGATCAGACGTGAAGGATCGCCGGATGGCCACCGGATTTGCCGAAAGCGAGGGACTTACCCGGCCGCTGGATTGAACGAATAGCCCAGCCCGCGCGCCGTGAGTAGCGTGCGGGGTCGGTCCGGGTCCTTCTCTATCTTGCAGCGTAGCCGCCGGATGCTCGCCTCCAATGCGTTATCGTCATCCGGCGCTTCCCATCCCCAGCCGACGCGCAATAGTTCCTGGCGCGCCACCGGGACGTTCGGCGTGAGCAGAAAGCGCCGCATCAGTCGCGCTTCGAGGGGGCTGAGATCGATCCAGCGGCGATTTGGAAGGGATAGCCGCAGCCGTCCGCCCTGGACTGCCACACGGTAGGGTCCGTGGACCTCCGGCGGGATGGCCTCGCGCGTACGCAGGCCTACTTTCAGGCGAGCGCGAAGTTCAGCAGGATCGCACGGTATGCGCAGGAAATCCTCGGCTCCAAGCGCGAAGACACGGCGGACATCGTGCACGGAGGCCATCGCCGACAGCACGAACAATACCGGCCCAGACGGTGTGCAGATCTCCGCGAGAGTCGCGGACGGGAGTTGATCGAGAAATACCAGGTCGATCAGAATGACGTGGGGCCGCCACTGCCGGAGAAGAGGCTCCAGATCCGATAGCGAGGCAAGTTGCCTCAACTCGTACCGCTCCTGGCTGCACAGGCTCGAGACCTGGAGAACGATGTCCTCATCCTCGTGGACTAACAGCAATCGGGCCACTTCCATCTAGATGGTTCCTGTCTTGGAGGTGATGCTCAAGGACGCCGGCCGCTGGCCCGGCCCGCCGTTCGCCATGTGGGCATCGTGCGGGGCGGTGAATGTGGTGGGCTTGGGGGGCGTGGATGGACCGGGCGTGGTGTCGTCGTTGTCATCAGGGGACCCATGGCCGTAGAAGCGATAGCCGCTACCCCGGATGGTGACGATATAGCGCGGGTGATCCGGATCGGGTTCGATTTTCTGGCGCACGCGCCGCATATAGACGCCGATAGCGTTGGTCGACGACTGGTGCTCCGCCGTCCCGAACAGATGGAGGAGCAACTCCTGATGCTCGACGACGCGCTGGGAATGCGACATCAGGTAGTGCAAAAGGCGCATTTCGTTGGGCGTCAGTCGTTCGCGCCGGTTGCCGGGTAGCACAACCTGCAGCGAGTTGAGGTCGAGTTCCACGTCACCGACGCGCAGGATGCCACCGGTGACGGCGTTGGAGGCACGTCTGCGCGACCGGCGCAGCAGGGCCTTGACCCGAGCGAGAAACTCGGCGGGTTCGTAGGGGCGAACGACGTAGTCATCGGCGCCTTCCTCAAGCGCCCGCACTTTGTCGCCCACCTCGCGCGAGGCCGTCAGCATCATGATGCCGCCGTCGAAGTCCGCCTCGCGCAACGTGCGCAGGAAGTCGAACCCGCTGCCATCGGGTAGGACCGTGTCGAGAATGACGGCCGACCATGCCCGTTCGGCCAGCAGGCGGCGAGCCTCGGCGACGGTCGCGGCTATCACCACGGTCCGCACCACTTGGCCGAGCAGATACGATGCGAGTCGGGCATCGATATCATCGCTCATGACCAACAGAATGCTCATGACAGGCGCCTCTGGCCTAGGGACGATCGGTGAGATCGGCCGTTGATTTATACCGCTACGGCATCCTCGGCGATTATCGGAGCGAAGGCGTAGCCAATTTCGCGAACCGTGTGCAGATACGACGGGTTACTGGGATCGGACTCGATTTTGCGGCGTAGGCGCCGAATATAGACCTCGACGACATTGCCGTCTCCCTCGTAATCCAGACCCCAGACGGCATTCAGGAGATCATCGCGACTGACGACGGTACCGCGATGCTCCATCAACACTTTGAGCAAACGTGCTTCCAGCGGTGTCAGGCGCTCGGTGGAACCGTCGGGTTTGGTCACCGTTCCCGTCTCCTCCTGCAGCGTGATTCCGCAGCGGTCCGGGGCCGTAATGCCCCGCAACCGCCGGCCGCGCTGCATGGCAACCCGCACACGCGCCGCCAACTCGCCGATGTCGACGGGCTTGGTCATGTAATCCAGGGCGCCAAGCTCGAAGGCGCGCAAGCGCGCCTCGCGCTCGTCATGTCCGCTGAGGAAGATGACCGGAGGACAGGCGCCGGCATGTTGCAGCCGTTCCAGCAATGTAAATCCGTCCTCAGGGCCTATCGACACATCCAGGATGAGCAAGTCTACCCCTCCTCGCCTGACGAGGTCCTCCACCTCGGCTGAGCTGGTTCGCATCTCGACGCCATGGCCGTCTTCCTGAAGCACGTAGGATAGCATCAGGCAGGTCTGCTGATCGTCATCCACAACCATGATCCTTTCCTTCGCACCGGCCGGCCCGCAAATCATCGGGCCGGCCGGTTGGGGTGCTACAGTCAGCGGCGTCAGGTCTGTCTCCACAGAGCGATGGTGCGAAGCCCATGGCCGTTGATCCGGACTACCGGACAGGGTCGCCGCGAGAGATGCCATGCCGTGAGGCTCCTTTCCTTGCATAAAGGAACGCAGCGGGGGGGCCGCAAGGCGTTCCCTATGCAAGATCCGGGCCATCCATCAGCTCTACAGCCATCAGCTCTACAGCGGAAAATCAGGATCCGATGGTAAAGCTGGATGAACTTGCCTTCTGGCAGGCACTGGGCGGCGAGACTTTGACAACCACACTCTCCGAACGCTTCCCCTTGCTCGACAAATCCAAGGTCTGAATACCGATTTGCACCGTTGGCGGGCTTTGCACGTACTTCAGCTTGACCGGGACGACGGCTTGGCCGTTTCTATCGGCCTGAGCATTGAGCGTCGCCGTCTTGCCGTTCGGCAACCTGAACAGCAGGCGCAGCGCCCGGAACGCATACGACTTGATGTACACGGTCTGGGTCTGCTGGCAATTGGTGATATGCGTGCCCTGGACGCGCACGATCAAATCGGAGACGTGCTGGGTCACAACCCTCTGCGCCGTCCACCTGCCCGACGTCGCTTTAACGGTGATGCGGACGGAGGCGTGCCCGTTACGCAAAGCAAGGGTGCGCGGCATTGTGAAGGACAGGGTCAAGTGGCCGAAGCGGCCGGTTTTGCCCGACTTCGCGATAGAGATCGTCTTTGGCGCACTGGTTGGCTTGGCCGTGGCCGACGCTTTGGGCGTACTCGTCGCACCTGGCGTTTGAGCTTTGTTGATAACTGCGCTCAGCCGCACCGTGGCACCGGGCGCATAGTCGATCTTGATGCTCACCTTATCTCCCGGGCGCACCAGCGCCGTCAGGACCGTCACGCTCAGCTTCGGCGCTACAACCTTGACCACATTGGTCGGCGCCGGATGCGGCGCGCCGCTGGTCGGCTGCGGCGGCACCGGGGTGTTGGCCGGCGGGGCCGGGGTGTTGGCCGGCGGGGCCGGGGTGTTGGTCGGCGCCGGGGTGTTGGTCGGCGCCGGGGTGTTGGTCGGCGCCGGGGTGTTGGTCGGCACCGGGGTGCTCGTCGGCGCCGGGGTGCTCGTCGGCGCCGGGGCCGGGGTGTTGGTCGGCGCCGGTGGAGTGGTCGGACCTGGTGCGGGCGAGCCGTTGGTCAGGTTGCCGACACCGCCGTTACAGTTTTGGAAAGGCATGCCCGGGCCGGTCATCGTGAAGTCGATCTGGCACTGCGAGGCCACGGTCTGG
>Ga0070740_10003774_pt1 | contig 15652 bp, 15 predicted proteins | sample Coa_R2_FD_67286 | JGI IMG/M metagenome (GOLD analysis project Ga0070740, IMG submission 67286) | Surface soil microbial communities from Centralia Pennsylvania, which are recovering from an underground coalmine fire - Coalmine... | ecosystem: Environmental > Terrestrial > Soil > Unclassified ... | reverse complement strand
CTGTTCTATCACTCGCTGGTTTCGGACTGGAATCACGGCAACGCGCATTTCCTGCGCGGTGTGGCCAGCGAACTGCTCGCGCGTGGACATCGCGTGGACGTGTACGAACCCGCGGAAAGCTGGAGCCGCGCGAATCTGATCGCCCAACATGGTGAATCGCCGCTGCGCGAATTCGCCGCGCGTTTTCCGAACTTGCGCAGCCGGACGTACGACCTCGACCGGCTGGATCTGGATCACGCGGTGGATGGCGCGGACGTGGCGATCGTGCATGAGTGGAATGATCCGCTGCTGCTGCGCCGAATCGGCGCATACCGCCGCCGCACGCCGCATCTGCGCCTGTTGCTCCACGACACGCACCATCGGCTGATCACCGCGCCGGAAGAGATGGCGCGCTTTGACCTCAGCGATGTGGACGGCGTGCTTGCCTTTGGCGAAACCTTGCGGCAGCGCTACGCGCAATTGGGCGTGCGCGCGTGGACCTGGCACGAGGCGGCGGATACGCGCGTGTTCAAGCCGCTGCGCGCGCGCTGCCAAGGCGACCTGGTGTGGATCGGCAACTGGGGCGACGACGAACGCGCGCGCGAGTTGCAGGAATTCCTGATCGAACCGGCGCACGCGCTGCGCTTGGTCGCGCGCGTGCACGGCGTGCGCTATCCGCAACACGCGCTGGATCGGCTGGCGCACGCGGGCATCGACTATCGCGGCTGGCTGCCGAATTTCCGCGCGCCGGAAGTTTTCGCGCGTTATCGCGTCACCGTGCACGTGCCGCGAGCGCCTTATGCGCGCGCGTTGCGCGGCATCCCGACCATCCGCGTATTCGAGGCGCTGGCTTGCGGCATTCCGCTGATCTGCGCGCCGTGGGACGACTGTGAGGGATTGTTCCGGCCCGGCGAGGATTACCTCATCGCGCACGACGGCGCGGACATGCGGCGCAAGCTGCGCGGCGTACTGCACGATGCGGAGCTGGCGCGCACGCTGATCGACAACGGCTTGCAAACCATCCGCGCACGTCACACCTGCGCGCATCGGGTGGATGAATTGCTGCGCATTTTGCAAACGCTGGGCATTCGGGAAGCCGGGATCGCTCCGCCGCAGGAAATAGCGCGACCGGCCATGGAATCCGCGGCATGAACGCACGCTTGAACATCGCCTTCTTCGGTTCCAGTCTGCTGTCTTCGTACTGGAACGGCGCGGCCACGTACTATCGCGGCATCATTCGCGCGCTGCACGCGCGTGGACACCGCGTCGCCTTCTACGAACCGGACGCGTTCGACCGGCAGAACCATCGTGATATCGAAGAACCGGATTGGGCGCGCGTGGTCGTCTATCGCGGAAGCGAAGAGGGAGCACAGCGCGCATTGCAACAGGCGCGTGGCGCGGATGTGGTGGTCAAAGCCAGCGGCATCGGCGCCAACGACGCATTGCTCGAACGCGAAGTGCTGTCGCTGCAATCGGAATCGACCGCGGTGGTGTTCTGGGACGTTGACGCGCCGGCCACGCTGGAGCGGTTGCAGGCCGATCCGCACGACCCATTCCGCGCGCTCATTCCTGCTTACGACTTCGTGCTGACCTACGGCGGCGGGCCGCGCGTGGTGGCGGCGTATCGCGCCTTCGGCGCGCGCGAATGCGTGCCGGTCTACAACGCGCTCGATCCAACGACGCATCATCCGGTCGAACCGCAGCCACGTTTCGCCGCGGATCTGAGTTTTCTCGGCAACCGCCTGCCGGATCGCGAAGCGCGCGTGGACCGGTTCTTCTTCGAAGCCGCACGGCGGCTGCCTGAAAAGACTTTTCTGCTCGGAGGCGCCGGCTGGGATCATGTGCCAGCCAACGTGCGCGCGCTCGGCCACGTCGCCACGGCCGATCACAACGCATTCAATTGCAGCGCGCGGCTGGTGCTGAACATCAATCGCGACAGCATGGCGCGTTTCGGTTATTCGCCGCCCACGCGCGTATTCGAAGCCGCCGGCGCCGGCGCTTGCATGATCGTGGACGAATGGGACGGCATCGAACATTTCCTGGAACCGGATTCCGAAGTGCTGGTCGCGAGCGACGGCGAAGGCGTTGCGCATTACGTCGGAACCGTCGGCGAATCGCAGGCGCGCCGGATCGGTGAACGCGCGCGAGCGCGACTGCTTTCAGAACACACCTACGCCCGCCGCGCGGAACTGGTGGAGCGGGTGTTGGCTGGTCACGTCGTGGAGAAGGTGACATGACAATCCAAACCGTTCGCCCTGAGGTATCGAAGGGCGAACAACAAGCCTGGAAGTTGTCGTTCGTGCTTCGATACCTCAGCACGAACGGAAATGAGGATTGAAATGTCTGAATCGCTCGACATCGTCATCCTCGGCCTCTCGATGCGATCTTCGTGGGGCAACGGCCATGCCACGACGTATCGCGCACTCGTGCGCGCGCTGCGAAGGCGCGGTCACCGCGTGAGTTTTCTCGAACGCGATGTGCACTGGTATGCGGAAAACGAAGATGCGCCGGGCGATCTGGAGTCCTGCATCGAGTTGTACGGCAGCGTTGCGCAATTGCGCGAGCAACATGCGGACGACGTCGCGCATGCCGATCTCGTAATTGTCGGTTCTTACGTGCCCGATGGCATCGAAATCGGCGAATGGGTGCAGCACGTCGCGCGCGGCACCACCGCGTTCTACGACATCGATACGCCGGTGACGCTGGCGAAACTGGAACGCTGCAAATGCGATTATCTGCATCCGCGCCTGATCGCAGGCTACGACCTGTACCTGTCCTTCACCGGCGGTCCGTTGCTGGACACGCTGCGCCAGCGCTATGGCGCGCACGCCTTGCCGTTCTATTGCGCCGTGGATGCGGAGCGTTATGCGCCCGCGCACGTCGCGCCGCAGTACGACCTCGGTTACATGGGCACCTACAGCGCGGATCGGCAACCGGCGCTGCAATCCTTGCTGATTGAACCGGCGCGCGAATGGCACGCTGGACGGTTCGCCGTCGCCGGTCCGCAGTACCCGAAAGATATTGACTGGCCCGGCAACGTGCGGCGCATCGAGCACCTCGGGCCCGATGAACATCCGCGTTTCTACAACGCGCAGCGCTTCACCTTGAACGTGACGCGCGCGGACATGGTGCAGGCGGGATATTCGCCCAGCGTGCGGCTGTTCGAGGCCGCGGCCTGCGGCACGCCGATCATTTCCGATGCCTGGCCGGGACTGGAGACGATCTTCGAACCCGGCCGCGAAATCCTGGTCGCGCACGATGCGCGGCAGGTGTTGTACTGGCTGCGCGACATGCCGTCACGAAGGCGGTATGCGATCGGCGCGGCCGCGCGCGCGCGCGTGCTCGCCGAACACACCGCCGATCACCGCGCGCAGACGCTCACGCGATATCTCGACCGGGTCGCGCAGCGCCGTGTGATTCCTTTGTACGGTCGAGGAGGAAAGCGGCATGACCACGTCGCATGAAGCGAAAACCACCACCGATCACGAGGAAATCCGCGAATGGGCGGAGCAGCGCGGCGGCAAACCCGCCAGTGTGCGCGGCACGGAAGAACGCGGCGAGGAAGCCGGCGTGCTGCGCATCTCGTTCGAGAACGACGAGGATCTGGAGGAAATTTCCTGGGACGAATTCTTCGAGAAGTTCGACGAGGAGGATCTGGAATTCCTCTACCAGGAACGCACAGCCGACGGCGGAGAGAGCCGGTTTTTCAAGCTGATCGAGCGCGGCAGCGAAGGCGGCCGCGAACGCGGCACGCGCTGAATGTCCGCGGTCGCCGGCCGTCGTGGTTCGCGCGCATTGCGCGAGGAGATCGCGAGTCTCGCGCCTTGGTTCCACAATCTGCATTTGCCGGACGGCACGCAAACTTGTGCCGATCATCCGTTCGGCGATTTCCCGGCGTTCAAGTGGCGCGAGATCGGGCCGCACATTCCGCGCGATCTCTCCGGCTGGCGTGTACTGGATATCGGCTGCAATGCCGGTTTTTATTCCTTCGAACTGGCTGCACGTGGCGCGCGAGTCACCGGCATCGACGTCGATCCGCATTATCTGGCGCAGGCGCGCTGGGCCGCGCGGCAATTCGGATTGGAAAAGCAAATCGAATTCCGGCAGATGCAGATCTACGATCTGGCGCGCGAGCCGGGAACTTTCGATTTGGTGTGGTTCATGGGCGTGCTGTATCACCTGCGGCACCCCTTACTGGCGCTGGATATCGTGCGCAAGAAAGTGCGGCGCATGCTGATCGTGCAGACGTTGACGATGCCGGGCGAGGAAGTCGCGCCGGTCGCCAACGAGTTCGCGCTCGAGCAACGCGCGGCGATGCTGCAACCGGGCTGGCCGAAGATGGCTTTCATCGAACATCGCATGGCGGGCGATCCCACCAATTGGTGGGCGCCCAACCACGCCTGCGTGGAAGCCATGCTGCGCGCCAGCGGCTTTCGCGTGTGCGCGCGCATCGCGCACGAAACCTATCAATGCGAACCGGCGAAGATGGATGCGGAACTCTCGTCGATGATCGAGGAAGAATTGAAAGCGGCAGCGGGTTTGTAGGGCGGGCTCTGCCTGCCACGGGCGTGGCGGACAAAGTCCGCCCTAAGAGCGAACGGATACGAATGTCATGACAGCCAAGAAAAAGCCCGACAAGAAATCCAATCCGGGCTACGCCGAAGAACAACTGCGTCCCAAGCGGGAACATCCCAAATTGCCGGGCGAGGGCGGCGCGGAAGAACCGCACAACAAGCCACAACGCAAGCCAGGTCGCGGCAACGGTTGACGATCGTGGTCTCGACGCAGCGTCTATCGATTGCCTCGCATACTGCGAGGACACACATGGAGCATTGCATGCCCAATGGAATCGAAACCACGCCGCGCATTGGTACGCTGCTCGCACGGGCCTACGCCGCGGAACGCACGCGCATCTGCCATGTGTTGAAGGCGCTGGAGTGCGCGCAGGACATCGAATTGCGCGAGCTGTGGCGCAAGCGTCTGGAACTGGCGCGTTCGCGCGCCGACATGCTGGCTCGCATGCAGGCACGGTGCGAAGACGAACCCGTCGTCGTGGCGCAAAGTCCCGACGATTGCCTGCTGAACGCGATGGAGCTGGCCTTGCGCAACGGCGATCTCGTCGCCGCCGAAGCAGTCGCGCGCGAATGCGTCGCGCTGGCCGATATCCAGTGCGCCTGTGCCTGGCGGGAACTGGATGCCGCCTTGTCGGAAGCGGACGCGACTTCGGCGCGTTTGGGTGCGCACGCGTTCAGTGCCGTGGCTTCGGTTCCAGATACCACGGCACGCTGACCACCGTCAGCCGCGGATCGGCGCATTTCAGGAGATGCCGGCGCAACGTACGCGCGCGGTGAGTATGCAGCGGCTGCTGCCACCAGTGCTGTTTCACCAGTTGCGGAATCAGGACGGCCACACGCCTCCGCGGTTGTTCGGATTCGATCTCGTGCACCGTGCGCAGGATCGGCTCGTGCAGCGTGCGATAACGCGCCTCGCCGATGCGCAACTGCGGCGTGGGCAATTCGCTCGCGCGCGTCGGGTCCTCGACATACTCGCGCCAATGCCTGCGCAATTTCTCCTGGTGCTCTTCGCTTTCCGGTCCGTGCAGGCGCGAAAGGTGCAGCGCGATCACGCAGTCGGAGATGCGCAGTCCGAATTCCAGCGCCTTCATCGCCGGTTTGTCCCAGCGCTCGATCGCCACCAGTACCACCGGAGATTGCGTGTCTCGCGTGTCCACCGCCTCGAACCCGGCGGTGCGCCGCTCCACTTCCAGGTAATAGCGATGCAGGCGCTGCAAGAGGAAAATCGTGGCGGGAATCGCGATCACCACGATCCACGCGCCCTCGATGAACTTCGCCACCACGATGATGGCGAGCGCGACCGCGGTGACGATCGCGCCGATCGCGTTCACGCCCAGCCGCAATTTGCGCAGCAGCGCGCGCGATCCGCGTACTTGGCGCAAGCACCGGCGCCAGTGCACCGTCATCGCGAGTTGCGAGAGCGTGAAGCCGAGGAAGGCGCCGATCGCGAACAGCGGGATCAAGCGGTCGGTGATGCCGCGAAACACCAGCAGCAGCAGCGCCGCGCAGCCGGCGAGGAACAACATGCCGAGCGAATAGGTCAATCGTCGTCCGGCCTGTGCGAAGCCTTCCGGCAGGTAGCCGTCTTCGGCCACGTTGCGGCACAGCCGCGGAAAGGCCACGAAACTGGTGTTGGCCGAGAGCGTCAGCACGCACAACAGCGCGGCCATTGCCACGAAGTAGAACGCGCCTTGGCCTAGCACGGCGCCGGCCAGTTGCGACAGCACGCTGCGATAGCCGCTTTGCGTCTGATCCATCGCGCCGATGCGATAGGCGGGAATCAGCCAGGCCACGCCGGCCAGCAGCAGCGCCAGCACGATCACGATGAAACTCAAGGTGCGATGGCCGTAACGCACCTGCGGGTCGCGGAACGCGCTCATGCTGTTGCTGACCGCTTCCACGCCGGTCATCGCGGTGCAGCCCGCGGCGAACGCGCGCAGCAGCAACCAGATGCTCACGGCTTGCGCGGTCGATTTCAGTTGCGTCGGTGCAACGACCGCGTGCGGATGTGCGCCCGCATGTATCGCGCGCCACGCGCCCAGCGCGATGATCACGAAAAAACAAACTAGATAAAGATACGTCGGCAGCGCCAGCACGCGCCCGGAGAATTCCGTGCCGCGCAGATTGATGATCGTCAGCAGAAACAGGATGCCCAGACAGAGTGGCAGGATGTAGGGATGCAGCATCGGCAGCGCAGACACCAGCGCGGCGACGCCCGCGGAAATGCCGACCGCGACATTCAATATGTAGTCGATCATCAGCGCGGTGGCGGCGAGCAGGCTGGCGTGCGCGCCGAGATTGGCGCGCGCCACGGCATAGGCGCCGCCGTTGCCTGGATACGCCCGGATGGTCTGCCAGTATGATGCATACAATAACAGCAGCAAGCCGATGATCGGCATCAGCAGCCAGGCCGCGGGCAGCAGCGCCGCCGCGCCCAGCGGCATCAGAATGGCGAGCGCGGCCTCCGGGCCATAAGCGATCGACGAGATCGCATCCAGGCCCATCGCCGGCACGCCCTCGAACGCGCCGATCTTGCGCGCGCCGCTTTCCGCGTTGGCGAGCCTGCGTCCCAGCAGCAGGTGCGCGACATTCACCGGGATCCTTGCGTGCGCGCGCTGTCGGTCCGCATCAACATGCGGCGGAAACGCGGCCGATTCCGCGCGCCGAGCCGGTATTTGTACGGCTCGCTTCCGCGCAGGAAGTGGAATTCGCGCGCGCCTTCCGCGAACGCCGCGCGCATCGCTTCGGCGATCGTCAGCAAGCCGGGGCTGTAGCGCGACCAGGCCGGATCGAATCCGGTGAGATAGAAATGCGCGGCGTCGCCGCGTTGCATCACCAGCGCAGCCGCCAGCGGCCGCTGCGCGCACTTCAAGCGGCAGAAGCGCAACAGGCCCGTGCGATCCAGTTCCGGCACCAGCGAACGCAGGAACGCGCACATCAATGGGTCGGCCAGCTTGCCGCCCTCGCCGCGCTGCCGCCAGCGCCGGCCATGCAGCCATTCCAGCGTGCGCGCCGCGCTGCGCAGCTCACAGCGGCGCGCACCGCCCAGTTCCACTCCGCCTTCCCGTTGCAATTTGTGCAACGAGCGCCGCAGCTCCGCGCGCAACGCGCGCGATGCGCATTCCATCCCATCCTTGCCTTGCGCGCAGGCGACGGGGCACACGTCGCCTTCAACGATTTCGCTGCGCCAGTTCTGCGGTGCACTCGCGTGCAGCAGCGGCGAATCCGGAGCCAGTTGCTGCAAGTCGATCCGCGCACAATGGAACGCTTCGGCTTGCGTTGCCAATGTCCGCAGCAGCGCCTGCGCGAACTCTTCGCGGCCGGGCAGGATCAATGCTTCGCCATAGTCGGTCGGCCCCGTTCCGGCCAGCAGCAACGCGCCTCGCCAGTTGAAGAACGGCAACAGCGCCACCAGCACGCCGTCTTCGCGAATCGTGATCGCTCGCACGCGTTCGGGTGCGTAGTGGCGCGCCCAACACAGCAGCCAGGCAGGCGAGGAGAATGGCGTGGCATGCGGCGCCGCGTGCCACAGCGCCCACCACTCGCTACTCATCGCGCTGAGTTGCGAAAGCGATTCGATGATTTCGATCTGCGAGGGCGAAGAAAAACCGCGCTCGAATTGCGGAGCGATCAACATGATTGGCGAATTCCTGATTGCACTTCGCGCCGCGACGATTCGCGCGCGAGGCGTTGGTAAAGATCGAGATAGGCGTCCAGCGCGCGCGCGAGCGGAAAGCGTTCATGCGCGCGCCGCACGCAAATCGCCGGATCGATTTCACCGCAGCGCGCGATCGCATCCGCCATCGCGTGCGCATCATCGACCAGAAATCCGGTGATGCCGTGTTCCACGATCTCGGGCAGCGCGCCGCTGCGGTAGGCGATCACCGGCGTGCCGGCGGCCAGCGCTTCCATCGCCACCAGCGAGGAAGTTTCCGGCGCGCGCGATGGAATCAATACGCAACGCGCCGCGGCAAGCAGCCGTTGCTTGCGCGTGCCGGACAACGCGCCGATGTAGCGAACGCATGCGTTCAGGCGCGGACGAATGCGGCTTTCGAAATAGGCGCGGTGTTCGGGCCAGTCGAACGCCTGCCCCGCGATCAGCAGCGGCACGCGCGCCGAATCCGCAGCAGCGATCGCGTCGTGAAAACCTTTTTCGGGGCAGATGCGCCCGATCCCCAGGGTAAAACCGCGCTTGTGTACGCGCAACGCGAACGGATTCGCAGCTACGCCATTCTCGATCGGCGGCAGCAGCGAAACGCCGCCCGGTGCGCCGCGCGCCTGATGCGCGGAAACCGGTTGCAGCCATGTTTTCGGCTGTTGCGGATGCAGTGCGGCCGGCGCGTACCAGGGCAGCGGCAAGTGCAAGGTCGCCAACACCGGCGGGCCCGATGGCGGCAGATAGTTGTCGAAATCGCTGCCGTGCAGATGGATCAGATCGATGCGTTCATCAACGAGCACGCGCGCAATTGCCGTACGCAGATCGCGATGCACCTGTGCGCGTGCGAAATCGTTGAACGTCTGCGGCGCGGGCGGCAGCGCGATCAATTCGCCCGTGATTTGCGAGTCGCGATGGCCGATCACGAGCGAGCGGTGACCCCGCGCGACCAGTTCGCGATCGAGCGCTGAGACAACTTGCTCGGCGCCGCCGACCGGATCGGCCGTGACCGGCGCGTACGGAAACGGCACGTTGAGGACGCTGAGCCTCATATCGCTCCATCCAATTGCAACTCGTCAAGCGCTCGCGCTGCGCACTCGCGCCAGCGTGCGCTGTCGATGCGCCAGCCGTGCGGGTCGTACCAGGCCGCGCCGGGCGGCGCGGGCTTTCGGAAGTCGTAATCCGGGGCGGTGCGGTAACGTTCGACGCCGACCGGAAAAACCTCGGCCAAGCCGCGCTGACTGACGAAACATTCGATGGCGCGCGTCTTGCGTTCGCGTTCGCCGGCATCCAGCACGATCTCGCGTTCCGGATGCGCTGCATCGGGCCAGAACTCGCCGGCCCGGCCTGCTCCGTCGCGCACGTGATACGAGGCGAATTCTGTGATTTGCGGTGCGCGTCCTTGCGCGCGGCGCAGCAAGGCGCAGGCCGCGTGAGCCACGAACGCGCAGGCGTCGTGATCGGGATGGCCGTGCTCGTAAGGATGCGTGATCACGAGTTGCACCTGTGACCAGTCGTCGCGCAGGCGTCGCGACAATTCAGCGAGGTGTTCGGCACTTTCCTGATCGACGCAGCCGTAGCCGATGCGCACGCGCGGCCGCGCCTGCAACGCATCCAACGCACAGTCCAGTTCCTTCGCACGCGCGGCGGCATACTGCTCGCGCGTATCGAAGCCCGCGCGATGCGCATCGCGCATGTCCTGCGGCGCACCATCGGTGAGATGGATCAACATCAGATCGCGCAGCCGCGGCAGCACGCAGCCCGCGCTGACGGTTTCGTCGTCCGGATGCGCCACGAGCACGGCGGCCGGCGCATCGATCGGCTCGCGCGAGAGAAGGGCGTCTATCATGCGAGCCGCTCCAATGCGGCTGTCGCGCGCTCCGCGTTTCTCCCGGCGAAGCTCCGTGGCATGTTGCAGATGAATCGCCGCAACGCCAGTTCGATTTCACCGGCGACGTCGTTCCATTCACCCGTGCGCCGCTGCCGGAACAGGCGTATCGTCGGATACCAGGGCGAATCGTTGCGCGAGCGCATCCAGCGCCAGTCGCAGCTTTTCGGCAGCAGCAGCCACACCGGCAATCCCAGCGCGCCGGCGAGGTGCGCCGTGGCCGTATCCACGCTGATGATCAGATCGAGTTGACACAGCCGCTGTGCGAATTCCCGCAAGTCGCGGCAGGCCAGATCGAACATCGGAAACGGATGCGGCCGCGCGGGGTATTGCAGCGAGAACCAGCGCAGGCTCGGAATGCCGCCGAACCTGCGCAGCGCGCTACGCGGAATCGAACGAGCGGGATTCCACTCGCCCGAGCGCCAGCACAGGCCCACGCGTGGGATGCGATGCTTCGGGTGATGCGCACCGGACATGCCTTGTACGCGTATGTACGGCATTCGCGCAGGGATGGAATCGATCGTCAACCGCAGCGCGTGCGGCAGTTCCATCAACTCGATATCGACATCACGCTCGATATCGGGCTCTCCGTCGTGCAGCGGGATCAAGTGATCGATGCCATCACACGCGCGCAGCAGTTCCAGCAATTCCGGCTGCGCCCACAAAATTACCGAAGCACAACGGGCACGCAGCAGCGGCAGCAGCCGCACGAACTGGATCGTGTCGCCGAGGCCGTGGTAACAGCGCACCAGTACACGCTTGCCCTCGAGCGGCTGTCCGTCCCAGATCGCCTGCTCGTGGCGCGGCCGCGCGGCATCGTGCAGCATTCCCGCGGCGAGCCGTTGCCGCAACACCGCGTCGCTGAATTCCCATGCAGCGGCGAAATCGCCGCGCAGCATTGCGTTTGTCCACGCATCCATGCGTTGTGCTCACCTGAGCAATTGCCTCATTTTGAAAGTGCAGCCATGGATGGCTGCTTGTTGATCTTCGCGATCATGGACGATCGCACAAAAAACTCATTCCGACCTCGTTCGGCAAATGCAGATGTTTCGCCACCGCCGCACCGATGTCGGCGAAAGTATCGCGTCGTCCGAGTGAACTCCGCGCGATGCCGGGACCGAACGCCAGCACCGGGATGCATTCGCGCGTGTGATCGCTGCCGGGCCAGGTCGGATCGCAGCCGTGATCGCCGGTGATAATCGCAAGATCACCCTCGCGCAAGCTATCCAGCAATTCAGGCAGGCGCTGGTCGAATGCTTCCAGCGCAGCGGCGTAGCCGCAGGTGTCGCGGCGGTGTCCGTACAGCGTGTCGAAATCGACCAGGTTGGAGAACAGCAAGCCGCCGTCGGCGAGGCGCCGCGCGGCCTCCACGGTGTGGTCGAACACGCGCTCGTTGCTTTCGCCGTGCAACTCGCGGCCGGTGGCGTCGTGGCAGAACAGGTCACCGATCTTGCCGACCGACACCACTTCGCGTCCCGCACTCGCGGCCCGTTGCAGCAGTGTGCCATGCGGCGGCGGCACGCCGTAATCGTGCCGGTTCGATGTGCGCCGAAAATCCGTTCGCGTCACGCCCGTGAACGGCCGCGCGATCACGCGGCCGATGCGGAAGCGGTCCAGCAGTTCGCGCGCAATTTCGCAGACGCGATACAGGCGATGCAAGCCGAAACGCTCTTCGTGCGCAGCGATCTGGAATACGCTGTCGGCCGAGGTGTAGCAGATCGGTTTGCCGGTGCGCAGATGTTCTTCGCCGAATTCCTCGATGATCTGCGTGCCCGAAGCATGACGGTTGCCGAGCACACCCGGAAGCCGCGCGCGCTCGCACAGCGACTCGATCAATTCGCGCGGAAAGCACGGCTGCTCGCGCGGGAAATACCCCCAATCCTCGCGCATCGGCGTGCCGGCGATTTCCCAATGACCGGTTTGCGAATCCTTGCCGGGCGAAGTTTCCGCCGCGGCGCCCGCGCTGCCGCGGTTCCAGCGGCGCGTTTCCAGTCCCGGCGGGGCGCGACCCGTGGCGCAACTGCATGCTTCGCCCAAGCCCAGCGAGGCGAGAAACGGCACGTTCAATCCGCCGTGTCGCACGCCCGCGCGATCGGCGTCGCTGCACGCGCAGCGCAGCGCGATGTGGCCCAGCGTGTCCGCGCCGGAATCGCCGAACCGCGCCGCGTCCGGCGCGCCGCCGACACCCAGCGAATCCAGCACGATGATGATCGCGCGTGTCATGCAGGGGCTTCCACCTTTTCTGGCGCGAGCACGGACGCGGGTGCATAACGTTCCACCATGCGCGCGCAGAAGTCGGCATAGAGCTGCGGCTCGCGCGGCGCGCTGGTGTGGTGCGGCGCGATCCCGAGATGTTCCGGCGTGAAGCAGAACGTCAGCGTCACATCGAACTCGCGCAACGCGTGCATCTGCCGGTCGAACCACGCCAGCGCGTTCGGACGAAACGAATCCGACCACGACAATCCGGTGCGCAAATGGCGCACGCCCAGCCGCTGCATCCACGCGACCGCGTCATCCAGCCGGTGATCTTCGAAATGAAACCATTGACACAACCCGAGCGCCGGTGCATAGCGTGCGAAACGTTGCAGCGCGGGTTTCTCCGAACCGTCTTCGCGCAACAGGCCCATGTGGAAATGCCGGTAGTACGCCGAACCTTCCGCCTCCTTGTGGCGCGTGGTCGCTTCCCACGCGCGCGGCAGGTCGTAAAGGCTGTACCAGTGGATGCGCTTGGTGCGGCCGATCAGCAGTTGCGCGGTGCGGTCCAGCCCCCAAGCCTGCACTTCTTCCGAACCGAAACTGGAGACGCCGACTTCCGACACGATCACCGGCTTGTCGCATACCGCTTCGATTTCCGCGAGCTTCTGCGGCCACTCCTCGATCTGCCAGTGGTTCCAGTCCAGCGGAAAACCGTGCACCGCCAGCATGTCGATTTCATCGAGCACACCTTGCGATTGCATATTGCGGATGAATTCCGGATCGATCGGCGAGATGCCGCCCAGCACGATCGTCAAGCGCGGATTGATTACGCGGATCGCGCGCGCAGCAAGCTTCGCCATCTGCGCGAAACGCAACCAGCCCGGATCGATTTCCGGATCCCAATGCGACTTGTTGTTGGGTTCGTTCCACAACATCACCGCTTCGATCATGGATAAATCCTCTGGATGCGTTTCATAACTCGTCATTCCCGCGAAAGCGGGAATCCAGTCTTCGCTTCGATTGGCGGCATCGCTGATGCATTCGATGAAGACCCGTCATCGCGCTGCGTCAGCATGTTGATCGCCGCGCGATAGCCGGCCAGCGTGCCGACGTCGATGTAGGCCTCGCCCGCTTTTACTCCGAGCGCGCGGCCGCCCTGCGCCAGCCAGGCGTTCACCAGCGTGCCGATGTATTCGTCGCGCGGTTCGCGCGTCAGCCACAGCCGGTGGAGTTCATCGAACACGCGCGCGGGCATCTTGAACGCGCCCCAGATCCAGTGCGTGCCGGGATCGGCGTGCTTGACGCGGATCTCGCGCACGCAATTCGCTTCATCCATCACCACCGCATCGAAGAATTGCGGCTGCGCCACCGGGAACAGCAGGAAAGAAAGTTGATCGTCCGGCAAACGCGCCAGTGCATCGGCGGGAAACCAGACCGTGTCCGGCAGTCCGATCGCAACCGAATCGTCATGCGCGATCAGCGGCCGCGCGCGGAAGATCGCATCGCACAACCCGGACGGCTGCGGCTGCACTACATAGGCCAGCTTCGCGCCACCGTATTCGCCGCCGAAGTAATCGAGGATGTCGGACTTGCCCGCGCCGATCACGAAACAGAGTTTGTCCGCGCCGCCGCGCAGCAGGCGTTCGATCAGGTATTCGGCCACGGCGCAGGGGCGCGGCGCGTCATCCAGCGCGCGAGCGCCGACCGGCAGCAGCTCCTTCGAGAACGCCAGCGGCTGGATGCGCGAACCGCGGCCGGCGGCGGGAATAATGCCCCACATCAGGACTCGCCTCCGGCTGCCCAAGCGAGCCGCGTTGCTTCCGCAGCGGCCGTCAGACAAGGTGCGCGCCGCAGCGCCATAGTCAATCTATGGTCAAGGCGCGCGCCGCAGTATGGCGGCCGCTGCGGAGCAACCCGAAGGGCCGCGGCCCTTTGCCCGCAGGGCTGCGTCATCGTTCGTCTATGTATCGACATACATCTTCCTCACTCTTCCTTGCCTTGCAGGCAAAGGGCCGACGGCGCGGCCGTTTGGGTAGCCGGAGGCGAGCCCTAGACCGCCTCCGCAAACGCGTGCGCTTCGCGCACGCGTTCCAGCAGCGCGATCAATTCGCGCGCACGATGTTGCGAGGTGTGTTCGGCCAGCGTGCGGTCGCGCGCGGCGGCGCCGATGCGCTTCAATTCGGCGTCGGAGCGATCGAGTGCGTCGAGTGCGTGCTGCGTGTTGCGCGCCAGCAGGATTTCTTCGCCCGGTTGGTAGAACGAAGACAAGCCCGGCCAATCGTCGCTCAACACTGCCGCGCCGCAAGCGGCAGCCTCGAACAAACGTCCCGAAGGACACCAGCCCATGCGCGCCATCGCCGCGCGCGTCACGTTCAACACCAGCCGCGCCGAACACAGGAATGATGCGTGTTCGTCCGGCGGCAGATGCCGCACGAACCACACGTTCTCGCTCCAGGGAAAGTCCGGCGGATACTGCGCGCCTGCAATCGCAAAACGTTGCCACGGCCGCGCGCGCGCCACGCGCACGAACAGTTCTTCCAGCGCGGGCTGGCGATCCGCGGCGTAAGTACCGATCCAGCACAGATCGGAAGCGTAATGTTCCTTCGGCGGCGCGGGACGGTGCACCTGCGGATCGACGTGGCCGTACAGCGCTGCTGCGCGGGGCGCGCCGAGCACGTTACGCAGCGCATCGAGCGCCGGACCGCCGGCATAACTCAACGCCAAGTCGTAGTCGCGCAAGCCGCGCGCGTCCAGCCATGGCACGGGCTCTTGCGCTTGCAGGTGATCGAGCGTGACCGGCGTGTCGAGGTCGTAGAACACGCGCAGGCATTGCGAGGATTCCAGCAGCAGGTCGCGCGCACTCAGCGCGTCGGGACAATATGAAGTGACGATCGCCGCATCAGCACCGCGCAATTCGAGTTGCGCGCGCGGGCGGATGGACGGCCAGTCGGAATACAGGATCAATCCGTTGTTTTCCGCGTACCAGTCACGCGCCTGTGCATACCACGGCACGTCGCGCTCGAAGAAGCGGACGACGTGGCCGCGTTGCGTCAGCGCGCGATACAAGCCTCGCCACAGCGTGGCATGGCCATTGCCCCACGAGGAAGAAATGCTGAGGCCGAAGATCACGAGCTTCATGCCGCGGCCTCATTGAGCGAATCCGGCATCAACATGCCGTCGCGCAGCACCAACCGTGTGACCGATGCCGGCGCGATGTCGTAGTGTTGCCAGCCGTCGGGATCGACGTGCAATGCCAGCAGCAGCGCGGCGCGGATCAGTTCCGCATGCGTCACCAGCACCAGCGTGCAGCCCACGCAGACTTTCGCGAGATCGGCGAAATACCGCGCGAGCGACGCCTGC
>Ga0070740_10003773_pt1 | contig 15654 bp, 17 predicted proteins | sample Coa_R2_FD_67286 | JGI IMG/M metagenome (GOLD analysis project Ga0070740, IMG submission 67286) | Surface soil microbial communities from Centralia Pennsylvania, which are recovering from an underground coalmine fire - Coalmine... | ecosystem: Environmental > Terrestrial > Soil > Unclassified ... | reverse complement strand
CTTCCCAGTGCCCCACGGAATACCCGTACCAGCGCGAAGGCGATCCATCGGGCGTGTCGATGCTCTTGGGGAGCGCGCGGCCGTCGGTCCAGATTTCGCGCCACACTCTTTGATACTGATAAAGAATGACCATGCGATCGGGCAGTTGCGCAAAACGCATGCCCCGTGTCTCGTTGATGATGTTGCGCGGAAAGCCCAGAGGATCGCAGGTCGTGATGGGATCGTTCGTGCCGGCGAGTTGATAGACCGGTTCGGGTTTGTTTTGCCTGGCGCGCTCGGCGCCCAGCGCCGTGTAGGGCGCAAAATGCCCCACGAAACCGACCGGGCCGGTCCAGGCGCCATTGAGATCGCGCTTCGGAGCGGGCGCTGAGGGTTTATTCTCCGCCATCAGTTTCTCGAAGAGCGTTTTCGTTTTCGGCACGTGGTACGGCTCGGCATCGTTCGTTTGCCCCGCGGCAAGAGCCGCCAATGCAAGCGCGCCCGCCATGCCGATGGCCGCCCGAAAAACGAATCTTCGCATTGCACGCTCCTCAATTCCCTGCCGAAGACACCCAGCCCCCTCTGGAATGAGAGAGCACCAAAAAACCTACACCCGCTTTGCGGCTAAACGCAATGTGCTTCAACGTAACGTCGCCCGGCTGACATTCTCATCACGAAGCCCGCTGGTGTCGGAGTTTTGTAGCTCGGGTCGGCCGCGCCACACGAAAGACGCAGCTTTTGCTAAAGAACTGCACTACTGCGCCGGGCCTCGGCGCGACCTGAGCGACAAGGGGTGCGCCAACGATGGGTGCTACTCTTTGTGACGGAACCAGCCGATGCCGGCGCGTAGCTGAATGACATTGATTCCGGGATTATCCGCCGTCAGTCCGGCATCGGAGATATGCAGCCAGCGCGCCTCCATGCTCCAATGCGTTTTGCCGTGCCCGATATTCACTCCGATCGCGGGACCTGAACCGAAATTGATGTTTGAAATCCCGGGCGGCACCTCCCGCGTGGTGAAGATGACACCGCCGCCAAATTCGAAATAAGGCGTTACGCGGCGGTGCGTGGCAAACATCCACTTGAATGCAAAGGGATTGACGCCCGCGCCGTAAACGGGGCCGCTCGGCTGAAAAATCACATAGACCGGCACGGCATCGACCGCGTATTCGAGCCGTCCGCGCAACAAGCCCGGGCCGTGCGGGCCGGTCAAGATAACGCCGTAGCGGATGCCCAAGTTCCACACGGCGGTGTGGTCGGTTCCGTTAACGGCGGAATGTCCCGTACTCGACCACGTCTGAATCTCCTCGCCGCCTTGTTCAGCCTGGACGTCGCCGCTTACGTCGTGGACAACAACCGGGTCGGGATCGTTGCCTGACGGCACGATCTCTCGTCTGACCTGCGTGCGGGCCACAGGCGCGGCCAATAGCGCCGCAACAAAAACGAGGAACGCTGTTCTCACTCTTGCTCCGACAAAGATCGGGAAATGCCGCGCGAGACAAATGTTGAGATGCCGCCGACAACCCGAAAGTGACGCGACAATACCACCATTCGGCTCAGCGCCGAAGCATTCGTTTTAGAATTGGAAGAGCGGCGGAAAGCCAACAAACCCATGGCCCGAGTGAGCGAAAAAATCACCACGTTTCTGCCGTGGTCGGAGATTGAGCCCGAAGCGCAGAAGCAGATCCTGAACACGGCCGAGTTGCCATTCCTGTTTAAGTGGGTGGCGGTGATGCCGGACTGCCATTACGGCAAAGGCGCGACGGTGGGCACGGTCATCGCCACCAAGGGCGCGGTCGTTCCGGCAGCCGTCGGCGTGGATATCGGCTGCGGCATGATCGCACTCGAGACTCCGCTCTCGCGCGGCGATCTGAAGGAGCTTCACCGGCTGCGCGAAGGCATCGAGCGACGCATCCCCATGTCCGCCGGCCGCAATAATTCCAAAATTTTTGACACGGCCGAGCCGCGCATCGCCGAACTGAAAAAGCTCGAATCCGCCACCGGCGCCAATTACAACAGCTTCGATAAAGAATGGCCGGTGGCCCTGGGCACGCTCGGCGGCGGCAATCATTTCGCCGAAGTCTGCGTCGACGAAAACGGCAAACTCTGGCTCACCCTGCATTCCGGCTCGCGCGGCGTCGGCAATCGTATCGGCAATCACTACATCCGCAAGGCGCAGGACTGGTGCAAAAAACGCAACATCGCCCTGCCCGACCGCGATCTCGCGTATTTAGCCGAAGGCACCGAGGAGTTCGCAAGCTACCTGCGCGACCTGCGCTGGGCGCAGCATTTTGCCCTGCTCAACCGCGAAGAGATGATGGACCGCATGCTGCGCGAGCTGAGCCACCACGTTTACGGAGAAGCCGGGCACGAGAGCGAGCTCGAAGTCCAGCGCATCAATTGCCATCACAATTTCACGCAGGTCGAGCACCACTTCGGCCATAACGTCTGGGTGACGCGCAAAGGCGCGATCGAGGCGCGCGAAGGCATGCGCGGGATGATTCCCGGCTCGATGGGCACGCGCAGCTATATCGTTACCGGCCTCGGCAATCCGCAGTCGTTTCAGTCCGCGCCGCATGGCGCGGGCCGCCGTATGTCGCGCAATAAGGCGCGCTCCTCGTACGCCATGAAAGATCTCGAAGCCGCCATGGCCGGCATCGAGTTCCGCCGGTCGAAGGTGCTGCTCGACGAGATTCCCGCGGCCTACAAAGACATCGACCACGTCATGGAAAACGCCCGCGAACTGGTGCGCATCGACCACACCCTGCGCCAGATCATCAACTGCAAAGGCGATTGACCGCGGCTGCCTGGCCGCCAAATGCAAGCGCAGATCCCTCGGTCGTCCGCAACCGTTCCGAAACATGGACCAGCCGCGAGGACTCCCTTGAGATGACAGCCTTTGCCGGGCGGTATCCAAGCCAACGCCATAAGAGGACGGTGTCATCACGGGTCTGCATGCGTATCAGAGTGCGGGCTGGCCGTGGGTGATGACATAAAAGCAACGGTGTCATCACGAGGCCCGCCTGCGAGTGCAAACGCGCCGAATGGTCCGCACTCCAGGGCGATGTCAGGACCGAGTCTGTGCCGCGGCGGGCGGGCCGAGGGATCTGCAGTTCCTCAAACTTGGCGCCGTTTGCAGCCTACGGCTACGCATCGGCGGCGTGAGCAATCGAAATCCGCGCACACCGGAATCACAAACCGGAAGCACCAGCGCGGTGGTACGCGCGTTCTATCGACTCCGCGCGCGGCACATTCTAATCTGCGCCTATTGGCGACGCGCTGCAGTTTTATCCCCCCGGGATGCAACATCCGCGGGCGCTGAACACGCCTGCGAAACGTGATTTTTACACTGCGGTTTTCGACCCTAAGCAGTCACCGCTCGCCGGATCGCGCAACTCCCGTTGCGCAACACACCGTGTGCACAATCTGTGCACCACAAAAGGAGCTGCCCATGGCTGACATTCAAGTGCAGATCCCCCCGGACCAAAACGATGCTCGCGTTCGGCCGCAAGAGAAGCCCGCGCGCCATCACTGTACTGAATCGCGTCCCGAACGGCGCCGCGACCGCCGCCACAAAGGACCGCGCCAGGTGTGGGTTCAGGTGATCGACGCCGATGGAAAACTTTTCGAGGAAATTCAGATCATGCGCGATTACAGCCGCGGCGGGTTCTACTTTGTCTCCAGCCTGCCCTGCTATCGCGTGGGCATGCGAATGAACGTGATTCCGTCATTTGGTTCGCTGAACCTGGAGTTTGTCGCCGAAGTCGTGCGCGTCGAGCCCCGGCCGCGTACGGCCTGCGGCGTCGGGGTGAAGCTGCTCCACGCCCGCGACTCCGCCATGCAGAATTCGTAACGAGCCTGTCGCCAGCCTTTCACCGGCTCATGTGAAGGTCAGCGCACGACCTGAACGCTGGGTGTTTGGCAAAACCATCTGCAGATCCCTCGGTCGTCCGCAACCGTTCCGAAACCATGTATCAGCCACGAGGACTCCCTCGTGATGACACCCTCTGCTCGGCGGCGTAAACTCCGCGAATCGAAGTCCGCTTGCTCGGTGCAAGCTACCCCAAATGCCAGGTTCGCATTCCTATTTCGTCTACGTTGTCGCCAGCCGCTCGCGCAACTTGTATACAGGAGTCACCAACAATCTGGAGCGCCGCATCGTCGAACATAGGGAAGGCCTTGTCGTCTGATTCACGAAGAGGCATCGAATTCATCGTTTGGTATATTCCGAGACCTTTGGAGATATAAAGGCGGGGATTCTTCGAGAAAAAGAAGCGAAGCATTGGAACCGTCAAAAGCGCCTCGCGTTAATCGCCTCACAAAATCCCACCTGGAAAGATCTGGCCGAATTGTTATTTCCAAAGCTCAAAAGCAGATATAAAACGCGGTATTCACGCGAAGATAACTAAAACGGAGGTGTCATCACCAGGCCCGCCTGCGCCGTGCAAAAGCGGCGAATGATGCGCAGTGTAGAGCAATGTCAGCACCGAGTCTGTGCCCCGGCGGGCGGGCCGAGGGATCTGCAGTTCCCCAGACTTGTTGCCGGTTCCGGGCCGACGCCGCTACACCGCCTCTGCCCCGCGCATGCATAAAAGCAATGGCGTCATCACGAGGCCCGCCTGCGCCGTGCAAAAGCGCCGAACGGTCCGCACTGTAAAGCGATGTTAGGACCGAGCCTGTGCGGCAGCGGGCGGGCCGAGGGATCTGCAGTTGCCTAATAGCCGTTCGCAAACGGGTGTAAAACCTAGGCCTCCGCTGCGGCGCGCTCGCCAAAAACGTAGCGGTTGCCATTCGGGAAATTCGCGGCGAGAAAACATACCCACTTCGCGCCCGCAAAATCTGGCAAGACGGTAGTCGCGTCTTCGTATTCGTAGTCGGCGCCTTCGAGATTCACGGCGACGGTGAGGTATTCGCCCTCGACCAGCGCCGCGATCAATACCTGGTGCGAATGCGGCAGCACGCTTTTCACAAACGTGGAGTTCACCGCGCGCAGCCCCGGCGGGCGCTTCATCACCAGTTGCAGCGAGGCCTGCTCCTCGCGCCACTTGTCGAAAATCAGATACGCGTCTTCAGCCGAAATCTTGCTCACACAGCACCGGGACACTCAGGGGGTTTACAAACCGAGCCAACAGCCTAGTTCAGCAATTCTCGTATGAACTGATCCAAAGCCTGCGTACGTGCGTTCAAAAAGTTCATTATGTTGTTTGTTTGCTCGTCCGCACCCGTCCAGCTCATAGACGGCGTACTCGCAGTTTCAAATCGTGACCCATAAGAAGGCTCTAAATTCTTCCTGATGTAATCTAGGGTCTCTGCATACCACGTACTCATTTTGTCTCGGCAAGAGAAATTAGGCACCGGCGGTTGCGCGACACAGGCATTCATTATGATTTTACCGGTGCTGAGCTCTTGCCCTAGTTTTGTTCGTATTGCTTCACGGTTCTCTTTCTCATCTTCCGATTCACCAGTCGCGGCGAGGCCATTGGTGACTTCGACCTTAATCGGATTTTTGCCTGTAACGATTGGACTCTGCTTTATCACCCCAACGTCTTTTGCTTGAGCGATCAGTTGTTGTTTCAGGCTCTGAATTTGACTTGTGAGGTCTGTAATCATCGCCTGATATTCTTGGCTTACAGTCTTAGTGACACGTTGAGACGTTTCGCTAGCCACTCGCTCTATTGCTCTCTCTTGCTCAATAGAAGCCGCCGCTTCTTGCCGAGACATCTGCCACCACGTGGCAGCGCTTAGAATTATTCCGAATACAACAACCCCATACTTCCAGAAAGGATGCTTGCGTATCTTTTCGTCCACAAGTTCTAACACCAAAGCAAATGCCGTAGGACCAATGACAACGAAAAAGGCAAGCAGGCGATCCAGGGGGGCCTCCTTCTCGAAGTCAAATGGGAAGGGTACCGCCTGCGTTTACGCTGAGTCAAAGTTGTGAATTCCCGCTCGGCAACTCAGCCCTTGGCGTTGGCCTCGATGCTGTTGCCGCCTCCCGGAAATAGCGCGCGGGGGGATACATGCGCGCGCGGATGAGTTCCGCGCCGACCCGCTGGCGAACCTCCTCGGCCCAGTCCGACCAGGTGCGTTCGGAAAGGCCGAGCAGGCGCCGCGCGGCTTCGTATTCCGCGCCGCCCAGGTAGTACATGCGGAAAAGAATCAGCCGCGAAGCCCGCGGCGTGTAGTAATGGTGGTGTCGAGCCCGAAAAGCGCGTGCCGAATCACGCGGCTTTTCGGGCCTAAAAGAAGTCTCGCCCAGCGCTCTTTCTCCGCAGCGCGCGAAATCGGCGACGTATTCCACCAGGCGCGGACGCAGGTCCGGACGCCACAAAAATTTCGACGCCGAAGTGAGCTGTGTCGTGGGCACGCGCGAATTCACCAATTCGCGCGCGGCTGTGTAGATTTCGTGGCAAATGAGAAACGCGTCATTGCAAACGGCGCTCGGCTTCATCGCGCGCCTCGCGCTTCGACCCCAACGCGTGGACTTCCTTGCGGCGTGGCGCTGCGCGCCTGGGCGGCGCGCGTCGAGGACCCCGGGTGCTGATGTGCGCGCGGGCAATCTGCAGTTCCGTTGTGCATCTGTGTCTTTGCAACTGCAGATCCCGCGTCCGCCTTCTTTTCAACGGCGAAAACCGATGTTTTCCCCTGCGGCGGACTCGTGATGACACCCGCAGCGATTGCCCTTCCGATCGCGGTCCCCGGCGCGCACCCGCTATGCGCGTCGAGGCGCTCGAGCGCGGCGCCGCATGCGGCAAGTGCCGCCGTGCCGGTTTTGCGGGCGCCCCGCCCTACCGGACTCGCGGCCCCCACGACTACCACATCAGCGCCAGAAGAAGGTGTCATTCCGAGGAACGGGTGCGCTTTTTGCAGTGACGAGGAATCGGCAGTTCGGTTCTTTATTGGGCTCGAAGGCTCCGCACCACCCTGTGTAGCGCTGCCCTTTAGGGCAGTACTGCTGGGATCGACTAAACGAGTGCCCGGCTGAAGCCCGGCGCTACATACGGCGGTACATCCTTCTCCGGGCTCTGACATGGGTGTCACGACTGCGCACGGTCTACCGCCCGCTGGCGTTGGTGGCTGTCTCAAAGGCGGAAGCGGCGCGTCCAGCGCCGCTTCCGTCATCTCCTCGGCGATGGCCGCGAGCGCGAGGCCGGCGGCGGCGCAGGCCTCCTCCCACGCGGCATCGCCGCGATGCACCGCCAGAAAGCGTTCGGTCTGCAGATGCAGTCGCAAACGGCCGAGCAGCGGCCCCACGCGCACCGCGCCGAATCCACAGCGCGTGGATTCGGCAGCACTGCTTTCCTCGGCCCGGCTCGCAGGGGCTTCCATGCCCACGCACACGCCCGCGCCCGCCCCCGCTGATTTTGCGGCGGGCTGCATCGCAGCCGCCAGCCGTTGCGCGACGCTTTCAGGGTTGGAGACCGGCAGTCGCGGCGGCACTTGGCGCCTGCGCGCAAACATCCGCCTCCCGGGGCCCTTCTTCAACAACCGCGTACGGTTTCGCTTTCCCGAAGCTGCTGTGTGAGGCCTGCGCATACACCTCTCCTTTCGGGAACAGACACACGTTCCCCGTCGCCGTTTTCAGGCGTTTTGTCCGGCCAGGTGGTCTGTGAAGTCTAGGGAGTTCCGGCGCTACTTAGCGTGCTGCTTGTCCGGCGCCGAAGCCGATAATGGCGCGGGCGCGGCTCGCGCCTCCTGTGGGCCCCAATGCCGCGGTGCGTTGCCCGCACCTGCTTGTGCTTGCCGCGCGCAAATCCGCTCGAGCGCCGCCGGATTTACGCGCACGCCGCAGTCCGCCGGCCGCGGCGCTATGCCCACGTAAAGATCAGGCAGCCCGCGCCGTTCGGGCCGCGGCTTCGTCGCGCGTTGCGCTTCGCCTGGCGCATATTCGCCGGCCAGCACTTTGCGCGCATTGCCGGGATCGGCGATCAGCCAATCGAAGCCGGCCCGCCATCCGCGCTCGCCGCCGCCCGTCAAAAATGGTGTAGCGGCGGCGACGCGCACCGCGCGCCGAAACTCCCCCGCGCTTAAACCATGGGCGAGCCACTGCGCGCATCGCCGGCGGCGTTCGGCCGTCATGGCACCCGCGGCACGCAACTCTCCACGTTCCTGCTCGTATATTTCGAGCAGCTCTTCGGGAGCTCTTCCGGCGGAGGTCGATTGATTTGCGGGAGGAGAGACCTGGACACAATTTTCGGAATCCTTTTCCGAATCCTTCTCCCAATCCTTTTCCAAATCCAAATCCCAATCCTGTGCTTGAGTCGGCTCAAGCTCCTGCTTGAGTTCCCCTTGAGGTAACTCAACGGTGAGGTTGATTGTGCGCGGGCGGGAATCGGTTTCGTCCGCGGCAGCGGCACAAATTGGCTTGTCATTCGCGGCGATTACTCCGGCGCCGGCGCGCCGAACGATGCCTTCTTTGCTCCCGCCAAACCGCGCGCTGTACGCCGCCAGCGCCTCGGCCGGGACACGCGGCGCCAGCTTCTCGAAGCGCGCACGCAAGGAAGGAGCCGGCAATCTGCCCGGCACGTCGCTGCCGGTCCAGTGCCCGTACCGCTTGCCGTTTTCCTCCCAGGTAAATAAAAGCCCGCGCGCGATGAATTCGTCAAAGATCTCCTGCAGGCGTTCCAGCGTGAGATTTTTGCGGATCGCCGCCACCCGTCCCCAGATCACGCGCAGATTTGTTAATTCGAAGCTGCCGCTCGCATCCGCCAGGCCGTAGGGCCAGGCGTATTCGGCCTGCGCCCATTCGGCGCAGGCCGCGAGCTTGTCGCTGGCCCACAGCGCTTCGAAATCGATCACGCGTTTTGGCATTCGCTTCCTCCGCTGGGCGCCTCTTTATCCCGAGTCGCTGCGATCCGGCTGTTTGCATCCGTTTTGTTCCGAACGTCATGCTGCTCGTCCCGCAGGCAAATCCATGCCGTCATCACGAGGGCCGCTTCGCGCAAAATCCACGTATTTTGCGCGCGAAAGAAGACCGGCCCAGGGGATCTGCCGTTCGTTTCTTCCTCGCTCATCCTTTTCCTTCAAAAGCGACTGTCACCTGAGCCCGTGCGGCCGGCATCGGGAAACAGCACGCGGTACTCCCAGACCACCTGCCGCCTGCGCGCATCGCGCGCGCGGCCGCTGGCTCCGGGTGATCGCGGCACAACCCTGTTGCGCTTTTCGACGCAATAGCCGCCGTTGTGTGGCTTGCGCAGGTGGCGCAGTTGCGCCGAAATCGAAGCTTCCGCAAATTCCGTTGACTCGGCAATCTCTCCCAGAGTTAGCCACACGCCGCGCGCCGCGGCGCGCGTCATCAGCTCGCGAATCGCTGCGAGCTGCGTTTCGTCTTCATCGCACCCACTCGCAAGTTCCACTGCCTGCGCGTTCGCGGCTGTTTCAGAGGCGCTCCCGTCCAGTTCATTTAACGCGTGTTGCACTTCTGCTACCCCTGATTTGTCGCTTCGAATTCCGCATGGTTCGGAGCCGCGCTCCTCGCCTTTCTGGCCTCCGATTTCATGTATCGGGGGCTGCAGCCCTTCTGTTCGCGCCGCTTGCATCTGCCCTCCAACCACTGTGCATTTCAGAAATCGCGCCGAGCCAATGCATGACTGCTTCCACGCGGCGCGAATAGATGTTTTGAGTTTTTCTACTGCCGGTGCCGCATTCCGTCGTCGGAGTGGGGGCTCGAGCCGGACTTCCGCGCGGCTGCGGCACGACTGATAATATTTGGCACTCTCAGCATTCGAGTGATACGCGGCCGTGGCTCCGCTGCCGCGCTCCGCGTCGCGCCAATTCTCGGTTTCGTCGCCAATGCTGCGGGAACTGTGGATCTCCACAATTCGTGTGGCGCTTACCAGAACTTCCCAACCGCGCTCCGCGCCTTCAGCTCGAACCGGCTGCAGTCCCGCGGATCGCGTGTCTATTTGCGAATGCCGGTCGTTTTCCCAATTGCGGCGCCACCAACTATTGATCGCTCGACGCTGGTTCGCCGGCGCAAGGTTTTCGCCATCGCTGCCGGTGTCGAACTCGCCGGAATCGTCAAAGCCGCCCGTGTAGTCCCCCGAACAACCGCTGCACACGCTTACCTCCACGAAACTGGTCTGCTGCTAGCGCCGCCGATTTTCCACAGCCCTACAGGAAATTACTTAAAAATAGCTTGGACCTCATATTACATATATGCTAATAGTCCCGCCGATATAGGAGTTACCCAGCCCGTGGGAGATGAAGACGCATGGCCAGCCATCGCATCAGCCCGGCATGGGAGTTCTTGCATCGTGCTTCTCTGCCTTCTCTCGAGAGTTTTGAGCTTTCGCGGTTGAATCACAGCGCCAACCTCCGCAAGGAGGTCGCGGCCTTGCTCGAGCAGTGGATCGCGGAAACTGCCGAGGCTCTGGTGGCGCGCTGGATACGCGAAGACCGCAGATTGGCTCCCGAACCGCCACAGCACGCGGACATACTGCCTCAGCCCGAACTGCCCTCTTCTTCGTCGCAACAGATCGCCTTCGAGCCGCGTAAGGCTGAGCGCCGCTCGCCTCCGCGGCGCGCCAGGGCTGTCTGACCGCCATCCGCGCGCGGGATTCGCCGAACTGCTGGGTCAAGGCCGTTCGCGTTCGGCCGTCCGCAACTCGTCCTGGCATTTGCCGTGCGCAGTCAACGGCAGTCATGCAGCCACTCGCGCTTTTCTGCCATCGCGGTGAGCGCATGGTTACTATGTGGCCGCTTACTGCGCACGCCGCAACTCCGCCAGTCAGCGCGTATACACAGAAAGTCGCGATGCCCGTTTTCGGGTTCATAGGTAACTGCAATCTTGCGTCAACGGCCGCATATACCCGGATTCCGCTCGCGCCTTGGCATCTCTCCGCACCCGGCACGCGTCCTTAGCATCAGTTTTGGCTTCGAAGTTCTCGCTTGAATCGCACTGCGTCCGGTTTCTGGCCGATTTGAACACTCGACTGAATGCGCGGCGCATCCGTCATTTCGCGTTGGCAGCATTTCGCTTCTCCCGCGATTTTTCCCGGCTCTTGGTACGAGCACTCGTGCTTTGCGGCCACCCTGCGAGTAATTTGTCTCGCCGCATTCTCGCCTCATCACCGCGCAATCGTGACCGGATCGCCCAAGCTCGCGTCCTGAGAACGCACGAGCCGTGATAACCGAAAGTTGCTCCCGACAGCGATAACGATCAAACTCTTGTGCCATCCAGTTCGCGTCTTTCGCGCTCCGTGAACCCAAGGTCTACCCACAACACGCGCCCTCCGCCTACCGCACAGCCCGCGCCCGCAAGAACTCGCTCCCCAAACCCCACACCACCGAACTCTTCTGCCATCCAATCCGCCTTGTTCACGCTCCATGAACTCGACGCGTACTCACAACGCGCGCCATCCGCCTACGCGCACAGCCCGCCCCCGCGAGAACATGCTCCCTAACCGCACACTCGCCGGGATCTTATGCCATCCAATTCGTGTCTTTCGCGTCTTTCGCACTCCGCGAACTCGATTGGCACGCTCACAGACTTCGCGGTTCGCCGGTGTTTGGTGAGGCTGATGGCGGCGAGCGCGAGACTGCTCGGCCAGGCCCGAAGGGCCGTGCTGCTGAAAACGCCGCAGCCACTTACGGACCGTGGGCACGGTGGTGGCAAAGAGGCGCGCGGTGGGTTTGATGCCACGCTCCTTGGCGCTTTCGACCAGACGCAGGCGATGGTTATAGGTGTTCTGTTTCATTTCACGAATCAGATCGAAGTAACGGGCCGACATGGCCCGCGCATTGTAAAGGCAGTACCGAGGAGCCGGCCGTGGAAAAGCCGCTGCGTGGAAAACCAAACGCCGGTTTCCCACTGCGCTTGGAAATCCCGCACAGCCCGCGGGATTTCCACTTTCCCACCGCCGCGGCGGCGGTCATCTCCCTGCCCCCTTCAACAACAACTCCATCTCCCTCCGCCTCTTTTCACTCAAGCATTTCAATCTCGCTAGGGGGATACGATGTGAGTAGGCTCTTCCAAACTTCCCCGAAAAATGACACGCCGTCTAACATTCCCCGCTTCGGGCGCACGACTCGGCAACCGCTTTGCCTCGAGCGCGGTACATACTCAAACTCTTCCCCCCGAGCGTTACAATGCTCGACCGTTTTCCCCATATGTTTCCTTCCACCGAATATATGTTATCTAATGCGATAGCGGCGTCGGTCGGCGGCTTTAGTTGTAATGAAGCGATGAGACGATCAGATGATCGGTGGAAGGAGGATCAAAGTTCGTGGCCAGTGCATACAAGGATTTCTACAACCATGATGTGGTTCTATGTCGCTGCGCAGTAGAACGTGCAGCATGCCATCCTGCCGTACGTCTCTATTAAAGCTGCCTAGCGGATCCTGGTATGGACATATGGCGCAAGGACATCGACACGTACCATCTGGACATTGCGCGACTGAAGGTAATCAGAATTGCGATGTCATTGGCATTGATAGGCGAGTGGAAGTAGCGGACGTCGGACAGAAATACGCCACCTCACAACCCCTAGCATGCGTTGGCAGACTCCTCTCCTCGCCTGAAACGATTGCGGCTGAGTCACCTTAGAGACTTCAACCAGAGCCCTGGAATTTCAAAATTAGCCAGAGTATTAGGCGGAATCAGTTACCGACTGATTGTGCTGCAGAGGGTGGACTAGCTGTTGAATGCGTTCGCCGAGCTGTCCCGCGCCCGCCAACTTGTGCAAAGATTCACGCTCTGAAGAACAACCGGCCGCATCCTCAGGAGCGGCGGGCAGCTTTCGGGGAGCCGCGCTCCAGTAGTTGTTCCTTGCGGTAGATCATCGAATTGATGTCATACGTGGCGAGTTCAAAGCCGTGACCGTGAGTGATGGCGTCAGTGGGACAGGCTTCGACGCAGTAGCCACAAAAAATGCATCGCGAATAATCAATGTTGTAAACCTTGGCATAGCGCTCGGAAGCAGAGATGCGCTGCGCCTCCGTATTTTCCGCTGCCTCGATGTAGATGCAGTGCGCCGGGCATGCCGCGGAGCAGAGAAAGCACGCCACGCATTTTTCGAGCTGGTCTTCATCACGATGGAGGACGTGAATGCCGCGATATCGCGGCTGGAAATGCACCGGCTCGTCGGGATAATTTTCGGTGGTCGTCTTTCGCCAAAGATTGCGGAAGGTCACGCCAAAACCTTTGGCAAGCGCCGTGATCGTGTCGCCGACCTCATCGAGAATAGAAGCCATCTAGTCGTGCCCTTTGAATGCGACGTTCAGATTTAGTTTACCATCCGCCAAAGCGTCTCAGGCGCCACCGCATTGGTTGCTTGCGAAAGCCAACCGCAGATCTCTCGGTCGCTGCTGCGAGATGATGCGACCTGAGCTACAGCGCGGCTTACCGCGGTGCGGCGACCGGCAACGCAAAAGAAACTGACGCAGTCCTCACGGCTGCGCCATAGCCAGCGGCGTACCGGCAAGCGCGGCGATGATCTGCTTACCGTGGAAGCGGCCGTTTTCTATAAAAATTTCGCTGGTATGGATGCCACCGATGACTACGCCCGCGAGATAAATCCCGGGCACATTGCTTTCCAGAGTCCGCGGATCGATGGCCGGCTTATTGGTCTGCGGATCGAGCTTCACACCAAGCTGACGTATAAAAGCGAAATCGGGATGATAGCCGGTGAGCGCAAACACCTGCACCGCACGCAGATTTTTCTCCCCGCCGGGTCCTACCACATGCACGAATTCCGGATCAATCTCCGCGACGCGTGTCTCGAATAGCGCCTGAACCTGGCCGGCTTTGATTCGATTTTCGATGTCGGGCCGCACCCAATACTTGATCGTTGAGCCGAGCTCGGCACGACGATGCACAAGGGTAACGCGCGCGCCGCTGCGATACAGGTCGAGCGCGGCTTCAGCGGCGGAATTTTTGCCGCCGATGACCACCACGTCCTTCCGCCAGAACGGATGCGGCTCGGTGTAGTAGTGCGAAACGTGCGGCAGATCTTCGCCAGGAATGCCCAGGCGATTCGGCAGATCATAATATCCGGTCGCGACGATCAACTTGCGCGACTCATAGGTGTGTTCCACAGCGCCGGCGGTCCGCTCAGCGGTATTGGCAATCTTTAACGCTGTGCTCGTCTCGATTTGCCGCGTGTGAACGTGGAAAGCTCCGTCGCCGCCCTCGACTCGCGTGACCAACTCGCCCAGGCGCAACTCGAGATCGTAATGTTCGACACATTTCCGGTAATACTTCAGCGCCTCGGCGCGACCTGGTTTTTCCGCCGCGCTCACGAACGGCAGATCGCCGATCTCGAGTAGTTCCGGCGTGGTGAAGAACACCATGTTCACCGGGTAGTGATAGAGCGAATTGCAGAGCACGCCCTTGTCGATCACCAGCGGACGCAGCCCGGCGCGTTTCGCTTCTATGGCGCAGGCCAGGCCGGTCGGTCCCGCGCCGATGCAAATCACATCGTAAGAAGTAGCCATTATCTATTCCGTTTGCGTTATTGGCATTCGCACTGCACGCCGCGAATGGCGCAGCGGCTTTGTTCGCGCGCGCGGCTCAGCGGACGGCTCATGAAGTATGGCGCCGCAGCGCGTTCATCTTATCCAGTTTGCCTAGCGCAATCGCGGTTTGCAACTCAAGTGGCAGCCGTCCTGTTTCGCCATCCATTCATAGCGCGAATTTCGGCATGGCGACCACCCCTCCCCCTTTTTGTGCAAGTGTTCATTGCAAAAGGCTTAGTTTGCGAGATGTTTCATGCCAGGCGACCAGAAGCCGCACGAGTTTTGATGGTGCATGCGACGTAAGGCCGAGCCGGCGATTGAACGAAATCTGCTGCGTAGCTTTGTCGCGCCGCTGGGATACGGATCGGTTGGGGCGCGTCCCGACCAAGAGAACGGAGCGAACCATTCAGTAGTGTGGCCGTTGCGTTGGCGTTGGCCGCAGGCCGCGGTCGAGGCCAGCCACGGAAGGGCGCTGGGTGTTTCGCATTGCGGCGAAGAGGCAAAGAATGAGGGACGCGAATTCGGCTCCGGCGATTTCGGAGGGATCCCTCTCTCACTATGTTCGTTCCGGATGACCAGGTCAGGTAAGGGCGACAGAGGAGCTTGGGCAGACCCTCGTGACGATGATTGGTCAGGTCTCGCGGTTGCGGGGGACGCGGACGGTGTATGGGGTGAGTGCGAAGGACTGTTATTCGACGCGTGAGACGAGGTTGGTTGGGCTCTGGCGATGCACTTGGCAGCTTCAGGCAGAGATTTCCACCCATCGGCGCGCGGGATGGGATTGCCGTAAAAATCGCGCGGTATCCTTTTGATAGCAGCAGGAGAAGTGCGTGGAACCAGCGTGATGACTTCCGCCACCGGGGCGATTTGCGCATTAGAATTTGCTGCTTTTTGCGCTTCGTGTTCGGTTCCGTTCGAGCGATTTACCGGTACAGACGCAGGTTTTTCTTCCTGGGCTAAACCCGAATGAGAGATTTTTCTTTCGTCTGCGTTCGTAGACTCGCTCGGAATGCACTCTTTTTGCGCCAAAAACAGCGTGATGGGCTGGCCTTTTTGGCGCTCGACATCAGGTTTATCGGGTTGCTCGAGATCGTGTCGCTGAACGGTCGAATTCGCGGTGGTCCCTCGCTCACGTTGTTCACTCGGGATGACCTTCCTGATCGGATGGTCAGATTCGAGACTGGTGCGGAGTTTCTGGCGCCAGCGCAGGTGGTCGTA
>Ga0070740_10003766_pt1 | contig 15668 bp, 12 predicted proteins | sample Coa_R2_FD_67286 | JGI IMG/M metagenome (GOLD analysis project Ga0070740, IMG submission 67286) | Surface soil microbial communities from Centralia Pennsylvania, which are recovering from an underground coalmine fire - Coalmine... | ecosystem: Environmental > Terrestrial > Soil > Unclassified ... | reverse complement strand
CCGCGCTGGTACATGGTGTCCATCGCGCCGAGCACGCCGCCGCGCTCGCTGATGGCCTCGAACTCCTTGTACACGGCCTCCTCCACGAGGTCCGTCAACTGTTCGACCACGAAGCTGCCCTGCCACGGGTTCTCGTTGAAGTTCAGGCCCAGTTCGCGATTGATGATCAACTGGATCGCCACCGCGCGGCGCACGCTTTCTTCGGTCGGCGTGGTGATCGCCTCGTCGTAGGCGTTGGTGTGCAGCGAGTTGCAGTTGTCGAATAGTGCGTAAAGAGCTTGCAGCGTGGTGCGGATGTCGTTGAACTGGATTTCCTGCGCGTGCAGCGAGCGGCCCGACGTCTGGATGTGGTACTTCAGCATCTGCGAACGCGGCGAAGCGCCGTAGCGCTCGCGCATGGCGCGCGCCCAGATGCGCCGCGCCACGCGGCCGATCACCGTGTACTCCGGGTCCATGCCGTTGGAGAAGAAAAACGACAGGTTGGGCGCGAAGTCGTCGATCTTCATGCCGCGCGCGAGGTAGTACTCGACGATGGTGAAGCCGTTGCTGAGCGTGAACGCGAGTTGCGAGATCGGATTGGCGCCGGCCTCGGCGATGTGGTAACCGCTGATCGACACCGAATAGAAATTGCGGACCTTGTTGTCCACGAAATACTGCTGGATGTCGCCCATCATCCGCAGCGCGAATTCGGTGGAGAAGATGCAGGTGTTCTGCGCCTGGTCTTCTTTCAGGATGTCGGCCTGCACCGTGCCGCGCACGGTTTGCAGCGTGTGCGCCTTGATCTTTTCGTAGGTTTCCTTGTCGACCACCTGGTCGCTGGAGACGCCGAGCAGTCCGAGTCCCAAGCCGTCGTTGCCCTCCGGCAACATGCCGGTGTACTGCGGGCGCGGCTTGTCCTTGTAGAGTTCGTCGATCTTCTTCTGCGCCGCGGCCCAGCGCGATTCGTCCTCGCGCAGGTGTTTCTCGATCTGCTGGTCGATGGCGGTGTTCATGAACATCGCAAGGATCATCGGCGCGGGGCCGTTGATCGTCATCGACACCGAAGTCGTCGGCGCGCACAGGTCGAAGCCGGAATACAGCTTCTTCATGTCGTCCAGCGTGGCGATCGACACGCCCGAGTTGCCGATCTTTCCGTAGATGTCCGGTCGCGGCGCGGGGTCTTCGCCGTACAAGGTGACGCTGTCGAATGCCGTGGACAGACGCGCGGCGGGTTGACCGAGCGACAGATAATGGAAGCGGCGGTTGGTGCGCTCGGGCGTGCCTTCGCCCGCGAACATGCGCGTGGGATCTTCGCCGCTGCGCCGATACGGATAAACGCCGCCGGTGTACGGATACGCACCCGGCAGATTTTCCATCATCAGGAACTTCAGCAGGTCGCCCCAGTCGCGCGTGGTCGGCGGCGCGATCTTGGGGATCTTCTGATGCGAAAGCGATTCGCGGTAATTCTCGACGCGGATTTTCTTTCCGCGCACTTCGTATTCGTTGATTTCGGCCGTGACCGATTCCTTGCGTGCGGGCCATTCGCGCAACAGGCGAATCGCTTCGGCGGAAAGTTCCTTCACCGCTTCGTTGTAGCGCTGGCGCAACACGATCATGCTGCGGTCGATGCCGCCGCCCTGTTCCCAGAACGCGTTTTCCTCATCGCTGTCCACCACCATGTGCGCGCCGGCGGAAGGCTCCATGTCAGTGGGCGCGTACAAGTCCAGCGCTTTCGGCAGATTCGGATCCTTCAATTCCGCCAACGATTCGAAATAGTGCTGCGCGCGCGAGGCCGCATCGGCCATGCGTGCGATGCCCGAATTGACTTCCCTGCCCTGCTCGGCGATTTCGGCGAGATAGCGCACGCGTGCGCCAGGAATCAGCACCGTCGCGCGCGGCTCCTTGATCGAGGCGTCGATGTGGGGATTGAAGTCGCAATGCACGGGACCGGGGACCGGGGACCGGGGACCGGATTTCGATGCAGCGGTGCCGAGCTCCTCCGGTCCCCGGTCCCCGGTCCCTGGTCCCAGCTTCTCCCTCACCAACCTGCACAGGTTCACGAACATCCAGGTCACGCCCGGATCGTTGAACTGGCTGGCGATGGTGGGATAAACGGGAATGTCTTCGTCTTTCGTCGAGAACGCGGTGCGGTTGCGCTTCCACTGTTTGCGCACGTCGCGCAGCGCGTCTTCCGCACCGCGTTTGTCGTACTTATTGAGCACGACGAGGTCCGCGAAATCCAGCATGTCGATCTTCTCGAGCTGGCTGGCCGCACCGTAATCGGACGTCATCACGTAAATCGGAAAATCCACCAGATCGATGATTTCCGAATCGGATTGGCCGATACCGGCGGTTTCCACGATCACCAGGTCGAACGGAAGCGATTTCAGGAACGCAATGCAATCCTTTAGCACCGCGCTGGTTGCCGCGTGTTGGCGGCGCGTCGCCATCGAACGCATGAACACGCGATGAGAGCGCAGGGAGTTCACGCGGATGCGATCACCGAGCAACGCGCCGCCGCTGCGACGGCGCGTAGGATCCACCGCCAGCACCGCGATGCGCATCTGCGGAAACGCGTGCAGGAAACGCAGGATCAGTTCATCGGTGACGGAAGACTTGCCCGCGCCGCCGGTGCCGGTGATGCCAAGAACGGGAGGCGGCAGGCGGGAGGCGGAAGAATCGCGTGCATGCGGGTTCGCCCACTGCTTGCGAAACATCGCGAGTTCCGCGTCTGTGAATGCACCGTCCTCGATCGCACTCAGCATGCGGCCGACAGAAATCTCATCTTCAACTTGCGGTGCAACGAGTTCTGACGCCTCCCGCCTCCCGCCTCCCGCCTCCCGCGCTTCCCGCGCACGCCTCACCACATCCTCGATCATCGCGGTGAGACCGAGATGCATCCCATCGTTTGGGTGGTAGATGCGCTCGACGCCGTAGTCTTCCAGCTCGCGGATTTCTTCCGGCGTGATCGTGCCGCCGCCGCCGCCGAACACGCGGATGTGCGGCGCGCCGCGCTCGCGCAGCATGTCGACCATGTACTTGAAATATTCCATGTGGCCACCCTGATAGGACGACACCGCGATCGCGTCGGCGTCCTCCTGCAGCGCGGCGCGCACCACGTCTTCGACGCTGCGGTTGTGGCCGAGGTGGATCACTTCCGCGCCCTGCGCCTGGATGATGCGGCGCATGATATTGATCGCGGCATCGTGGCCGTCGAACAGGCTGGCCGCGGTGACGAAGCGCAGCGGCGCGGTGTCGGCACGCGGTTCGGGGGTAGGAATCTCGGCGGCGGATCGGCTCATAGTTTGAAAGTCCAGCCATGGATGGCCGGTTCACCCCGGTCAGGATAACCATTTAGAAAACCATTCTAGCGCGTGCCACGCCGCGGCTCAGGCCGGTGCGCCGGTTCGCACGTGTTCCTGGCGAATGCCGTAACCGAACAGCCGCGCGGGAATATGCCGAACGCTGCGGAAACCGAGCAGCCAGCGCAGCAACGCTGGAATGCGCGCGCGCTTGCCGCTCTGCTCGAGCGCACGGCTGACGATGCGATCCTGCATCAGCCGTTGCACGCGCTGAATGATGCGCACCGGCAACACGCGCCGCTGCTGGATCTGCGCCAGCAGTGGTTCTTCGATCGGCGATGATCCGCGCAGCGGTCCCGCCAGCGCATTCGCGGCAGCGACCGCATCCTGGATCGCGAGATTGATGCCGACGCCGCCGATCGGCGACATCGCGTGCGCCGCATCGCCGATCAGCAGCAACCCGGGCTTGTGCCAGCGCTCCAGCCGGTCGACCTGCACCACCAGCGTCTTGACTTCGTCCCACGACGCGATTGCCGATTCGCGTCCGGCAAGGAATGGCGCGAGTTCCACCACCGAAGCGCGCAAGGTACCGATCGGTTGCGCGCGCAGTTTGGCATCGCCGTCTTTCGGGATGACGTACGCCACCTGCCAGTAATCGTCGCGGTTCAGCAGCACCATGATATGGCCGCGGTCGATGATGCCCAGCACATCCGGCGGATCGCCGGAGATGCGCGGCAGGCGGAACCACAGCACGTCCATCGGCGCGCCGTATTCCTTCGCCTTCAATCCGGCTGCATCGCGCACGGTCGAATGCCGGCCATCGCAGGCGATCACCAGATCGGCGCGGATTTGCAATGCGCCTTCGGGGGTTTCGACGCGTACGCCGGTTACGCGGCCGTTCTCTTCGATCAATCCGATGGCCTTGTGGCGCATCCGCAAATCGAAATCCGGATAACGCTTGCCCGCGTTCGCCAGCAAATCGAGCAGATCCCATTGCGGCACCAGCGCGATGTAATCGAAAGGCTTCAACCCGCGGAAGTCCAGCGCGGGTTGTTCGCGGCCGCCGACGATGATCGCCAGGTCGGCGGCCTTGTAGATCGGCAGCCGCTGGAATTCCGGCATCAAACCGATTTCGTCGAGGATCTCCAGCGTGGCCGGATGCACGGTATCGCCGCGGAAATCGCGCAGGAAATCGCCGTGCTTCTCCAGCACCGTGACCTGCACGCCCGCGCGCGCGAGCAGCAGCCCCAGCACCATGCCGGCGGGACCACCGCCGACGATGCAGCAGCGTGTGCGCAGGTCGCGATTCGTTTCGGTCTGCATGACCACTCCTCGCGAAACGCCGCAGTGTGCCGCCCGGGTTTTCATTGCGCAACGATCACGAAGACATCGCCGACGCGCCGCTGAACGCGCCGATGCGTCCCGTCAACTGTGCGCGCGGCAGCGCGTTTTGGCGCGTGAGGCCGAGCGGCCGTCACGATGGAGGTCATATGCGTCATCAGATTCTCAGCGCCGTACTGCTTGCGGGTCTGGCTGCCGGCGGGTTCGCGATTGCCCCACCCGCATCCGCCGCACACATCAGCGTGGGTGTCGGCGTCAATTTCGGTCCACCCGCGCCAGTGTACGAACCGGTACCGCCGCCGCGTCCGGGATGGGTGTGGGTGAATGGCTACTGGAAGTGGAATGGCCACCGCTATGTGTGGCGATCCGGCTACTGGGTGCCCGCGCGCCCCGGCTACCGCTATTACCCCGGCCGCTGGGTACAGGAAGGGCCGGTGTGGCGGTTCCATGTCGGCTATTGGGGAAGATGATCCGGCATCTCGTCGTCGAACGGAGCGCCCAGCCGCGCTCCGTTCTTTTTTGAGCGGTCAAGGGGCACGCCCGGGTGCGGATGCAACCCGCGGGCGCTCAAGTTAAACTAATCGGCTGCAATCGTCCGCCTTCGCGGCCGAATTCACCCTTTTCAATCCGGCGGATTCTCGATGATTCCGCCCGTCGTCTCGCGTCCCGTCGGGCGCATCGGGAGCAGTGCTGATGATCTTCGAAACCATTTCCACTTCCGGGCACGAACAGATCGTGTTCTGCCAGAGCCGGGACGCGGGCCTCAAGGCCATCATCGCGATTCACAACACCGTGCTCGGTCCTGCACTCGGCGGCTTGCGCATGTGGCCGTACAAGAACGAAGCGGAAGCGTTGAATGACGTGCTGCGCCTGTCGCGCGGCATGACCTTCAAGAACGCGGTGGCGGGATTGAATCTCGGCGGCGGCAAGGCGGTGATCATCGGAGATCCGGCGAAAGACAAATCCGAAGCGCTGTTCCGCGCCTTCGGGCGCTTCGTCAATTCGCTCAACGGCCGCTACATCACGGCCGAGGACGTCGGCATCGACGTCAACGACATGGAATACGTGTTCCGCGAAACCGAATTCGTCACCGGCGTGCACCAGGTCCACGGCGGTTCGGGCGATCCGTCGCCGTTCACCGCCTATGGCACGTTGCAGGGCCTGATGGCGGCGTTGAGCTGGAAGTTCGGCAACGAAGACGTGGGCAAGTACACCTATGCCGTGCAGGGTGCCGGGCACGTCGGCACCGAGTTCATCAAGCTGCTGCGCGAGCAGAACGCCAAGGTGTTCGTCACCGACATCAACAAGGAATCGGTGCAACGTTGCGTGGACGAGCTGGGCTGCGAAGCGGTCGGCCCCGAGGAAATCTACGACGTCAACGCGGACGTGTATTCGCCCTGCGCGCTGGGCGGCACGGTCAACGAACAGACATTGCCGCGACTGAAATGCAAGATCATCTGCGGCGCAGCCAACAACCAGCTCGCCACCGACGAAATCGGCGATGAAGTCGAGAAGCGCGGGATTCTCTATGCGCCCGATTACGCGGTGAACGCGGGCGGCGTGATGAACGTGTCGCTGGAAATCGACGGCTACAACCGTGAACGCGCGATGCGCATGATGCGCACGATCTACTACAACGTCGGCCGCATCTTCCAGATTTCCGAGCGCGACGGCATCCCGACCTACAAGGCCGCCGACCGCATGGCCGAAGAGCGCATCAACGCGATCGGCAAGATCAAATTGCCGACGATGGGCAATGACGGGCCGCGGTTTCTGGGAAGGATGCGGGGGCAGTGAGATGAACGGGAATCGAGAATCGAGAATCGGGAATCGCAACAGCGATTGCACGGTTTGGCTTTTTCCGATTCCCTATTCCCCATTCCCGATTCCCGGCTTCTAATCATGCGCGCATTCAAGCTCGGCGAAGACATCGATCTGCTGCGCGAAAGCGTGCACGCTTTCGCGGAGAAGGAAATCGCGGCGCGCGCGGAGTTGATCGACCGCGAAAACGCGTTTCCGTCGGATCTCTGGAAGAAGCTGGGCGATCTGGGCCTGCTCGGCATCACCGTTTCGCCGGACTTCGGCGGCAGCGGCATGGGTTTCCTGGCGCACTTGGTGGCGATGGAGGAAATCTCGCGCGCTTCGGGTTCGGTCGGGTTGTCCTACGTCGCGCATTCCAATCTTTGCGTCAGCAATCTGTACGCGAAAGGCACCGACGCGCAGCGGAAAAAGTATTTGCCGAAACTGTGCGGCGGCGAACACGTCGGCGCGCTGGCGATGAGCGAACCCGGTTCGGGCTCGGACGTGGTCGGCTCGATGGCCTGCCGCGCCGAGAAGAAAGGCGACCGCTGGATCGCCAACGGCTCGAAGATGTGGATCACCAACGGGCCCGACGCCGACGTGGTCCTGGTTTACATGCGAACCGCGCCGCGCACGGCCGGCAGCCGCTGCATCACCGCCTTCGTCGTCGAAAAAAGCATGAAGGGTTTTTCGACGGCGCAGAAACTGGACAAACTCGGGATGCGCGGCTCCAACACCTGCGAACTGGTGTTCGAGGATTGCGAGATCCCCGACGAGAACCGCATCGGCGAAGTGGATGAAGGCGTGCGCGTGCTGATGGGCGGGCTCGATACAGAACGCCTGGTGATTTCCGGCGGCCCGATCGGATTGATGCAGGCGGCGCTGGACGTCACCCTGCCCTACGTGCGCGAGCGCAAGCAGTTCAACGCGCCGATCGGCACCTTCGGCATCATGCAGGCCAAGATCGCCGACATGTACACCGCGCTGCAATCCTCGCGCGCGTTCTCCTACACCGTCGCGCAGCAGTTCGACCTGGGGCTGAAGTCGCGCATCGATCCGGCTTCGTGTCTCCTGAATGCCTCGCGCAACGCGGTGCAGGTCGCGCTCGAAGCCGTGCAGGCCCTGGGAGGCAACGGCTATATCAACGATTTCCCGACCGGCCGCATCCTGCGCGATGCCAAGCTGTACGAGATCGGCGCCGGCACCAATGAAATCCGCCAGATGCTGATCGGTCGCGAGCTGTTCCATGGCAATGCCTAGTTTTATGCGATCGTCTTGATCGCCGCTTGACGACTTCCGACGCAAGCTTCTTGTTCCAGGCTTGATCGAGACTACAAGCGGCCATCCATGGCCGCACTCCTCAAATATTGCCGCACCGCAGCATCCGGCGCATAATCGGGTGAATCCCGCAAGCCGGAGAGACTCATGTCCGATTCCGTTGTGATCGTAGGCGCCAAGCGCACCGCGATCGGTTCCATGCTGGGCCAGTTCACCGGTGTGCCGACGCCGACGCTCGGCGCCACCGCCATTCGCGCCGCGTTGCAGCAATCGGGCGTCGCCGGAAACGAAGTTTCTGAAGTGATCATGGGTTGCGTACTGCCCGCCAACTTGGGCCAGGCGCCGGCCCGGCAGGCCTCCCTCGCCGCGGGAATTCCCAGTTCAGTCGGCTGCACCACCATCAACAAGGTTTGCGGTTCCGGCATGAAGGCGATCATGTTCGGCCACGATCTGATCAAGGCCGGTTCCGCGACCGTGGTCGTGGCGGGCGGCATGGAATCGATGACCAACGCGCCGCACATGGTCGCCGCGCGCGCGGGGCTGCGTTACGGCGAAGCCAAGCTGGTCGATCACATGGCCTGGGATGGCTTGACCAACCCCTACGACGGCAAATCGATGGGCGTGTTCGCCGAGGCCACGGCCACGAAGTACGGTTTTACCCGCGAGCAGCAAGATGCGTTCGCGATCGAAAGCGTGAAACGCTCGCAGTCCGCGATCGCCTCCGGTGCGTTCGCCGATGAAATCGCTCCGGTCAAGGTTTCGACGAAAAAAGGCGAGGTGGAAATCGCCGTCGACGAGCAACCCGGCAAGTCCGACATCGCGAAGATCCCTACGCTCAAGCCCGCATTCGCGAAGGACGGCACCGTGACGGCGGCGAGCTCATCGAGCATTTCCGACGGCGCCGCCGCGACGGTGCTGATGTCCGCTGCCGAAGCGGGAAGGCGCGGACTGAAGCCGCTCGCACGCATCGTCGCGCACGCGACCAGCTCGCAGGATCCGGAGTGGTTCACTACAGCGCCGGTGGCGGCGATCCGGAAAGTGCTCGAGAAAGCCGGCTGGAAAGTCGAGGACGTGGATCTTTTCGAGATCAACGAAGCCTTCGCGGTCGTAGCGATGGCGCCGATCAAGGATCTCGGCATCACCCACGAAAAGCTCAACGTCAACGGCGGGGCCTGCGCGCTCGGTCACCCGATCGGCGCTTCGGGTGCCCGCCTCGTGGTCACCCTGCTCAATGCCCTGCAGAAACGTGGTGGAAAGAGAGGTGTCGCCGCGTTGTGCATCGGCGGCGGCGAGGCCACGGCGGTGGCCATCGAGCGGGACTGAGGCCGCTTCCGGAAGTTACGCTCGTCTGAACAAGAAAACGCGGTAGTGGCGGCGCGACGAAGTTCGCGCTTTAATGAATGGGCCAAATACTGGCATCCCACGGCTCGGAGAAAATCCATGAAACTGACACGTATCATTGTTGCGTCGGCGTTGGTGGTCGGACTTGCCGCGTGCGGCGGCAACAACGGTGACAACAATGAGAATCCCGCGGCGTCTTCGACCATGGCGGCTCCGGCCGCGACGGCTCCGGCGCCCGAAGCAACGGCACCGATGTCGTCTTCTACCGCTGCCGCGCCGGCTTCTACGGCGGGCGCGCCGCCGGCTTCATCCAGCGCGACTCCGCCTTCCGCTTCGACGCCGATGTCGTCTTCCAGCGGCGGTTGATCCACCGAAGTGTCTTGGAGCGCGCGCGACGAATGTCGCGCGCGTCTCCACGCAGACGTGCAATGCGTTCGCGTGCAGTCGCACAATCTTGCTGTACGAATCCCGTCTCTCGTTGCGCAAAAGCTGGCGCGCTCATGCGCGTTCGGCTTAAATAGTCGCGCCATTTTGAGCAATGGCATCCACGGCAAAATCCAAGGAGAGACCCATGAAATTCACCCGTACCCTACTTGCGTCGGCTCTGGTCGTTGCGCTGGCTGCGTGCAGCAATCCGTCCGACAATGCGCAGGACGCGCAGCAGTCTGCCGCTGACGCGCAACAGGCCGCGCAGCAGGCGCAACAGGCGGCGAATCAAAGCCAGAATGCAGCAGCCGATCAGGCTGCCTCGCAAGCGCAGCAGTCGGCCAACCAGGCCGCCGCCGCCGCGGGTCAGGCCACCAATGCCGCCGGCAATGCGATGCAAGCCAACGGTCAGGCTGCGGATCAGGCCGCGGATGCCGCCAAGCAAGCCGCCGACAACGCGGCTGCCTCTGCGGATCAGGCCAAGGACAATGCCGACGCCGCCAAGGACGCGGCCAAGAATGCTGCCAACAGCAGCAGCAGCGGCCACTGATCGTTTGCTCCGTTGCACGAAAACCGGCCGTGTGATGCGGCCGGTTTTTTTCTGTGCTTTGATGCGCGCTGGTACCCGGGAACACCCACATGCCCGTCCTCGAATCCCGCATCGACGCGAAAAGCCCGGAATTCCGCGGCAACGCCGCACGGCTGTCGGAACTGGTAGCCGATTTGCACTCGCAGCTCGCTCATGCGGCCGAAGGTGGCGGCGAGAAAGCGCGTGAGAAGCACACCGCGCGCGGAAAACTGCTGCCGCGCGAACGCATCCGTGCGTTGCTGGATCCGGGTTCGCCGTTTCTGGAATTGTCGCCGCTGGCCGCATACGGCATGTATGACGATGCCGCGCCGGCGGCGGGTCTCATCACCGGCATCGGCCGCGTGCGCGGCATCGAATGCATCGTGATCGCCAACGACGCCACGGTAAAGGGCGGCACGTATTTTCCGATCACGGTGAAGAAACACCTGCGCGCGCAGGAAATCGCGCTGGAAAACCGCCTGCCCTGCATTTATCTGGTCGACTCCGGCGGCGCTTTCCTGCCGTTGCAAGACGAAGTGTTTCCCGACAAAGAACATTTCGGCCGCATCTTCTACAACCAGGCGCGTCTGAGCGCGTTGAACATTCCGCAGATCGCGGTGGTGATGGGCTCGTGCACCGCCGGGGGCGCCTACGTGCCGGCGATGAGCGACGAAACCGTGATCGTCAAGGAACAAGGCACGATTTTCCTGGGTGGGCCGCCGCTGGTGAAAGCCGCCACCGGCGAGGTCGTCGATGCGGAGGCGCTGGGCGGCGCCGACGTGCACACCTCCATTTCCGGCGTGGCGGATCACTTCGCCGAAAACGATGCACATGCGTTGGTGACCGCGCGCGACATCGTCGCGCAGCTCAATCGCAAAAAATCCATTTCACTGGAATTGCGCGAACCGCTCGAGCCGAAATATCCCGCGAGCGAACTGTACGGCGTGATTCCGCAGGACACACGCCGCCCGTTCGACGTGCGCGAAGTGATCGCGCGCATCGTGGACGGATCGGAGTTCCACGAATTCAAGGCGCTTTACGGCAAGACGCTGGTCGTCGGCTTCGCGCATATCCACGGGTATCCGGTCGGTATCATCGCCAACAACGGCATCCTGTTTTCCGAAAGCGCGCTCAAGGGCACGCACTTCATCGAACTGTGCAACCAGCGCGGCGTGCCGCTGGTGTTCCTGCAGAACATCACCGGCTTTATGGTGGGCAAGAAATACGAGAACGCCGGCATCGCCAAGGACGGCGCCAAGATGGTGACGGCGGTGGCATGCGCCTCGGTGCCGAAATTCACCGTGATCATCGGCGGCAGTTTCGGCGCCGGCAACTACGCGATGTGCGGCCGCGCCTACGGAGCGAGGTTCCTCTGGATGTGGCCCAATGCGCGCATCAGCGTGATGGGTGGTGAGCAAGCCGCATCCGTGCTCGCCACCGTGAAACGCGACGGCATCGAAGCGTCCGGCAAATCGTGGCCGGCGGAAGAAGAGGAATCGTTCAAGGCGCCAATCCGCGGGCAATACGAGCGGCAAGGCCATCCGTACTACGCCACCGCGCGATTGTGGGACGACGGGGTGATCGATCCGGCCGACACCCGCCGCGTGCTGGGCCTTGCGATCTCGGCCTCGCTCAATGCGCCGATCGAACCGGCGCGCTACGGCGTGTTCCGGATGTAATCATTCCACGCGCCATCGCGAGCACACGGAAGCGCGGGACATCATTGTCTGACCTCGCTCAGCATGAACACGGTGCCCCCGCCGGAGCCATTGGGAAAGGAGAAATAAGTGGTACCGAACAATCTGCCGTACTTCAGGGCGAGATTGCCGACAGGAGAGACGCCGTCGCGCACAGTGAAGGAGTGCAGCACTGTGAAAGTCCCATCGGCGGCAAGCCTGTACACGCTATCATTGCCCTCCGTCGTGCCGTAAAGATCGCCGCCGATTGGCAGTACAGGATTGTTGGAATCGGGATAGCCTTCAGTGGCGGTGAAATTGTGCAGCGTGGTGAAGGTCCCATCCGGGGCGAGTTTGAATACGCTGTCGAATAATGTCGTGCCATAAAGATTGCCCGATCGGTCGCCGACCAAAGTGGTGGGACTACTGTGATCGGTCCCATTGGTGAACGTATAAAGCGTGGTGAAGGTCCCATCCGGCGCCAACTTGTAAACCGAGCCGCCTCCATCGGTGCCAGGTCCAAAAGAGGTGACGCCATACAGATTGCCAGCCTGGTCGCGGATCACGCCACCCATGGGCTGATAGCCATCAGAGCCATTGAAGGTGTGCAAGACGGTGAAATTCCCGTCCGCACCGTATTCGAATATGGTGCCTTTGGTGCCCTTGCCGCCGTATTCGATTGTGCCGTACAAATTGCCCTGCCGGTCCCGGAGCAGTGGCGAATTAGGGCCGTAGCCCGAAGATGGGCAATCAAAGACATGCAGTACCGAGAAGACGCCCGCCGCCGACAACTTGAAAATCTGGCCGCAATACTCGCCGTCAAAATAGCTGATCCCATATAGATCGCCCGTCGCTGGATCGACCGTTACCCGTTCAGGACCGTCGCCGTCGGCGCCGCCAGTGAAGGAGTAGAGGATCGTCTCGGTCCCGTCCTTCGCGATTTTGAAAATGACCCCGTCGTTGTAAGTGCCGCCAGCTCTCGTGCTCCCGTAAAGATTGCCGGCGCTGTCGAACTGAACGCCGCCGGGGGAATTGTAGCCATCGTTCGGCGCGCCGGAAAAACGATGGATCACCCGCAGGTTGTAGGTCTGCGCCTGGGCGCAAGCAGCGAAAGCGGTCAGCGCGATGACCGCAGCCAACAGCGCGCTGCGAAATGAGGTAGCACGATCGGAACGCATGACTCATCCTCCTTGGCGAGTCTACGGATGCGGCATCTGGAGATTGCCCGACCGCGATGACGTGAGCGCCAAACGCTCAGCTCTTCAAAGCGTGGGATGTCCTAATCGCCGCCGCGCTTAGAGTATGTCACGAATCTCCCTCCCCGATGGTTCATGTTGAACCAGCTCCGCGGAATCATGCCTCGCGGATCTGCGGAGGGAGGCTGAGATCAAGCCGCCGTGCGCGGTTCGCTCCGGACGGATGATTGCGCCACATCGCTGCGCCGCGGTGGCTTGCGTTTCGTCAATGCCATGCCGATCACCAACGCGGCCACCACAGCCGCCCAGAACACCATCTGGATACCCGACGGGTGCGCGTCGTAGCCGATCAAAATGTGCAGCGCCTGTCCGATCACCGAGCCATTCGTCAGCAGCCAGTCGCTGTTCCAGATCTGCGTGCCCAATGCCGGCAGCCAGTTGGCCTGCACCAGAAAGCGCGCGGCGGTGGATGCGAGACCCGCTGCAAGCAACACCAGCATCCAGTTGGTCGCGGTGAAGAAATAACGCAGCGGAATGCGCAGCAGCCCGAAGTACAGTGCGAAGCCGACGCCGACGCCGCAAACGATGCCGAGCGGAATGCCACCGACGAGACCTGCGATCCCCGCGCCGCCCGCGGCCATGCCGTAGAGGAACAGCACGATCTCGGAACCTTCGCGCAGCACCGCCAACGCGACGACCGCGAACAGCATCGTCAGCGAACTCGATCCGGCTTTCACCGCGCCACCGACCGCCTGCATGTGCTGCACCAGCTCACGCGCGTGGCTCGACATCCAGATCACATGCCAAGCGATCATCAGCACCGCCGCGAACAGCACGCAGGCGTTGAATAATTCCTGGCCGGAACCGTTGACCGCTTCGGCGATCGCGCCGGCGCACAATGCGACCACGATCGCACCGAGCACGCCCAACGCGATGCCGCCGCTGATGTAAACGCCGCGCCGGGCAACGCCGCGCGTGGCCGCCGCCACGATCGACACGATCAGCGCGGCTTCCAGAACCTCACGAAACACCAGCAGCGCGACGCCGAGCATGGCTCACCTCATTGCACGATCAGCACACCCTGCCCGGTGTCCTGATGGAAATCGTCGAAGAATTTGTACTTGCCCTTGGCCAGCGGGCCGATGAACACCGTGATCTGGCTGCCCGGCAGCACGATCTTCTCGCGGTTGAAATCGCTGCTCTCGAATTCGGACGGCGTGGCGTCCTGGTTGTGCACCAGCACCTTGAATTGCGTGTTGGCCGGCACGGTCAATTGCGTCGGCTGGAATTTGTGATCCTTGATCGTCAGCGTGTACTGCGGCATCTCCGCGGCAATTGCCGCGCCGCTCAGCAGGCCGGACACAACGATCAGGATCAGGGCGCGGCGGATCATGGACGGCTCCCGTGTTCCCACAAATAATAATTGTTCTCATTTGCGTCCGCAATGGCGGCCGGCGCGCGTGGTTCAGCGGTTATGATTGAACGATTCAGCAAGGAACCCGCGATGTCCGAGTCCGTGCTGCTGACGCGCCGCGGCGCGCTGGCCGAAATCACGCTGAACCGCCCGCAGGTGCACAACGCCTTCGACGACGCGCTGGTCGCCGCGCTGCAGGCCGCATTGGATCGGGTCGCGGACGATGCATCGGTGCGATTCGTGTTGCTGACCGGCGCGGGCAAGAGTTTTTCCGCCGGCGCGGATTTGAACTGGATGCGCGGCATGGCAGCCGCGAGCGAGGCGGAGAACCTCGCCGACTCGCAAGCGTTGGCGAAATTGCTGCGCACCCTGAATTTCTTTCCCAAGCCCACGATCGCGCGCGTCAACGGCGCGGCTTATGGCGGCGGCGTGGGCCTGATCGCGGCGTGCGACATCGCCATCGGCGTACACGGAGCGAAGTTCGCCTTGAGCGAAGTGAAGCTGGGCTTGGTGCCGGCCGTGATCTCTCCTTATGTGATCGCCGCGATCGGCGTGCGTCAGGCGCGGCGCCTGTTCATCAGCGGAGATATTTTCGAAGGGGAACGCGCGGCTGAAATCGGCTTGCTGCACGAGATCGTCGCGCCGGAAGAACTGGATGGTGCCATCGATCGCGTTTTGCACTTTCTTTCGAAGGGCGGACCCGCCGCGCAGCGTGAAGCCAAGCAGCTCGCACTGCGCATGGACGGAATGACGATCGAATCCGCCGAGCGCATCGATGCGCAGAACTCGGCGCTGATCGCGAGACTGCGGGTTTCGGAAGAAGGTCAGCACGGCCTGTCGGCATTCCTCGAAAAGCGCGCGCCGCGTTGGGCCGCGGCGGAACCGGAGAAACCTTGAGCATGTTCGACACGGTACTGATCGCCAACCGCGGCGAGATCGCCTGCCGCGTGATCCGCACCTGCCGCAAGTTGGGCATCCGCAGCGTGGCCGTGTTTTCGGAAGCGGATGCGAACGCACGCCACGTGCGCTTGGCCGATGTGGCTTTTCCGATCGGCGGTCCGCGTCCTTCCGAGTCGTATCTGCGCGGTGACGCGATTCTGGAAGTGGCGAAGAGAGCCGGCGCGCAGGCGATCCATCCCGGCTACGGATTTCTTTCCGAAAACGCGGCCTTCGCGCGGGCCTGCCGTGAAGCGGGTGTGGTGTTCATTGGTCCCAAGCCGGAAAGCATCGAGGCCATGGGTTCGAAAGCCGAAGCCAAGGCGTTGATGGAAAAACACGGCGTGCCGCTGGTGCCCGGTTATCACGGCGAAGATCAAAACGAGAAAACGCTGCTCACGCAGGCGAAGA
>Ga0070740_10003762_pt1 | contig 15692 bp, 16 predicted proteins | sample Coa_R2_FD_67286 | JGI IMG/M metagenome (GOLD analysis project Ga0070740, IMG submission 67286) | Surface soil microbial communities from Centralia Pennsylvania, which are recovering from an underground coalmine fire - Coalmine... | ecosystem: Environmental > Terrestrial > Soil > Unclassified ... | reverse complement strand
CGGCACTTCCAGATCGGGCGAACCGGGGCGGGTGTCCGGCGGCGCGTCCCGCGTGGCGCCCGGACCGTACCGTGCGTCGAAAATCACCAGGCCGGGCCCTTCGGCGAGCACGGCGCCTTCGGAATTTTTTTGCAGAATATAGACATTGAGCCGGTCGAGCCGCCCGCAGTCGGTCGGCAACGGCAACAGCGCCTGGCCGCCGGGCAAATAGCAGGCGATGTGGACTGATGCCGGGTTGGTCCTGCCCGGCACCAGGATGAATGTGGTCTGGTTGGTTTCAGGAAAAACATTTTCAAAATCGTGGTGCGGATTGCCGGCGAACCAGCTTTGCTTGGCAGAATGAAAAATGCGGTAACTGGCCTCACGCAAATAAACCGGCGGGGGTTGATCATTCTCCGTGCGCAACCGGATGACAATGCGCCCGGACAATTTCCGCTGGCCGATTTGTCCGATGGCCGTGGTCGCCTGCGTGGGGTCGGTCCGGGACCGCAGAAACCGGGCGATCCATTGCGCGTTGGCGTTTTCGAGAAACTGTTGGAGCCGGCTGATGCCCTGCTGATTGGAAAATCCCAGGGCCATGGCTGCCGCCAGCACGCTGACCCAGACGGAAATTCTAAACCGCCGCGACCGGAATGGCCACAGCGCCCAAACCACCAGCGCTGCCTGTTCCCAGAAAAACGCGCCGCTGCCGTCATTGGCGTGCATGCCCGCCGCGAAGAGGCACACGATAAAATAAGGGTAGGTGGCATTCAAACCGCCGGCTGCCGCCAGGAGCTCCGGTTGCCGGCCTTCTGAAAACGGGTCTTGCGCCGGCCTGCTAGGGGCGGCAGCCGCGCCGCTGTTGTGCGCCCGGCGTCGGCGTCCGGAAAGCGAGATGGCCGACCAGGGAATGGCGGTGCGCGTGCTGAACTGTTGCGCCGCCACGAAAAAAAACAGCGTCATCGGCAACCACCGGAAAAACGCGTGGGAAATGCGCACGCTGGCGAAGGTCACATTGCGAAACGCTGCCGGCCCGCGAAACAGGCTGCCGTTGCGATCCGGCTCGGCAGCGATAAAGGCATAAACCGCCGTCGCCAACGCCAAAACCGTGCAAAACATCAGAATGCGGCGGAAATCCTCGTCCGATAAATCCCAACGCGCCTTGATGAACCGCGCGCTTTCGAGAATCACGCCCATCGCCACGCCGACCCCCAGCAGGTCCGATTGCCAGCCCCAGAAGAGCAGCACCGCCAGCAACAGAAACGGTGGTGTTTGGATCATTTCCAGCCTCTTTCAAGCGGCCGCAAAATTTTTTTAAAACCGGCCGGAAAAGGGGGCCGGTACGCCGCCGTCGTGATTTGAAAATCCAGCGGGCAGATTTGGATTTCCGCCCGGAGGGGCCGAGTGCGAAGAGCGTCCGTCTTCCGGCAGTTTTCCCGTTGTCCGCACAACCGCCAGCTTTTTTCAGGAGATTTCATTGCTGTTGCGCCAGTTGCTCTTCGATCTTCCCGATTTCCAGGACGCGAAAATTCTCCGGCTGATCGCGCAGCGGTCCGGCGTCCAGCTCTGCCCGGCCTGATTCGACAATGACCCAAACCAGCGTCGGCACGCCCAGCCCGCGCAGGCGTTTGACGAAATTCTTTCGCTCGTCGTCCCACTTCAAAAAAACGGCCAGACCCCCGCTCAGAGAGGCCGCGTGATTCAGCACGAGCGTTTCCAGCGCGGTGAACGGCCGGTCGCGGCACGCCCGCACCGAGGCGAGGATTTCGAGCATCCGGTCCGTCGTTCCCACGCCGCGCCCGGCCGTAAAACAATACGACTGCGCCCCCACAAAGAGCAAATCCAGCAGTGATTCCTGCGTGAGCAGGGTGCAGGCAAAAGACGCGGCGACGGAAACGGCCTCTTCCAGAAATTCGCTGTACGGGTCGTCGGTGAACGTATCCAGTATCAGCGCGTGACGCACGAACAACTCATCTTCAAACTCCCGGACGATGGGTTTGCCCGCCTTGGCCCAACTGCGCCAATGAATGTGCCGCTGCGGATCGCCACGCCGGTAATCGCGGAGGGAAACGAATTCCTCGCTACGCCCGACGTTGGCCGCCAGCGCCACACCGCCCGGCTGATATTTCATCACGCCGGGCAGGGGCAGGGACGGCACCGGATAACGTCTGGGTAGGATCACCAGCGTTTGCGGCGCATTCACCCGGCTCAGAGCGCGAAACAGTCCCAGCGGATCCGTCCGCGCCAGCGCCAGACCCTGAAAACGCAACACGCCGCGGCGCAATGGCAAAAGGTCCACGTTCACCTCCCCCTCGCCGTGAGGCGGCAACGGCGGCACGGGGATGGCGGCGGGCTGGTTCACCAGGCGAAAGGGATTTTTCCGCATCGGTTTACCGAGGCGGAACGTCCGCAAACGCCGGCTTTCGGCCAGTTGATAGGCCAGCCACTCCTCGAATGGCGGACGCGGATCGGCAAATTCCTCCAGCAACCACAGTCCGGTTTGCGTCTGCGAGGTCAGGTTTTTCACCCGCACACGGTAACGGAGCCGCTGGCCGACCGTGGCAAAACGCGGCAGACGGCGCCCTCCGGAAAATCCGGCGCGGAAAATTCCCACACCGGCCAACGCGCAAAGCAACAGCGCCAGCAGCAATGAAAATTCCTGGAAAACAACGTTGTTCACCATGTCCGTGCCGACCGCACCTCCCACGAGCACGGCGCCCGCCACGCACCGTCCGGCCGGAGTCAGGCGCCGGTGCACCTCATGCCAGAGCGAGGACCAGACGCGGTAAAACCAAAAGAGAAGCTGGTAAATCAGTTTCACAACTTTTCCGCCGCCGGGACGAGGCGAGGCATGCCTTAGGCCGGCACTTCCAGCCTTTTCAAAATGTCCTCCACAACGCTCCGCGCCGTCAGACCGGAAAATTTCGCCTGCGGCTCCAGCACGAGGCGATGGGCGATGACCGGGACGGCGAGGGATTGGATCTGCTCCGGCGTCACAAACTCCAGCCCTTCAAACAGCGCCAGTGCCTGGGCGGTTTTCATCAGCGCAATCGAAGCCCGGGGGCTGGCGCCCAGTTGCACGCCGTCGGCGGCGCGCGTCGCGGCAACCAGATCCACGACGTAGCGTTTCAATTCCTCGCTGATGCGCACGGCTTCCACAGCGCGCCGGAGCGTCTGTATATCCGCCAGCGAAGCCACCGGCCTCAAATCGTCGAGCGGATGATTGTGCTGCTGCGCGGTGAGGATGGCGACTTCTTCCGCCGGCTCGACGTAACCGAGCGTAAACTGCACCGCGAACCGGTCCATCTGCGCTTCCGGGAGCGGATAAGTGCCGCGGAACTCGACCGGGTTTTGCGTCGCCATGACGAAGAATAATTCCGGCAGATTCCGGCGTTCGCCCTCGACGCTCACCTGGTGTTCTCCCATGGCTTCCAACAGCGCCGACTGCGTGCGCGGCGAGGCGCGATTGATCTCGTCGGCCAGCAGGATGTTCGTAAAGACCGGGCCTTCGTGGAAATGAAACTGCTGGTCGCGCTGATTGAAAATCGAAACGCCCAGAATGTCCGACGGCAGCAAATCCGGCGTGAACTGGATGCGCTTGAACTGCGCGTCAATCGAGCGGGCCAGCGCCTTGGCCAGGGTCGTCTTGCCGGTGCCGGGAAAATCTTCCAGCAGGACATGCCCGCCGCTGGCGAGCGCGGCCAGCAGTTGCCGCGTCGCAGCCGCCTGCCCGTGCATGATTTTGGAAATGTTGACAAAAATTTTCCGGTAGATTTCGCGGGCGGTGGCAAAGGAGTCGGGCGTCATGGCGGTTTGGGAGAGTTAATCCGCACCGGCAAAAACAGGTGACAACGGAGGTTGCTTCATCGCCCCCAATTTAACAAACCGCCCCTTCGGCACGAATAAAAAATGGCGGGCGTTCCGGCCGAAGCCGGCTCCACCCGTGGTCCCGGAACGCCCGCCGGACTGAAGCGGCATTTGACAGAAAAGATCGCTTCTGCTGAAATACCCTGTCTCCGCCCGGCGGACGGGGTGGTTTTCAACATGGCGGCCTTTTTCGAATCACTGAAACGCAACTGGCGGGAGGCGAGGCTCTCGCGGCACGAAATTTCCGGTTCGCTCGGCAACCTGGGGCTGTTCAATCCAGCCAGGGCGTTCATTTTCCCGCGCTGATCGCGCGAGTTCATTGTCCATGACCCGGAAATCCCAGTCCAAACATTCTCCCTGCGTGCATCCGCGCCTGCGCGTCGTGGTCGGCGACGAAATCGCGCTCGGTCCGGGCAAGGTGGAATTGCTGGCGTTGGTGAAGGAAACCGGCTCGATTGGCAAGGCGGCCAAACGCATGGGCATGTCCTACATGCGAGCCTGGTCGCTCATCCAGACGATGAACCGATGCTTCCGCGAACCGCTGGTGACCGCGGTGCATGGAGGAAAGGGCGGCGGCGGCGCGGATTTGACGGAAGCCGGCCGCCGGGCCCTGGAGCTCTACCGCCGGATGGAACGCGCCAGCCTTCAGGCGCTCGCCCCATCGTGGAAACAAATGCGCCGGCTTCTGTCGGTTTGATAGCTTCAAAAGACGATGGTCTTCTTTGTCATAAAAAGGGTCTGCTGAACGTTATATTTGACAAAATATAACGCATCGGTTTTGATTCATCGGGTCCGGCCTGTATTTTGTGATTGGCGCGAGAAGCAAGCGTCTGCCGGCAAGTTGGAGGCCGCCGAAACGAAAATAAAATGAAATTGAGCCAACTGCCTGTTGCGGCTGTTGTCGCATTGCCGTTCGTCATTTCTGCGCCGGCACAGGGCGAGACCAATTCCTCCGAAGCCGCGGAGATGGAAGCTCTGAAGAACGAAATCCGGGTGCTGGAGCAAAAGATCGAAGCCCTCGAACAGCAACAGGCAACTGAACAACAGTCCAACCAAATCCAGAAGCTTGACCAGAGAGCCGGCGATCTGGAGCGGCAGCGGGACGTGGATCGGACAAACGCGGCGTTCCCGGTTTATGCGAATCCCAATACCTCGGCGGCAGCCGCGCGGGCGTGGGCGATCGGGTTGAACTGGTGGTTGAATAAAAACGTCCGCGTCATGACGAGTTTTTCGCGCACAACGTTCACCGGTGGCAATGGCGCGGGTGCGACTGTGACCCGGCAACCTGAAGAGGTTTTCTTCACGCGCCTGCAACTTTCCTTTTAAGAACCGCCTCAAACCAGGTTCCACACCACCATGAAAGCAATTTTAAAAACCGTCCCTCTCCTGACTTGTTCCCTGGCAATTCTGGCATGGCCGCTGCGCGCCGCCGAAGTCACCGTGTTTGCCGCCGCAAGCCTGACGGACGCGTTGAAGGCCATTGCCGCCAATTATCAAAAGCAATCCGGCGACAAAATCGCCTTCAATTTCGGCGCGTCCAGCACGCTGGCCCGGCAAATCGAAGAAGGCGCGCCTGCCGACATTTTCTTTTCCGCCGACGAGGCGCAAATGAACCGGCTGGAAAGGGGCAATTTGATTGATCCGGCGACTCGCAAGAACCTCCTGGGCAATTCCCTCGTGGTGGTGGTTCCGGGCGACAGCATGCTGCGAATCCAATCCGCCAGCGACCTTACCAACGCTGACGTGAAAAAAATTGCATTGGCCGATCCGCGGGCCGTGCCGGCCGGCGTTTATGCCAGGGCCTGGCTTGAAAAGTTGCAATTGTGGCCGGCGGTTGAATCGAAAGTCATTCCGACCGAAAACGTCCGCGCCGCGCTGGCTGCCGTCGCGTCCGGCAACGTGGACGCGGGAATCGTCTATAAAACTGACGCCGCCATTTCCCGGAACGTGAGGATCGCCTACGCCATCCCGCGCGCCGAAGGACCGGACATCCGCTATCCGATCGCGCTGGTGAAAGGATCGCCGCAACCCGGTGCCGCAAAAAAATTTCTGAATTACCTTTCGTCCGAAGAAGCTGGACAGGTTTTTGCGCAATATGGCTTCCTCCTGCGCCCATGACCGCTGTTGAATGGCAGATTGTCGGGTTTACCATCTGCGTCGCCGCGTTAAGCACGGTGGTGATTCTGCCCGTGGGCCTGGCGTTGGCGTGGGCGCTGGCGCGCGGCAATTGGCGCGGCAAATCCGTGGTGGAAACCTTCGTCACCCTGCCGCTCGTCTTGCCGCCGGTGGCGACGGGTTTGATTCTGCTCAAGACATTCGGCAAACACGGTCTGGGCGGTTTTCTTCAGGACAAATTCCATTTCCAGGTCATTTTCACCTGGCGCGCGGTGCTGCTGGCATTGAGCGTGATGTCGCTGCCCCTGCTCGTCCGCTCCGCGCGCTCGGCGTTTGAGGAAGTGAATCCGCGCCTGGAGCAAATCGCCCGCACGCTCGGCGCCGGCGGGTGGCGCGTGTTCTTTACCATCAGTGTTCCGTTGGCCGCCCGCGGCATCGTCGGCGGGATGCTGCTGGCGTTTGCCCGTGCGCTCGGTGAATTCGGCGCGACCATCATGGTTGCCGGCTACATGCCGGGAAAAACGGCGACGATTTCGCTGGCCATTTTTGAAAACGTGCAACTCGGCCAGGATGCGCACGCCTGCCGCCTGCTGGGCGTGTCGGTCGTGCTCGCCTTCATCGCCGTGTGGAGCAGCGAATTTTTCCTGCGCCGCCGGAAAACATCATGAGCCTGTTGCTGAAAAACATCTCGTTGCCGCTGGCCCATTTCACGCTCGAAGTGAACGTTGAGATGAACCGGCGCGTCACCGCAATTTTCGGCCCATCCGGTGCGGGCAAAACCTCGTTGCTCGACCTCATCGCCGGCCTGCGCACGGCGCGCTCGGCGTTCATTCAATTGGACGACGACGTCCTGGCCGATACGGCGAAAAATTTTTCCGTCGCCACGCACCGGCGTGGCATCGGCTACGTGCCGCAGGACCTCGCCCTGTTTCCACACTTATCCGTGCGACAGAATCTGTTTTACGGATGCAAATCCAGCGCCGCCTCTGGCACGCCATTCAGCTTTGAGCACATTGTCAAAGTGCTGGAAATCATGCCGCTGGTTTCGCGCGGCGTGACGGAACTTTCCGGCGGCGAAAAACAGCGCGTCGCCCTCGCTCGCGCCCTGCTGGCCTCTCCGCGCCTGCTGCTGCTGGACGAGCCGCTGGCCAGCCTCGACACGCCGCTGAAAGAGCAAATCATCCCTTGCCTCGCCCGCATCCGCGACGAGTTTCAAATTCCGATGCTGTGCGTAACGCACGACCGTTTTGTAGCGCTCACGCTGGCGGAGGAAATTATCGTTTTGATGCGCGGAAAAGTGCTGCAGACCGGGCCGGTGTCAGAAGTCTTTGCCCGGCCGGCCAATGCCGAAGTCGCCAGATTCGTCGGCGTCGAAACAATCCAGCCCGGACGCATCACCAGCGTTGCTGACGGGCTGGCCACGGTGCAGGTCGGTGATGCCATGCTCGTTGCGCTCGCGCCGACCGCCGAATCCCGCGACGTGTTTGTCTGCATCCGCGGCGAGGAGGTGATTCTCCAGCGCGACACTGCCGCCGCCACCAGCGTGCGCAATCGTTTTGCCGCCCGGATTCTATCGCTCCGCCCGGAAGGGCCGCTCGTGCGCGTGGAACTCGACGCCGGATTTCCCTTGTTCGCTCTCGTCACCCGTCCCGCCGGGGCCGAACTGGCATTGCGCGAGGGTGAAACCATCTCCGCGCTGGTCAAGGCGTCGGCCATCCACCTTGTGCCGCGCTGAAATGAATTTGCCTGTCCTTTTCGTTGTGTTTAAACCGTCATACATTTGAACATGCGCGTTTTGTTTTTCGCCCAGCTCAAGGACGCGACGCGTTGCGAGGCGGTGGAAATTGTTTCGCCGTCGCCTTTGACCGCCGAACAACTCTGGGCCGAGCTGTTGAAACAATTCCCGGCGCTGGCGGCGCATCGGAGCCTCGTCCGGCTGGCGCGCAACGGCGAATACGCCGCGCCGGACGCGCGGTTTGTCAATACCGATGAAGTCGCCCTGATTCCGCCGGTTTCGGGCGGCTGAAATTCCCCGCATGGAAATGGACATCCAACTCACCCGCGAGCCGATCCCGGAAAAAATTTTCCCGCCCGCGCCGGCCGGCACGTGCGGCGCGTGGCTGGAATTTCGCGGCCTGGTCCGCGGCGAGGAAAACGGTCGGGCCATTGCCGCGCTGGAATACGAAGCCTATTCGCCGATGGCCGAAAACCAGATGCGCCGCATCCTGGAATCACTGGCCTCGAAATTTCCCTGCCTGGCGGCAAAGATTATTCATCGCCTCGGCGTGGTTCCCGCGGGGGAAACGGCCATTTACGTCGGCCTGGCCGCCGCGCACCGCGGCGAGGCGATGGCGCTGCTGACCGAATTCCTGGACCGGCTCAAGCAGGACGTGCCCATCTGGAAGCGACGGGCGCTCCCGGCAACCGAAGGCGCGGCGCCGCGTCTCTCAAACGGCGGACAACGAAGCGTCTGCCCCGCCCCGTTGTCGTTCGACGAGGCACGACGTGAACTCGATTTGCGCTGCGTGCCTCTGCCCGCCGTCCGCGCGCCGCTCGAAGAAGCCTTCGGCCGCGTTTTGCGCGAAGAGATTCGGGCGGTAGAAGATGCCCCGGCCACCGACAAGTCCACGCGCGATGGCTATGCGATTTTGCAAAACGACCCGTCCGAAACCTTCCAAATTGTGGAAACCATTCAGGCCGCCGATTGGAAACCCCGGCCGTTGAATACCGGCCAGGCCGCGCGCGTCGCCACCGGCGCGAGCCTGCCCTGCGAAAATTGCCGCGTCGTGATGCAGGAAAACGTGGAACGCCACGGCGACACAATCAAAATCCTGCGCCGCGAAAAATCCGCGAACGTTCGCCGGCGCGGTGAAGAATGGCGCGCCGGAGAAAAGTTGCTGTCCGCCGGAACCAAACTGGACGCCGGCGCACTCGCCCTGCTGGCGGCCGCCGGCATCCCCCGCCCGCTCGTCAGCCCGCGACTGCGCATCGGCCATTTCACCACCGGCGAGGAAATTGTGCCGCCGGAACAAACACCCGGTCCCGGCCAGGTTCGCGACAGCAATTCGATTTTAATCCGCGGCCTGCTGCAGGCCTTCCCCGGCGATTTGTTTCAACGGCATCTGCCGGAGGATTTTCAAAAGGCCAGGCGCGTGATGGAAACCCTTCCCGTTTCGCCTTCGGCCTTCGACCTGCTGCTGGTTTCCGGCGGCGCGAGCGTGGGTGAAACCGATTTCAGCCGCGCCTTGCTCGAATGGCTGGACTTTGAAATCATTTTTGCGCGCCTCAACCTCCGCCCCGGCCGACCGCTGATCTTCGGGGTGAAAGGCCGTCGGTTGGCGTTTGGTTTACCCGGCAATCCGTTGTCGCACTTCGTCTGTTTTCATTTGTTCGTCGCGGCGGCGCTGGCCAAATTGATCGGCGCTGAGCCGAAACCCTTTTTGCGCGGGCCGCTGGCCAAAAAGCTGGATACGGCGCCCGACCCGCGCGAAACCTTCTGGCCGGCGCAGGTGCAAAGCGAAAACGGACGCCGGACATTGACGCCGCTGCCCTGGCACAGTTCCGGCGACGCAACCTGTTTGCCGATGGCAAATGCACTGATTCGCCTCCCGCCTCATTGCGGCGCCCTTGAGGCCGGCGAAGAGGTTGAGTTCCTGCCCACGCACTGACATGAAAAAATTCTCGCATCTGACCCCCGCCGGCGGCGCACAAATGGTCGCCGTGGGCCACAAGCCGGTTCAGCGGCGGCGCGCGGTCGCCGCCGGCAAATTACTCTGCGCGCCGGCCACGATCCGGGCGCTCAAAAAAAAGGCCCTGCCCAAAGGCGACGTGCTCACCGTGGCGCAAATCGCCGGCATCCAGGCCGCCAAACGGACGGCGGAATGGATCCCTCTCTGCCACCCGCTGGCACTGGCCCACGTCGAGGTGAATTTCAAAATCCGGCCCGCGGCCATTGAAATTGCCTGCGCGGCGGAAACTGCGGCGCAAACCGGCGTGGAAATGGAGGCGCTGACCGGCGTGGCCGCCGCTGCGCTGACGCTTTACGACATGTGCAAAGCCGTGGATAAAACAATGCGGATTGAGCACATCCACCTTGTCGAAAAGACCAAGGAATGAAGATCGGCAGACTGACCATCAGCGACCGCGCCAGCGCCGGTCTTTACGCGGACCGCAGCGGGCCGGAGATTGAAACCGTCCTGCGCGAATTTCTGGGCAACGAGGCAACGTTTGAAGCGCTCCTGGTGCCAGATGAGGCGGCGCAAATCTCGGCGGCGCTGAAACAACTTGCCGACCAGCAAAAGTGCGATCTGGTGGTCACCACCGGCGGTACGGGCATCGGCCCGCGCGACGTAACGCCGGAAGCGACCCGCGCCGTTCTGGACAAGGAACTGCCCGGCTTCGGCGAAATCCTGCGCGTGCACTCGTTCGTTAAAGTGAAGACGGCCATTTTATCGCGCGCCGTGGCCGGCACCCGTGGTGGCTGTTTGATTGTGAATCTGCCCGGCAAACCGACCGCCGTGCGCGAGTGCCTGGAAATTCTCGCGCCGGCCATTCGCGAAGCGCTGGCGCACCTGCGCGGAGAAGATCCCCACCAGCCGCCCCCCCAGTAACGCGAAGAAAAGGGGCGCTGAACATTTTGATTGAAAATTTTGATTGAAAACTTCGCAAACTCGGCGACCTTCGCAGGAGAGAAATGGGCATGACGACTGAAACGGACTCGTTTGGGCGCGCGGTGGATTACCTGCGCCTGTCGGTTACCGACCGGTGCAATGAACGCTGCCTGTACTGCATGCCGGAAGGCTACCAGGGCTGGGAACGCCGCCCGGACCATCTGACGGCTGCCGAAATCGTCCGCCTGGTGCGTGTGGCCGCGGCGCTGGGCTTTCGCAAATTCCGGCTCACCGGCGGCGAACCGCTCGTGCGCCGCGACCTGCTGGAAATTGCCCGCGAGATGAAAAAAATTCCCGGCGTGGAAACCATCGGGCTTTCCACCAACGGCCTTCGTCTGGCAGCGCTGGCGGGCGAGTTGCACGCCGCGGGCGTACGCACGGTCAATGTGAGCCTGGACGCGCTGGACCCGCAAATTTACAAACGCATTACCGGCGGCGAGGTTGCAAAAGTCCTTGACGGTATCCGCGCGGCGGTAGCGGCGGGTTTTGAACGCGTGAAATTGAATTGCGTGCTCATGCGCGGCGTGAACGAATCCGAACTCTGGCCGCTGGTATTGTTCGCCGCCGAGCACGGCCTGCCGTTGCGGCTCATCGAATTGATGCCGTTGACGACCACGGAAGTGCTCACCGAGAAAAATTTCCTGCCCTGTGGCGAGGCCCGGCAACTGCTGGCGCAAAAGGACGAATTGATTCCCCAACCCGATTGCCGGATCGGCCACGGCCCGGCCAGGTATTTTCTCCTCCGGCGCACCGGCGCGCTCGTCGGCTTCATCGGCGCGATGACCAACCTCCATTTTTGCGAAAATTGCAACAAGATGCGCCTGACCGCCGACGGCAAAATCCGCCCCTGCCTCGGCAATCACGTGGAAGTGGATTTGCGCGCGGCGCTGCGACGCGGGGCGAACGATGAGGAACTGAAAGCCTTGATGGAAACCGCGCTTCGTTTGAAACCGCTGGAACATCAGTTTCGCCATCAATACCAGCCCGGCCGCCCCATGACCGCCATCGGAGGTTGAGCGGGCGGAGGTTCCGTTCAAGCCGGGACAGAACGCCAGCATTCACTGGAGATGCAGCCGAACGTTTTCTGAAACAGCCGAAAGGACATGGTTTCAGAAAAACACTGGACTTGCCCGCCGACCTTTCCCCGCCCGGTCAATGCCCGCCACGGCCCGTCGGGGTTTGAGGTGAACTGTCAGGTGCCGGTGATTTTTATTTGTTTCCAGCGGTAAGCCACAAAATGATCAGCGAATTTTGTCTGCGTTTTACGACGGCGACACGAATCCAAGGCCTCGCCGCAAAAGCCAATCGTTTTTGGAATACCCGCGAAAAAGACCCGAAATTCATCGCTTCAGCCTGACGCGATTTCTCAAAGAACAGCCGGGCAACGGTACCGGGCCGCGCGCCGGCTGTCCGTGCGCCGCTGTCACGGCATCGGGGGATCGGTTCGGAAGGGGACCGCCGGCAGGCCGGCGCCATTGTAAAGGGTCGCGCGGGGGAACGATTGCCAGGCGTAACGCGCAAATTCCGGCTGAGGCACAGCCGGGGAGGAGAGGATGACCGCCCGCCCATCAATGCGGGCCTCGGCCCAATGCCAGCGGCGGTCTGCCCCGGCAAGGGCAAATTCCTCCGGCACACCGCCTTTGGCCGCCAACCCGCCGTCGGTGTGATCGAAATAAATTTTCAACGCGCCGGGCAAACGTTGCGCCCGCCGGAAGGTCGGACCTTGATAAGGAATTTTTTCGCCGTAATGCTGCGCCAGGGCGCACAACGCCAGGCGATCGCCAACAATTTTTTTCTCCGCCGGATGGATATTGTCCGGCGCGCCGGTGTCAATGGTGACCGCAAGCGCACAATTTTTCACCGTGCGGGCCACAAAGGCCTGCGCCTCGCGAATCTCCGCCCAGCCGCCATTTTCCGGCGGTTGATCCTGATGCGCCATAAACGCGGGCAGTTGCACGATGTAAAACGGAAGATTGCCCTGCCGAAAAATTTTCCGCCAATCGGCAATCATCGCCGGCAGCAATTTTTTATACTGCTCCGGACGGTCGGCATTCGCCTCGCCCTGGTACCACAGGACGCCGGAAATGGCCAATGGTGCGACCGGCTCGATCATGCCCAGATACAACACCGAGGGGATGACGGGCCAATTCTCGAAGCTCAGCGGCAGCGGATGCGGTGGCCGGGCATCCACGCTCACTGCGCCGCGCCAGGGACCGGCCAGCGGAATTTTCGTGCCGTCGCCCAGCGTTAAAAACAATTGGCCGGCGCCGGACATGAAACCGCCGTCCGGTTTGGTTTTGAAGACGCGGACGGCGATGACGTTGGTTCCCGGCTTCAAAATTCCCGGGCGCAGAAAATAATGGCGCGGATTTTCGACCCACGCACTGGCGCCCACCCATTGACTGTTGATGAAGGTGGTGTCCATGCGCTCGATGACGCCCAGGGAAATGAAGGCCGGACCGGCGGGCAACGGATCGGGCAAAACAATCGTTTTGCGGAACCAGCAGACCGCGGGCGTATCCGGCACGCCCAGCTCCGCGAAGCCGCCGGGCATGGACACCGGTTTCCAGGTTGAATCGTCGAAGTCCGGCGCCTGCCAGTTTTCTTTCTGGCCGAGATCGTATTGATCATACCAGTGCATGATGTAATTGCCGTATTGCGGTCCGCCCCGGGATCTGAGCCGGTCCAATTCGTCCAGGGCCGCGTCGAAATCGTGCAATTGGCGGAGCGTTTCGGCACTGGTCCAGGTTTCCGCCGGCGTGCCACCGACGCAGTCCTCCACCAGGCCGATGGGCACATGAATTGCGCTCTGCACTTTGAGGGCGAAGAAATAAGCGACGGCGGAAAAGCCGCCGTCTTCTGTCACGCTCTGCGGCGAGCAAATTTTCCATTGACCCTGCGGAATCTTTTCCGGCTGGTATGCCGGGTGGGCGCGCACTTTGAAGAGCCGAATTTCGGGGTGGTTGGCCGCCGCGATTTCTGCCGCCCCATTTCGCGCCAGCGCCAGAGGCAATTCCATGTTCGACTGGCCGCCGCAGAGCCAGACATCCCCCACCAGGATTTCGTGAAGTTCCACGTGCTGCGCACCGTCAATCTTCAGCGTGTAAGGCCCGCCGGGCGCGGGCGGTTGGATTTTCGTTTCCCAGCGGCCGTTTTGATCCGCCACCGCTTTCGCCGTATGGCCGGCAATGGTCACCTGAATGGTGTCGCCGGGTTTGGACCAGCCCCAAATCGGGTTGGGTTTGTCGCGCTGCAGCACCATGTCATCACCGAACATGGGGCTCAGAAACGGCAGGTTTTCCGCGGGGGCTGAAAGGCAGGCGCAGGAAACGGACAACACCGCCAGGAAACAGATTTTTTTCAAGCCGCCCGAATTTGGGAGAGCAGAAAACCAGGCCGCTTGTTTGACCGGTTCAGGCGCTGGCGCCGGCAGGTTTGCCGGGCGGGGTGGGATTGGAGCGCAGGTATTTTGCGGCGGCTTCGGTGCGGCAACGGACGTGCAGTTTTTCATAAATGTGCATCAGGTGGGTGCGGACGGTGGCGTTGCTGATGTGGAGGCGGGCGGCAATTTCCTTGTTGGAAAAGCCTTCAGCCAGGAGCGCCAGCAGCTCCAGTTCGCGCGCCGACAACTGGTCGGTGCCGGCCGGATCGGGAATGGCCGGTGATTCCATGAACGACCGCACCACCATGCGGGCGATTTCACTGGTCATGGGGGCGCCGCCGGCGCGCACTTCGGCAATGGCGTCGAGAATCTCCCGTTCATCCGAGCGTTTTAACACGTAACCGCAGGCGCCGGCTTTGAGCGCCTGGAAAATCATTTTGATGTCCTTGTAAACGGTGAGCATGATAACCTGCAGATCGGGCAGTTTGGCCCGCAACCGCGCCGTGCAGGCGATGCCCGATTCGCCGGGCAGATGAATGTCCATCAACACCACGTGGGGTTTATGCGTGGGAATCTGCACCAGGGCGTCCTCGGCCGTGGCGCAGGTGCACACGCAACGGTGTCCCGGGGTGCCGTTGATCAATTCCGCCAGGTATTGGCGCAACGTTCCGTTGTCTTCAACAATGGCAACCTTGGTCATCAGATTCGTATTAGTCACCGACAATGCTGGCATCGGGGAACAATTTATACCCGCCCGCGCCGGCAGGGTATCCGTCAAATGTCGTATGGCCAAACTCAAATCGCCAGGCATCCGACAAACTCATCAATGCCCGTCCATAGCGGGAAAATCATGAAACTCTTCCCATGAAAGGTGATTTTGGACCGGTTTGGCTCACTGCCTTTTAACACAACCAAACGAACCCGACAAATGATGAATTTGTCCGGCAACAGGACGGGCATGCCATCGGGGCAATAGAATAAGAGCGCGGGTTGAGGGACAAGCCATGCAGGTCAGAAAGGGCGCCATCCGGTGCCGAGTGCACCGCATCGGTTCCTCTCGCCATGCGAGCCGGGCGCAATGGTCGGATGGTAATTTTCTGATTGACGGGCAAACAGTGATGCGCCATATAAATGGCCGTTTTGAGAACATCCACAAAAAATTGGCCGCCGCGGTCAGGATCTTGATCAAAGTCTGTCCATAAACGGCTTTTCAACACTCAACTGCCAACAATATGAAAGTGACATGTATATTATTGGTTGTGTTTTCCTGCGCCCTGACTCCTGCACTCCTGGCGCAACAGCCGACACTACTGACCGTCTTGCACGGGTTCGCGGGCTATCCAGCAGACGGGGCATATCCTTATCGTCCGCTGGTTGTCGGTGGCAACGACAATGCCATTTACGGTTGCACTCCGGGGGGCGGCACTAACGGCTGGGGAACGATCTTCAGAATCAACCGTGATGGCAGCGGCTACTCGGTGATTCACAACTTCTCTGATGGAGAGCAGAGTGTAGCCGGGACGCTTCGAAATCCCGCACTCTATGTAACGCGAGGTAGTGATGGCGCGCTTTACGGAACATCGCAAAGCGGCACGAACTACCCCTACGGCATGGTATTCAAGCTTAATACCGACGGCAGCGGTTACACTGTCTTGCATAGCTTCACAAATTCTGACGCT